>Ga0207684_10000644_pt1 | contig 41328 bp, 38 predicted proteins | sample KBSK5501metaG_FD_184342 | JGI IMG/M metagenome (GOLD analysis project Ga0207684, IMG submission 184342) | Corn, switchgrass and miscanthus rhizosphere microbial communities from Kellogg Biological Station, Michigan, USA - KBS K5-50-1 metaG... | ecosystem: Host-associated > Plants > Roots >... | reverse complement strand
GAATTTTGTCCTTGAGAAAACTCTCGGTGATCTTGAGCTGTTCGGGGTCTTCATTTGCTAGCGGCAGTGCCGTGTTCGCCGCCGGAAAGCGGTGGGAATGCACGAAGCCGTTGATATTGCCTTGATCCTTCGATGGCGTGAGTGGCATGTGGCAATCGGCGCACTGGGCAGGCTTGGGCGGGTAGTAGAAAGAGCGGGCGCCTTGTCCCGAAACACCGCTGGCTTGCCAGTTATCGTACTCGTTGAAGCCGCGAATCCAGCGATAGTGGTTCACTGGGACATCAAGATGGACTTTGTGACAGCTGGAACAGAACTCGGCCGTCTGGTTGCGCATGAAAGGTTTTAGAAACACGCGGCGGTGCGGTTCAGGATTCAATCGCACCAGAAAATCGTGCAGCGCTCGCGCCACCGGATTCTGCGTAGCGGCAAGTTCATGCAATCTGGGGTATTCCAGATAGAAGTCGCCCTGTCCCATCGTGCTCTTAACCTTCGCAATGGAATGGCACATCATGCATCCTAGTCCTGCCTGGGCCTCGGGACGATGCACGATTTCCTTGATCGGAGTATCCATCATTCCGCTGTAAAGTACGGCCGGATCATGGCATCCGCCGCACCATTTTGAAGGCTTGGTGCCGACGGTGTCCTGCATGTATTCAATACTTTTGCGGTACCACTGATTGTTGAATGACGAAAAATGATGCACCGAACTGAACCACTGGTTGTAGACATCTTCATGGCATCGCTTGCAGGAATCTGATTCCATGAAGAATTTGCTGGGAATTTTTTTTTTGCCATACACCTGGGCGGAGCTTGGGAAAAAGTGTCCCTCCGGGCCGTCGCCTTCATCGTTCATGGTAGCCGGAGGCATTGCGGGATTTTCGATTCGAGCACGATTTTGCCAGCGCGATTCACGGAGATAACGCGCCCCATATCCGATTGCCGCCAGCAGAGCGAAACAAATTGCGACACGAGCGATTGCCCCGCTGGTACCTGAACCCAGCCAGCCTCGCTTACCTGCCCATTCGGCAAGAAGAATCGCGATACCTACCGAAGAGATCAGGATGTGGGAGTAGAGCCAATTCCACTCTGAACGAGGCGTTCCGGTCTTGAGCAATACCAGCCCGAGGATTCCTCCCGCGACGACCAGCACCCAACCTGTTCGGGCAATGAAACTTTCCTGTCGCAGCCGGCGCAACAGAAATATGAGCAGCATGCCGGTTGCGACGACACCCGCCATCGCATGAAGCAAAACTACAATGGGGTAGATCAGGTTTGTCTGGGGAAACGCGTAAAGATAAACGGCAGAAAGCGACAGAAATACGAGCAATCCTGAAATCACACGTTGGCTGGGGCTAAACCTGGACATGTGCTGGAATTAGTTCGTCGTCAACCGAACCCACAATTCAGCTGACCTCGGAAGACTGTGTCGCAACAAGTTATCTTTTATCCAGAGCTGGGCAGAATAGTATAAAAAGATTAGACCTTCCCGCTTGAACTTAATGGATGGGCGGCTGCCGCCACTCCCCGCCTTCACCTTCGAGAGCGGCGGCCACGGCAAGAACCATTTCCTCTTCCCAGGGAAGTCCTGAAATCTGTACGCCGATCGGCAAACCTTCTGCCGATTGAGCAACCGGAACCACGGCAGCCGGCGTGCCCAACAGATTGAACCACTCGGTGTAGCTCCAGGCGTCGAGATATCGAACTGTTTGCCCGTCGATTTTCCAGCTGCGCTCTCCATGCCGGAAGGCTGGAACAGCAGCCACCGGAGAAAGCAGGATGGGATAATCGCGCATCTGCTGGAAGACTTGCATTCGCACAAGATCGCGCTGGATCCATGTATCGAGTAACGTGTGCCCGGTGTGCGTGAGCTCGGCGGCAACCCAGCTTAAAAACTCTTTCAGGATCGGGCTGAGATCCGCTTCTCGCCCTTTGGTCATCGGTCCAAGCAGCATTCCGCCGGCGATCCCGAAAAAGTTCCACCACAATTGCCGGGCAAGTTCGAGACCCTCGGGACGGAACCGCTCGACTTGAAATCCCGCCTCGCGCAATGACTGGGCTGCGGACTCGACGGCTGTGCGGGTCTCCGAAGTGACCGGCGTGCGCCCATCGTCGTCGAAATATCCGATTCGAATCCTTTTTAGATCGTCTTTGCTGGGCCAGCGCACCGGCACTGGAGCAGCCGAGGGATCGCCGTAATCCGGTGCTTGCATCACTTCAAACAAGACTTTCAAGTCAGCTACAGTACGCGCCATTGGTCCGACAACGCCAAGCAGAGCGAATGGTCCAACCGAGTTGGGATAGTGTCCGGTGGCTGGAATGCGGCCAGGAGTGGGTTTGAGTCCGCAAATGCCGCTGAAGTGCGCTGGGACACGAATGGATCCGCCGCCGTCGCTCCCGACACCGCCGGCGGAGCATCCGGAGGCGATGGCCGCGGCTTCTCCGCCGCTCGATCCGCCGGGCGTACGCGACAGATCCCACGGATTATTGGTGCGGCCATAAAGAAGATTATCGGTTTCCCAAGCCATGAGCAGCTCGGGAGTGTTCGTAACGCCAAGAATGATTGCTCCAGCGTTGCGTAAACGCGAGACCAGGGGAGCATCCAGCGGAGGCACATGGCTGGCGCGTAATTTTGTCCCGGACTCACAGCGCAATCCTCCGACATCGATTGAACTTTTGATACTGAGCGGGACGCCGTGCAGCGGCCCCAAGGTTTGGTTCTGAGCCACGCACTGTTCGGCGACACAAGCTTGCTGAAGCGCAGCATCCGAATTTACGTGGACGTAAGCATTCAGTTGAGGGTCGAGTCTGGTGATCTTCGAGAGATGCGCTTCGACGATTTCGACCGGCGAGAGTTTTTTCTTACGAATTAGCTCAGCCATTGAAACGGCTGAGAGGAAGGTCAAATCAGACATGCGCCTAGTTTGAGCGTGACTGGACATACAGCTAGTTTTAGCTGACAGGAAGAGGGAGTGTAGCACGGTTGATGAAGTGGATGGATTTGAACAGGAGAGCCGTCGCCTGTGACGGCGGCTCTCCGTACATGCTTACGCTGCCTGCTTTGATTTTTCTCTTTGCTCGCGGAACAGCTTGATCATTTCGCGTTGAATGCCGGAATATCGGATGGCTGACGGCTGCTCACCCAGTTTTCATCGCGAACCACTTCTTTGTCTACCCAGTTCCCGCCCGCGTTGCGGATGTCATCCTGGATGGTGCGATAAGAGGTGATGGTGCGACCGTCCACCAGGTCCGATGAGACCAGCAACCATGGAGCGTGACAAATCACGGCGATCGGCTTGCCGGATTCATCGATGCCGCGAACAAACTCCTGGGCGGCTTCAACTACGCGGAGAGCATCTGCGTTTAGCGCGCCGCCGGGAAGCAACACTGCGTCGAAATCGTCCGCGTCGGCTTCATCCAGAGTGCGATCGACTTCAATTTTAATCGTCTTCTCGTCATGGTTCATGGCTTGAATTTCTCCCGGATGGGGAGCGATGAGAATAGTTTCGGCACCGGCTTTTTCCAGTGCTTTGCGGGGCTCGACCAGTTCGGCCTCTTCAAAATCATCGGTTGCCAGAATGGCCACGCGCATTGCTTCTAAATTCTTTGATTCCATATCTCCTCCAATTTCTGAGTATGAGTGGTTGTTATTGATACGACACTAGGACCAGCGTCGCATCCGTTGGGCTGATTTTTACAGTATCGGCCAAGGAGGTTGTGCAGGCATCGGGTTGAACCCCTAGACGTTCTACGAACGTCCTGTACGCCTAAGTGCTTGATTAAGAAGGCCGTTGTGTGGAATTCGGACGAGTTCTTTCGTAATCTCCACCTTCGCCCTGCTAGGTGACATAGTGATAGGAACATGTCCCCATCCAGCCATGCCGCGAAAAAGCGCGCTGCCCGCGTAAAACTTTTGGGAAGCGTTCTGGCACTGGTTCGGCTGGAAAGTGGCAAGCAAATCCGCGTCCCGCTCCATCAACTCTCCACTTCTGGGGGACTATTGATGATGGAAAAGCCGCTGGACGAAGGCATTAAGGTTGAAGTGATGTTTCACGTGGGATCATGCACCGTCCGCAGCAAAGCGGTGGTTCTCTTTCCGATGTGGGCTACGCAGGGCTGTCTGCAACCATTCGAGTTCACTGACCTCGCCGACGAGGACCGTGGCAAGCTCGAAACTGATCTGCAGAAGTACCTGGACCAGGCTGCCAGTCAACATTCCTGAAATCTGCCGCGAAAGTTCGCAGAAATACCGGGACACTGACTCCTCCTGCACAATAACGTAAGCTGTTAGAGACCGCAATTTCCCATTGTTGGAGAGATACCTATGGCGCCTCAGCATTCCCCTCGTTTTCTTAAGATTGTTGAAAATGCAAAGCAGCGCATTCGCGAAGTGAGCGTTGACGATGTCAAGACGAAGCTCGACCGTGGAGAAAAGTTTGTCCTGGTGGATGTGAGGGAGGAGAGCGAATGGGCAAAAGATCATCTGCCGGGAGCGATTCATCTCGGCAAAGGCGTCATCGAGCGCGATGTCGAACAGCGCGTACCTGACCTGAATGCACCTGTCGTCCTCTACTGCGGGGGTGGTTATCGTTCCGCTCTGGCCGCTGACAACCTACAGCAAATGGGATACAGAAACGTGCTTTCCATGGATGGAGGCATCCGCGAATGGCGGGAAAAAGGTTTTCCTCTCTCCAAAGGATAGAAACCCAGAGTCGCACCGTGAGTTTCTCATCTCCATACCAAGGTAACTTGATGAAGACATTCCGATGGTCAGCATGGCATAGTCAGGAATTTATCTACCGCAGGGGTCCGCCTCTGGCAGCGCGAAAGGTATTTTGTATTGAAGGCCACCGCACTCCTCATCGATGACAGCAAGTTTCTACGTAAGGCAAACGAACTGGCGCTCGCCAGGTTTGGCTATGCCGTCCTGACGGCATCAGACGGGGACGAAGGCCTGGCACTAGCCCGCGAAAAAATTCCTCACCTTATCGTCCTCGACCTGATGTTACCGAAGCTTTCCGGCGCACAATTACTAGAGGCGTTGAAACAAGATCCGGGGACTGCTCACATTCCCGTCGTCGTACTGAGCAGTCTTCCCATCAGCAATGCCGCAAAGCTACAGACTGCGGGGGCCGCTGCCTACTTTGAGAAAGCAAAGCTGGGCGTTGAGAATGGTTCCGCAGCACTGATTCAGGCGATTGACAAGCTCCTCAGTTCATCGCGCAGTCTAGCGAATCCCCAAAAGGTCTGAGTAGCGGCTACACCTGAAATGCTGGCAGTGAGTTCAATTGAGAAACTTCAATTTTCAGGTCTGCCGAGAGTTGGGGCTGTTATCGATTCGCTTCTCAACAATGTCGGTGTGCAGCATGCGGTCGATGGATATTGGGCCCGCACCAACCGCCAGCAAGAACAGGCAGCCCAGCAGCATGGCATAATCGATGCGTGTTTCATGCGCCATCGCCCAAAAGCCGGACGCTTTATAAATGCGTCCCCCAAGACTGAAGAATGCTGCGAGCATGGTGATGATCAGCGGGATAGTCGCCAAACGGGTGAGAAAACCTACGATCAGCAAGGCTCCGCAGACTACTTCAATCAATCCTGCGAGTGGAGCGAGCAACCCGGGGGCGGGAATACCAAGTTTGGCGAAAAGGCCTGGACCCATCTCCATGGGAAAGAGAAATTTTTGGATGCCTTCAAAAAGAAAGACGCCGCCAACCGCGAACCGGATCAACAAGACCGCCGCCGGCGCTCTGCTGCTCATCATTGTGATGCTGCTGGCCGTGGGCTTCCTCCCGGGCGCGATTTGTCATCTTGGCCGCAAACGCCAACAGATTGTAAATCAAACTAGTCTTTGGGAACGCTGTACTGTCTGTTCATGATCCGTGCGAGTGCTTCCTTCTCTTCGCCCGTAAGTGGGCGCGCAACTGCCTTTGGAAGATTTCCCAGCGAGAGCGGGCCAATCCCAATCCGGATCAATCTCAAAACTTCGATCCCGAACTCTGCAAGCATGCGGCGAATGTGCCGGTTTTTACCTTCGTCCAAGACAATTTCCAGCCAGCTGTTGCGTTTGCCGCCGCGTACGATACGCACGGTCTTCGCACGTAGGAAGTCACCATCCCGGGTTTTGACGCCTTGGCGCATGGATTCGAGCAGCGCAGATTCTACAACTGTCGCAACTTGTACATGGTAGATTTTTTCCACATGGGATTCCGGCGCAAGCACCCGGGCGGACCACTCTGAGTCGTTAGTCAATAAGAGCAAGCCTTCGCTTGCTTTGTCCAACCGCCCGACAGGTGCAACCCATGGCATGTCCGGAGGTAGAAATTCGTATACAGTCTTGCGATCCTTTTCGTCGGACGCGGTTGTGACCACGCCGCGGGGCTTATTGAGCATCAAATACACTCTCAAGCTGGCTACTACTGCGCGACCGTCCACTTCAATTCGGTCGTTCTCCATGTGAACTGGAAATTCAGGATCGAGATGAAGCTTACCGTTGAGGCGAACTTTTCCGGCACGAATCAGATCGAACGCAGCGGAACGAGAGCAGAAGCCCAGTTTAGACAGCGCACGAGCCAGACCGACGCGACGCGAGTTATTAGGCGATGCCACTTCTTCAGAACGCGAGCCGTTGCTTCAAAATCGGTTTGAAAGGCCTTTTCCCTACCAAGTCAAGAAGAATATAACGCCTGACAACGCCATTGCATGGTTCCGAATCCAATCCCCTAACAATTCCCGGAGGTAAATTCGATGAAAATTCCATTCCTGATTGGCCGCTTAGTGTTTGGCGGTTACTTCCTCTATGCCGGCATCAATCATTTCAAACAACGCAAGCCACTTGCACAACAGGCGGGTTCGAAAAACGTCCCCATGCCGGAAGCTGCCGTGACTGTCAGCGGCGCTTTGCTGACGCTCGGAGGCGCCAGCATCCTACTCGGGGTTAAGCCGAAAGTGGGTGCAGCGGCGATCGTCGGCTTCCTGGCGGGAGTTTCTCCGGTGATGCATGACTTCTGGCGGGTTGAAGATCCCAATCAGCGCATAAATGACATGATTAATTTCGGCAAGAATATTGCCCTACTCGGTGGCGCCTTGGCCTTGATGGCCATCGAGGAGCCTTGGCCGGCCAGCGTGCCCGTGGCGCAGCCTGGCAGAGTCGACCGTCTGCGCAAACTTGCCCGGCGCGCCATTGCCGCCTGATGCGGGTCGCATTAAGCGAGACATAACAACACTGCTTGGCTTCACCACTGCTGGTTTTAGTGGCAAAGAAAATTCGTCGCTTGGGTGTGCCCTCACTTCACAAAGGTCAATCCGTGAGGTACAGCATGTGGAAAAACATAAGCGTAGAGCATAACGATTATTCCAACGATGACCCCAAGCGCCACTGAATGCCACACTACGAAGCGGAAAATAGCTCCTTCGTTACCGACCTGTTCGGTGGCGGCTGTTGCGATGGTGATGGATTGCGCGTCCACCATTTTGCCCATGACGCCTCCGGCACTGTTCGCCGCGCACATCAGGATTGGATCAATCCCAAGCTGTTGTGAAGTGATTCGCTGCAAGCTTCCGAAAAGAGCATTCGATGAAGTATCGCTTCCTGTAAGCGCGACGCCCAGCCAGCCGAGGAAGGTGCCGAAGAATGGATAAGCCCAGCCGGTGCGAGTGAAGGCGATTCCCAACACTGCGTCGAGGCCCGAATATCTGGTTACATAACCAAGCCCCAGCATGAAAGAGATGGCAACCGTGGCCAATCGCATCCGGACCAAGGTGCGCCAGAATATTTTCATCAGCCGTAGTGGAGACAAGCCGAGCAGCAGTCCAGACACCAGGGCGGCCAGGAAGCAGCCCGTACCGGTCGCCGAAAGCCAGTTGAAATCGTATCGGGCAGCTTCGGGAGTGGGCTTGAGCACGGCCGGCGCGGCGCGATAAACCGCATTGTGCAGATAGGGGACGTCCCACCCGGGTGGTCCGGGACGAACCTTGCCGTCGGCCAACATGACTTTGAAAGCTGGGGTGGTGGCGCGGTTTATTGCCAGCTTGACCTTCGGAAGGCCCCAGACCAAGACGACGCACGACAATATGGCAAAGGGCATCCAGGCCTTTAATACTTTTCCGAGCTGATAAGAATGCGGTTTCACATGTCCGTCGAAGTTTCTGGTTGCCCATTCGCCGCCGGTTACATCAGCGATTTCCTCGGCGGAAGGAGGAATTGGCGAAGTCTTCTCGTCATAGTCGAAGCGCCAAATTCTCTTTGGCTTCCAGAAACGAAGAAAGAATACCGTGGCAAGGATGGATATTACGCCGCCCACGATATCTACCAGATTGCTGTCCACGTAGTTTGACCAGAAAAACTGTGTGAGAGCGAAGGAAACTCCGACCACCAGGATGGCTGGCAACACTTCAAAAGTTTCCGCCCAACCTACCAGAGTTCGCACCAGCCAAAACGGAACGATGACCGCGGTGAAAGGCAAAATACGGCCGATCATCGCATTCAGATCGGACTCAGGCAGGCCGCATACCGCGGCAAGCGTGTGGATGGGCGTTCCGATCGAGCCCCAAGCCACCGGCGCCGTATTGGCGATCAGATTCAATGCAGCCGCGTGAAACGGCTTGAAGCCCAGGCCGATCATGAAAGCTCCGGCGATCGCAACCGGTGCACCAAAACCTGCCGCGCCTTCAATAAAAGCGCCGAAGCAGAAGGCTACTAACAGAACCTGAAGGCGACGGTCGGCGGTGATTCCCGCAATCGATTCCTTCATGATTTCGAACTGACCGGTTTCGACGGAAATGTCGTAGAGAAAAACTGCCGACAGCACAATCCACGCAATCTTCAGCAAACCGAAGGCAACGCCATATCCGAAACTCATCGCCGCCAATATCCATGGCATTTTGAAAAATACGACCGCCACTATTACTGCTGTCGCAGCGCCCGCTATGGCACACCAGTGCGGCCTAACCTTTAAGCCGGCGAGAAGTCCCAATAGAACGAGGATGGGGAGTGTAGCGATGAGTGTAGAAAGCCACCAGTGTCCCAGAGGGTCGTAGACCTGAGTCCAGTGCATGAAGTTAGTTCCAACTCGAGGGAACGTTCACGTACGAGCGATCCAGTGCGGCAACCGATGAGCAGCCGAGTAGCTTGAGAGTACGCTCCAAGTCAGTCCGCAAAATCTCGAGCGCGCGGGCGACCCCTGCCTGGCCCGCGGCGGCCAGACCGTAGGCATAGGCGCGTCCGCAGAGAACGGCGCGGGCGCCCAGGCAGAGAGCTTTGGCGATGTCGGCGCCGCGACGAATGCCTCCGTCCATTAGAACCTCCACTCGGCCGTTCACCGCGCTCACTACTTCTGGCAGCACTCGCAAGGAGGCAGGGACGCCGTCGAGCTGCCGGCCGCCATGATTGGAGACCACCACGGCGGCAGCTCCGGCATCAATCGCGCGTCGAGCGTCCTCACCGGTGAGAACGCCTTTGATGACAATCGGCCCGGGCCACAGACTGCGGATCCACTGTAGATCTTGCCAGGTCACTGCCGCGCGGGCCAGAGCAGCGCTGACGTCCAAAAGTGGCATTGGCCCTTGGCCTGGAATAACAACATTCGGCAACTGAGGCAGACCACCATCGAGCAAAAAACTTGCCAGCCAGCCAGGACGGGCAAGCACTTGCGCCACAAATGGAATTTTGGCGAATAGGCTGCCCTCCAATAACTCTTTCACGCCGTTGCGGAAGTCACGTTCGCGCATTCCAGCGACTGGGGTATCAATGGTCACAACCAGCGCGGAAAATCCGGCATTGTGGGCCCGTTCAATTGCGCCCTCCGAAGCTTCGCGGCCACCGAGTAGATAGAGCTGATAGCAGACCGGCCCGGCTGAAGCTGCCTTGACGTCCTCTAGAGAATGACCGGAGATTGTGGAAAGGATATAGCCGGTGCCCGCGACTCCAGCGGCGCGGGCAGCGCCTGCTTCTCCGTCGGGATGCATGAGGCGGCTATAGCCTACCGGGGCTAGCAATGCGGGGAAAGAAATGTCGAAGCCCAGGACCCGCGTGCGCAAATCGCAATTCGCGACCGCTACCGCATGACGCGGCCGGAAGGTGACGTCCTCAAACGCGCGGCAGTTTTCGCGAAGTGTGACTTCGGCTTCCGCGCCGCCGTCCAGGTAATCGAAAACTGCTCGTGGCAGTCTGCGTCGAGCCAGCGGACGAAGATCCTGAACGTTAATCACACGCGGTGACGCGACTGCTCGCGACGTTTTTGTCATTAGCACGTTCCCAGAATCAGCGCTCGCTCAGACATTGCGCCCAAACGAGCACTGCAAAGAAGCGCGATTATACTCGGGCGCCGGTGCATTCGCCGACTTCAGATTGGTCGCACTAGTCCTTGTCTGGTGGCCTCCGTATTGCGGACGAGCAGCAATACCAACACCATGCCGACAAACGGAATTAATCCCGCGACAATAACAATGGGATCGAAAGAGTGTGTAGCCATGGCTTGACGTGAGTCTGAGTAGTGGCCAATCAATTTGAATGCCAGGATGGTCCCCAGGCCTGCCCCGGTTCCGCTGAATCCGCTTACCGTCGCCACCGACTGACTGGGATAAAGATCGGAAGGAAGCACGTTGGCGATTGTACTGAACGACGCATAACAAAAAGTTGCGAGACCAAAGAAAACAGTGATCGCGTACAGATTGGTCGTAAAGATAGTCGGTATGAGAAGGGTTACCCCAATCCCGCCAAAGACCACGACTGCCTTTCGGGCAGCGCCAAGCGACCATCCCCGCTTAATGAGATAGCCGGAGATTCCTCCGCCAAAGAAATTACCGAGATCGGCCGCGATAAACGGAACCCATACCGCAAGCAATCCACTGCGAAGCTCGATGCCTTTGGCAACCAGATAGATGGGAAACCAATCAGTGACGAAAAACCAAACCGGATCGGTGAAGGTCTTGGCAATAATCGTCCCCCAAGTCTGCGGCAGTTTGAGAAGATCCTGCCAGGGACTTCTGACGTTTATTGGCTGCTCATATCCTTCCTTGTCTGTGGCCAGCATTCGGCGTTCCGCTTCAGAGATGAGCGGATGTTGCTCCGGAGGATAATAAAAGCGCCGCCAAAGCACCAACCATAGCAATCCAAGCAATCCCGGGACGATAAACGCGGGACGCCATCCCCAGCGAAAATAGATCCACAAAACGATGAACGGTGAGATCGCGCCGCCCACGGAAGATCCGCTATCGAAAAGAGCGGTCGCCAGTCCGCGCTCATGTTTCGGGAACCATTCGGAGACTGCTTTGGTCGCAGCAGGCCAATTCGCCGACTCACCCGCGCCCAAGAGGAATCGGAAAAACGCAAAACTACCGAGCCCGCGAGCCAGTGGTGTCAGCATTGAAACTAATGAATAGAAAGCTACGCTGATAGACAGTCCACGCCGGGTTCCCACGCGATCCATGAACCTCCCGAAGATAGTTTGTCCGACGGAATAGGCGACGCGAAATGCGATCACCAGGTTTGCGTAGTCAGTGTTGGACCAGTGATATTCCAGTTTCAGATACGGAGCGAGGAGAGAGAGAGTTTGCCGGTCAATGTAGTTGATTACCGTGGAAGCAAACAGCAAGCCGCCAATCCACCAACGTAAAGCGGACACAGAACGTTTGGGATTCGCAACTACCCCGGCTTCCCGACGATCAATGGTTGTCATTTTGAACGCGTCGACAGTTTGAGAGTGGCAAAACGTTCGGGAACGTGAAAGGTGTCGCTCATAGTGGGCTGCCAGACGATCAATTTATGATCCGGGCCCTGACTGCGGAACAGGTTGACTCGAAATGTGATGCCGTCCGTGGGCGCACGCTTATCCAGCGCCGAGAACGGAATGCGCATCGCGGCATACCAGATATGGGCGGGATGGTCGATGCGCGTCGCAACCTGAAATCCAGAATTCCATTTCCAGCCCTCTTCATGATGCGGCTTTGATAAATCGATATCGAGATCGATCCACTCTCCTCTGGGAGAAACTTCGAATTCTTTGTAATGTCGAATGTTTTCGAAGTCTGATCCGATGAAAACTTCGGCAACATCCCAGTCCCACAATTGGAATGTTTCGGTTTTAGGGTGTGGGTCAGGTTTCAGATGCAACTTCTCATACGGGCAAATGAATAAGAAATAGAGATTGTCTTTGGTCCAGCGCGAACGAACTTCGGTGCGATAGCGCGGGAGCGGCTTTCCGTACGTATCTGTTTCGGCGTAGACGGGAGGGGTACTTGACCAAAATGACGAGCCAGGGTTTGTAGTCAGGGGAACATCTTTATCCGCCTTCGTGCTCTCCATGAGCGGATTGTCGCCGGCAATAGCAGCAGCGGCGCTGAGCAGCATGAGAGTAAGGCAAATCTTAACGAAGCCATTCATCAAGATGCTCCTGGACGAAAGCGTCGTCCTGCAGATGGGGATAGATTTTGCAGACGCGATCGATTTCCTCGCTCTGTCCTGGTGAAAGGTCTTCATGGGGATCGAGGCACCAGCGTCCCTGAAGTAGTCCCTGACGACGCAGGACTTCATTGATGCCTGCGATGCAGCCGCGAAACTCATGCACCGGATCAAAAAGCGCAGCGTTTGAATCCGTGATCTGCTGGGCCAGCGTCAAGAGATCGCGAGAAACTTTAGCACCGGATGCCTTCACGGACGCAAGTTGCGAGACGGCACACTTCGTCCACACCGCCCAATGTCCCAGCAGGCCCCCCACGATCTGCATTTGCGCACCGCCGAAATCATATTCTGTGAGCAAATCAAGCAAAATGTGGTCGTCGTTGCCGGTATAGAGTGCGATCTCACCGGCACGTCCAGAGTCGGAGATGGCTCGTATCACGTCGATGGTCTGGTAACGATTGAAGGCTGCGATCTTGATGGCAACAACATTTTCAATTTCCGTGAACTGGCGCCAAAATTCATAAGGCAGAATGCGGCCGCCAACGGCGGGCTGCAAGTAAAAGCCCATTACTGGAATCATGGCCGCTATGTTCCGGACGTGATCAAGAAGTGCAGGAACTGATTCCTTCCGCAAGTCCGCGAGACTCAACAGCGCAACCTCATAACCAAGAACCTTCGCGATTTCCGCCTCCGTAACTGCCTGGCGGGTTTTCCCGCAAACTCCGGCGATCTTTACGACGTGATGTTTGAGCATTTCCTCCATCGCCAACTCAAGCACAGGTTTGAATAAGCCAATCTTTGGATCACGAATGGCAAACTGAGTAGTGTGTACACCTACGGCGATCCCGCCGGCGCCCGCCGCCAGGTAGTAGCGGGTCAGGGCACGCTGATGTTTTTCGTCCAATTTGCGCTCTCGGTTCAGGGCCAAGGGGTGGGCGGGAATTACCAGGCCGCGTCGGAGCCGGTCTCGCGGTGTCATCAAAACTTTCCGTCTCGGGTTTGAAAGTGAGTTGGCCTATTCAGCATCACACCACCACGCTTGATCCAGTTCGCAATCCAATCCATCATCTCGCGGGGAGTGATCGTGGGAGATCCCAGCAGCTGGTGCGCTTTCGTGGCATTGCTGAGCAAAGCGGTCGGCATTTCTTCAGAGGTGAAGAGAGGTTCGACTTCGAAGCGGCGGCCAAATTCTTCCGCGATGGACCGCACAGAAAGCGTTTCAGGGCCGGTGATGTTCAAGATCAATGGCGGCGACTGGCAATGAGCAAATGATCGCAAACAGGCTGCGTTCGCGTCACCTTGCCAGATGACATTCACTGCGGCCATGCTGAGATCGATTGGACGTCGATGAAAGACGGCAGTCGCGATATCGACCAGCACTCCGTAACGCAGGTCGATAGCATAATTCAGGCGAAGGAGCACCACCGGAGTGCCCCACTTCGCCGATCCGTATTCAAACATTCGCTCCCGGCCCAGAGTCGATTGCGCATATTCACCTTGAGGATCCACCGGTGTCGACTCCCGCGCTCCGCCCTCGTTCACAGGTTGCAGCGGATAAACGTTGCCGGTGGAAAATGCCACGATTCGTGAATCGCTAAACCGCTCGGCGACCAAGCCTGGCAAGTACGTGTTCATTGCCCAAGTTAAATATTCAGATCCCGTGGTGCCAAATTTTCGCGCCGCCATGAAAACAATGTTGCCAGCGTCCGGGAGACTGGATAATTTCCTCCGTTCCAGCAAGTCGCACTCTATGGTCTCAATGCCTTCTGACGACAGCTGCGAAAGGACATCACGATTGGTAAAACGAGCAACGGCTATAATTCTCTTTTTCGCACCCGCCTGGTCCGCCGCTCTTCGCGCCAAACGAGCCAGACTTGGCCCCATCTTGCCGCCTGCACCAAGGATGATTAGATCGCCATCCAAAGCGGCCATTGCGGCCACATCCGCTTCTGTAGGCCTGGACAGGCGCTCTTCCAGTTCTTTTTCCGTGTTGATCGGCATGATCGATGAGGGGAAATAGTCTACCGCCGAAGCTTAATTTATGTCTTTGTTTATTTGCGATTTTCTTCCCTTGTCTGTTGTAAGTCAGTGGTATAACTTCGGAATCTAGGCCTTTGCTTCGGCAAGTAACCAGCCGGCGGCTAGACTGAGACCCATTCGACATGCGGACAGCAAAGACTTCACGTCTGCTCGCCGAGCAGCGGCGCCGAAAAATCATTGATCTCATCGCACAAAGAGGACAGGTAACTGTCCGGGATTTGGTAGAGAGGTTCTCCATCTCTGCGGTGACTGTGCGCGGCGATCTCGATGCCCTCGCTTCCAATGGCACCGCCGTGCGTTCGCACGGAGGCGCGGTGCGGCGACTGGAGGCGAATCAGGACTATCCACTGCGCCTAAAGGAAACGTTACACCACGTTGAGAAAGTTAGGATCGGACGAGCCGCCGCGGAGCTGGTACAATCCAATGAAACCATCATTCTTGACTCAGGAACTACTACCGCGGAAGTCGCCCGCCATTTGAAAATCAGGAAGCTGCAGTCGATTACCGTGATTACCAACGCTCTAAACGTCGCTTCAGAGCTCATGGATGCCCGCGGCATTTCGGTAATCATGATTGGAGGATTGCTCCGCCCGGTATCGGGTTCCTTCGTAGGTCCACAGGCAGAAACCATGCTGAAGGAATTGCATGCCGACCGTTTGTTTCTCGCAGTGGATGGTTTCGATCTGGAGATTGGGCCTTCGACTCCCGATGTATTCGAAGCCCAACTGAATGGATTAATGATGCGAATATCGAAAGAAGTGAATGTGGTCGCCGATTTCAGCAAACTGGGCCGGCGGAGTGTTTCTCGGATCGGCCCCTTGGAAAGCATTCATCGGCTGATCACGGATAGCCGGGCGCCGGCTGAGTTCACTGAAGATCTGCGCAAGTCAGGCATTGAAGTGATCACAGCTTAGTATCGCTCTTAGAGCCGGAAGTGGTTGCAGCCCCCGGAACAATCGGAATCTTTTCTGTCTTATATTTTTCTACCCCAGCTCGAACCCGGCAATCGCGTAAATATGATTGTCATTGCCGTTGAGTTCTTTTCCCCTGACCATACGTAAGAGTCGTCGCTGGGGCTTAAAACCTAAATCTTGAGCAAGCGAGGTTGCGTCCCGGTTTCGCGAAACGATATCCCAAAACCAGCTGCTGGCTGATGAGTCGCGCATAAGCGCCTGAATTAACTTTTGAGCGTTCTCGCGATTTTTTGCGATGCAAGGACCAACATAATCAGAAACACGTCCTGGCCTGGAAAATAGATACGCTTCGGTCGTCGAGGAGATTGCGCTTCGCTTCGCCAGCTCATGCAGTAGGTGCGAACGGTCCGTGCCAAAAGCCTCAGAATCCAGATCGAGACACGCGCGGCTCGGAGTTTTTCCCGGAGCACTCTGCTCCTTGGTTTGGGATGAGCCCTCGAGAAACCAGCGCTCCACGGGCTGTTCCCCGCGAAAGCCCAATTTTTCATATACCGGTTGGCCCTGCGCGGTTGCATCCAATTTCACGGTTGGAATGCCGAACTGGTCGGCGCGGGCGAGTGCCGTTGCCAGCAGATTCCGGGCAAAGCCCCGGCCCCGCCACTCAACTCTGGTCAACACCATGCCAACCCAGGCTAGAAGTCGCCCATAGCACAGCAAAGTTGTGGTCGCGACCAGCCGGCCTTCGACTTCGACGCCGAAACATCCTTCGGCGTCAAGTCGCATTAACATGCGCCAGTCCTCCGGCGTCTGGTTCCATCCTGCCTGCATAGAAAGCTCCATGGCGGCAGGCACATCTTTTTCTGTCAGAAGACGAAGTGTGGTTGGAATGTCGTGCACGGGAATGTGTCTGCTCAATCCGCAGCCCCAGACATCCGAAACACGCTCGAGGCTAGTGAAGCGTAAAGCTCTGCACCACCCGATTTATGATTCCATCCTCCGAAGGCGAATCGGGACGTAACCCCTCGTTCAAACAGCGGAAGAAACCAAGTAACTGCCCGACCACCACATCGATGACAGGAGCATTCTGATCGCCGACTTCTCGCAAGCCGCGACATTCAATCACAACGTCATTGGGGCGCAGCACTCCCTTCGGGACGTCCTCGCCGATGATGAGCTTTAAAAGTCCGAGTTCCTTTTGGTCCAGTTCGTGAAGCAGATCAGTCTCGTAGGCCCGGATTGTCGGATCGGAAGAAAGGAAACACACGACCAGTGTGTCTTTGTCGACGTAGCTCATCGGACCATGGCGAAGGCCAAGATAGGTTTCGCACAGTGTGGTCACGCGGCCGGCAGTCATCTCCAACATTTTCAGGGCAGCTTCACGGGCCGCGCCGAAACGCGAACCCGTACCCAAAAAGACGGCACGCAGAAAACGTACGCTCGCCAGTCGTGCCAAATTGTCAAACTGCGTATTGAGCAAATCGCTGGCAATCTTGCTTAACCTCTCGCAGATCGTGCGGTACGCTTCCGGCTGCTCTGTCAGTCCAAGAAAACGTGCTGCCAGCACCAGATTGGTGAAACTGCTCGTCATTACCAGGCTTTGATCATTGGTGCCCTCGGCCGTAGTGATGACATGAACCCGGGAATGATCCTGATACGTTTTAGCGAGGCTGCCGGCTTCGTTACAGGTCAGCACTAAATGCCGGATTTCGGGTTCGAGTGCAAGTACGACGGACAACGCCCCAACGCTCTCCGGACTGTCTCCCGATCGCGCCAGCGAAACCATCATTGCAGGCCTTCCAACCGGGAGGGCTTTGCTTCCGTCCGTCAGCAAGATCCCTCCACCAATTGCCTGGGTAGTGACTCGCAGCTCATTCTGCAGAACCTGGCGCACACAGTCGCCGGCATACTCCGAACTGCCCGATCCCGTGAGAATCAAACTCGCAAGTCCGTCCAGAGACTTTTTCAGCGTGGGAGCGCAGGACAGCATCAGCGAGCAGGTTTGCGTCCAGGTGGTAGGCTGCTGACAGATCTCTCGCAGCGTGTGGAAATATCCCAGCCGGTTCTGCTCGTCGGGAGTCCTTGCCAATAACTCCTCGGCTTTGGATTGGGTTTTTGAGATACTGCGAAGCCACTCCGGTTCGGCTAGAGACAGAATCGGCATTCCCTTGAATACTTCCTTTCCATTTTCCGAAAGAAAATAACAGAAATATAACAAAAGTAAACGAAAATTATACGACAGTTCGTATCAGGCAAATGGAAGAATTAAAAGGGTAAGCTTATATAAGTCAATTCGAGCGGGCAGCCCCCTTCCCGGCATTATGAATTTCCGGGATGGTTTCGTTTGTTACGAAGCCGACCTTAGGACTGTAGGATCTAAGAGCGCCGCCGAATGTTGATCGAGAAACACCGTGGTGTTTGGATGAGTGCGCAGGATTGACGCTGGGGCCAGTGGGCTGATTTCTCCCTGAAAACAAGACTTCACCGCTTTAGCTTTCCTGGCATCTGGCACGATGCAGAGGATTCTCTTCGCTTTTAGAATTTGGCGCACGCTCATGGAAATGGCGCGGCGCGGTACGTCATCCAGAGTTGCAAACCACCCCTCCCCAAGCTGTTGACGCCGGCACGCTTCGTCGAGTGTAACGATCAGATATTCTTCCTCAGTTTCGAAGTCGGCAGGAGGATCGTTGAAGGCAAGATGCCCGTTCTCCCCGACTCCAACGAAAGCGACGTCGACTGGGGCTTGCCGCAGCGCCTGGCTGGTGCGACCAATAACTCCGGCCGGATCTCCGTCACCGTCGAGCAGATAGTGCTGAGTGATTCCGGTTTTCTGGATCAGGCGTTGTTGAAGATAATTGCTGAAGCTTGCGGGATGTGAAGCAGGCAGTCCAATGTACTCATCCAGGTGGAACATTGCGACCTGTTTCCAGTCGATGCCCGGAAGACTAGTCAGGGCTTCCAGAAACTCGAACTGAGAAGCGCCTGTCGCGGCAATGATTCGCGCCTTCCCATGTTCCGCGATTGCGTGGCGAATAGAGGTTCCCGCTTGCTCGGCGGCGGCCGCGGCAAGGGCGGTCTTGTCTTTGAAGAGCTTCAATACCATAACCGATAGGCCTCGATTGAATCATAACTGTGTAACGCGTTGGACGTCGGGTACCTGCGCTGGGAGCGGCGTTCAGGGCATCGCTCCCGGATCACAGGAAACTATTGACACACTTCATAGACTAAGGTAAACCGTCCTTCATTCCATGAGCAATTTTCAGCTGTGCAGAGCTATTTTCAAGCGGCTCTCGGTACCAGCGCTATCTCGGAGAATTGTGAGACGAAGCTCAGCTCGAAAACTGTTGAGTGGAGCTGCCATCCATGTGGTTGTCTTTTCCTTTTTTACGCATGGCGGAATTGTCGCCGCCCAATCTTCAGCAGGAACTACCGCAGCGCAAACTGGAACGGTTCGTGTCGATGCAGCCCCGGGCCACGTAATCAATTCATTCGATCCCGATAGCGCGCTAGGCAGTTCGATCGATGTACTATCGCGCACCGGCATTGACAAAGTCTATACACCACACATCGTTCAGGAAGCTCTCTCCGCAGGCTGGGGACCGATCACCTACCGCAACAATACTGAGCTTCGCATGGCAGCATGGCACTGGACGGAAAATGGAATATGGAGCGATGCGGCGCACCGAAGCGGATATTTCACCGGCAGCACTGAACTGAAGGAACCGATCAAGTACATCCTGGCGTACGCATTGCCTCACCGTGGTTTCGCTACCAGCGGTGATCGCCCGATACAAGGTCCGAACCTCACGTATTGGAAAAGTAATCCGTACCTCACCAGCAAGTTCACCGGCGAAAGCGACGCGCTGCATCCGCAATGGGTGGTGGTTGACCTGCAGGCCGAGAAGCCGGTGAGCGCTGTCCGCATAGCCTGGATGAATCCCTATGCGACGACCTATCAGGTGGAATATTGGACTGGGGCAGACGCGCTCGACTTCGACGAAGGCCCCAAAGGTGATTGGAAAGTTTTTTCCTCAGGCGTATTGAAAAATGCCAGCGGCGGAACAGTTAATTTGAAGCTCTCTGACGTACCGGTTTCCAAGCGATTCCTGCGTATCTTGATGACGCAATCGTCGAATACTTGTGACGAGCACGGGGCCGACGATGTTCGCAACTGCGTCGGCTACGCGATTCAGCAAATCGCTGCGGGCACGACGGATACTGCTGGGACTTTCGTCGAGACCACGAAAGCTGGGGAGGAAAGACCAACCACGTATACCGTTTCCTCCATCGATCCCTGGCATTCCGCCGCTGACGTGAACGACGGAGGAAACTACCAGCACAGCGGCTTCGACATTTTCTTTGCCAGCGGGCTCACCAATAACCTGCCAGCAATTATTCCGGTCACGATGCTTTACGGCACACCAGAAGATTCGGCCGCCCAGATCGCTTACATTGAGAAGCGCGGCTACCCCATCGGATATATAGAAATGGGCGAGGAACCCGATGGCAAGCATGCCATGCCGGAAGACTATGCCGCGCTTTACCTACAGTGGGCGACGGCTCTTCACAAAGTTGATCCCAAGCTGAAGCTGGGTGGTCCGATTTTCGAAGGGGTGAACGAAGACATTCGAGTGTGGCCCGATTCCCAGGGACGTACATCGTGGATGGGGCGCTTCGTGGATTATTTGAAAGCACACGGCCGGCTCTCCGACCTGGCCTTCGTTTCGTTCGAGCACTATCCTTTCGAGCCGTGCACCATCACCTGGAAGACTCTCTACAAGGAGCCGCAACTGATGAAGCACATCCTTCAGGTCTGGAGAGACGACGGCGTGCCAAAGGACGTACCGCTGATGGTGACGGAGAATCATCTCGCCGCCAGCCTCACTGGCCCCATGACCACAATTTTCGCCGCGCTCTGGCTGGCGGACAATATCGGCTCTTTCTTCGAAGGAGGAGGTTCGGCGTTCTATCATTCACCGATCCAACCTCAGGGTGTGCAGAATACTTGCCTGGGTTGGGCCTCGTGGTCAAATTTTGTTTCCGACGAAAATTACACCATCAAGGGATACACCTCTCCTTACTATGCCGCTCACATGATCAACCTGGAGTGGGTGCAGCACCGTTCTGGCGTTCACCACATGTTCCCATCGTCAAGCGATATCAAGGACAGCGAGGGGAATGTGCTGGTTACTTCTTACGCGGTGCACCGCCCCGACGGAAACTGGTCTCTGATGTTGGTGAATCGTGACGAGAACAATGCTCACACCGTTCGCGTTGTATTCGACGATGCCCGCAGAAAGCGGAACGCTTCCTTTACCGGCCCTGTAACGCTGGTGACCTTCGGAAGCGAGCAATACGTTTGGATCAACGATGGTCCGAATAGCCATCCAGATCCAGACAATCCACCGGCAGCTACCACGATAACGGCAAGTTCGCAGAGCACATTCACTCTACCTAAAGCGTCAGTGACCGTACTCCGAGGAAAAGTGGATCTGGAAGACTGAGCCAGTCGGCTCGCCTAACGTTTGGGAAAATATCGGTAGTGGTTCAATTTCAAACCGACCACCGCCAAGACTTCTTCTTAACTACGTGGATGGGAGGCGGTGAGGTATAGAATTCATGCAAATTTCGGGTTCAAAGAGGGAAATTCCGAAGCAAGAGAAGTTCCCTGGAGGAATCATGCTCCGCTGCCTTGGGGTCCCGAGCCGGTATTGGGTATAAACGGCCTTACCTTTGAAGCGATACACTGACACATCGCGCAGACTGCAGGCGCTGCAACAAAATGCAAGAACAAGCGAATTCCATTCTCGCTAGAGTCAGCCATGATCTCTCCCAACTGGAGAAGAGGGATTGGGAGCTGTGGATCATTGTGTCCTTTACGGGCGTCATCGTGGGAGGGGGACTGCTGGCGATCTTGTTTCCAGCCGCATTTTTCGAGGGCGACAACATACATTTTGAGCTTACCGTGTCCCGACAACTTGTGGTTGGGCTGATAGCTCTATTAATACTGCTCAATACTTATGTAGTCACGCGGCGTCTGGAACTGCGGCGGGTGCGCGAGAAATTGATTTCCTCGACCATTCAGGGTGAACTAGCACGTCAGCAGTCCTTTACCGATCCTCTGACTGAACTTTACAACCGACGGTCTCTCGAAGACATGGCGGCGCGGTTCATGAGCCACGCTCAACGCCTGCAAAAGCCTCTCACTTTCATGCTGGTTGACGTAGACCGATTCAAAGAGGTGAATACCCGTTTCGGACACCTCGCGGGTGATTGGTATTAGCTGAGATTGCCTCCCTGCTCAAGCGGGCGATGCGTGGTTCGGATGCCGTCATTCGATACGGAGGTGATGAGTTTTTGGTCATCCTGGCCGATGCGTCCCAGGCTGACGCGAAGATTGTGGTGGACCGGGCTCAAGGTTGTCTGCGAGATTGGAATCAGGGTGGACATCTAAAGGGCTTCGAGGTGAGTTTGAGTATTGGTGCCGCGGAATGGACAAAGGGAGTAACGCTGGATGAAGTCCTGGACGCGGCTGATCGCGAGATGTACGCATCGAAACGCGCCGCCAAGCTTGTGAGTCGGGAAGGACAGCCCGGAATCCGCGCCAGAGTGAAAGCCGCTTCTACGACAGCTCCTTACTGAGTGTCGACCACCCACAAGAAGGAGTCGGTTGATTTCCCAAGAGTAGATCTGACCGGATCGACCACAATCCAAATTCAAGTTGGCTTGTAGGAAGTTTGCGGGGTATCTGCGTCATCACTGCCGATTAGATCTCGAATGAGGTCCAGCTCTCGGGCGCCAATTCGCGTGAACTGAACTCCGATGCGTTGTCGATCATCGACTCGCGCAACCACGCCGTTGGTATCAATTCTCAAGTCCCGCCCAGGAAGCCGGAACGACAACCGGACGTTGGCGCCTACGGGTAAAGAACGGCCCATTTCGAAAAGAATTCCTCCCTGGCTGATATTGGAACTTGTTCCCTGGAAAGTTTGGTCTTCAACGCGGCAGCTAACGGCTGTCTGGAGTGGAACCCGTACAAAGTGGCGGCGATTTTCAAACATCGTGCCGCGGGCGGCCTTAAACAAGTTAGTGAGCCTTTGCCTATCCACGGGCTTTTGCAGGAAGAACGTAGTTCCCGCAGCAAAGGCCTTCTCCATGGTTTTAACGTCATCTTCTCCGGTAACGACCACGATGGGTGCGGACTTGTTCCAGGAGGACCTCCGAATTCGTCGAGTGAGTTCGAAACCATCCACCTTGGGCATCTGAAGATCCAGGAAAATGCCGTCGAACCTCTCCTGATTGACCAAAGCTGAGGCCGCTTCGCTATCACTGACGGCGTGTACCTCTGCCTTAAGAGAAGCGAGAACCTCGCCCATAAGTTCCAGAGTGGGCGCGTCGTCTTCGACTATCAGTACCTTCAGAGCCACGACAAATTTCTCCTTGCCGAAAAAGGACCCGGTGCGGGGGGGTAGATAGCAGATTATCGTTTTTTGCAGCCTGATTTCGTTTCTAAGTGCCTCGTAACATTACCTTAGTACTTCTTCTCCCTATCACAACAGTTGAGTTAATCGTCCTTATTGACGAGGATGGAATGACATATGGCAGGCAAAATCTTGGTCGTCGACGATGACGCGGCTAACCGTGAGCTGCTGCAGGAAACCCTTATCGCTGAAGGGCTGGAAGTCGTTACTGCGCCCGATGGTCGCAGTTCTCTTGAGGAGTTCGCGCGACTCAAACCGGACTTAGTATTGCTCGACGTGAACATGCCTTTTCTGGATGGCTTCGAAGTATGCCGACGGTTGAAAAGCAATCCAGAGACACGGCTTACACCTGTGGTATTAGTTACGGGACTTACAGGCCGCGAAGATCGAGTGCGCGGAATCAAGTCCGGAGCAGATGGCTTCCTAAGCAAACCAGTTGATCAGAGCGAACTTTTGGCGCACGTCCGTTCCCTTTTGAGCCTGAAGGCTCATACCGACGAATTGGAACGGGCAGAATTGGTTTTATTCGCTTTGGCCCGCTGCATCGAAGGCAAGGATCCCAATACTGAAGGACATTGCGAACGGCTGTCCGGATACTCGGTTCAATTAGGCAAGGAAATTGGGTTGCCTGACGATCAACTCGTCGCTTTGCGCCGAGCCGGAATTGTTCACGATATTGGCAAGGTGGCTGTTCCGGAGACCATTTTGCTCAAACCAGGGCGCTTGACGCCCGAAGAGTTTCGAGTCGTGCAGCATCATCCTGTGTTGGGAGAACGCATCTGTGCTCCGCTCAAATCCTTTCGTTTAGTGCTACCCATTATTCGTCATCACCATGAAAAGCTGGATGGCTCCGGCTATCCCGACGGATTGAAGGGCGAGGAGATCCCATTGACGGCCCGGGTTCTGCAAATCGTGGATGTGTACGATGCCCTGACCACGCACCGGCCGTACAAAAAGGCTTTGCCGTCGGCGAAAGCGTTAGAAATCATGGAAGATGAAGTCCGGAAGGGCTGGTGGGATCCTGGCATCTTTGCGCAATTCAAGCGTCTCGTTGCAAGTGGTGAATGGGCGGGTCAGACCCAAAGCGCGGCTGCGGGCCAGTAGCATCTGCAAAAGCAAAACAAGCTGAATGAAAATACGTTCCAAACTCGCAAACTGGATGTCGAAGAGCCGGCCACGTCTCTATTTCCTGATTGTGCTGTTAATGTTGCTGCCGATTCCATTTTTCGCATATTCCGTCACCCGGGTTTTGAGACAACAAACTGAAAAGCAAGCGATCACAGAGAGCACACAGATAGCGCGGGTGTCGGCGGTTTTGATTGAACAACACTTCCGCCAGAGCACCGCGTTTTTAGAAGCGTTTGCTACGCGCCAGGTGTTCCGTCATGCATGGATGGAGCACAATTTCGACGAGGTTGACCGGCATTTAGAACAGGCAATCGCCTTGCGACCTGATTTCTTGTTCTTCAGTGTGTACGATCTGGATGGCACGATGCGTGCGATCTATCCCCCGCAGCCAACCGTGGTCAATCAAAATTTTGCACACCGTGACTGGTACAGGGGCGTTGCCAGCCATTGGAAACCATATGTTTCAGAAATATACGAAACAGCCGTCACCCCGCACCAATTAGTGGTAGCCATCGCGGTTCCTATAAGAGACAACGAGGGCAAGCGCGTCGGAATCCTGATGGCTCCTTATGCTTTGAATACGATTAGCCGATGGCTGGGGGAGACCAAACTCGAAGGCGCCTGGAAAATTTCTCTCGTGGATCAGAAAGGACACTTATCGTCCTCCACGACTGAGGCGTCCACTTCCGCACTCATTGACCTTAGCGAGCATGAACCGGTAAGGCTGGTGCGCTCTGGCCAGACCGGCAATGGAATATTTACCCGCAATAACCAGCTGGTTTTTACTCATTACGAGCCGGTAGCCGAGTATGGCTGGGGACTTCTGCTTGAACAACCGTCGGCAACCTTGCAGCAGGGCGTTTGGGCCGTAGGCCGGCGGGTGTGGCTGCTTGGTGCGCTGTTTCTGGTTGTCGGTTTCGGGGTCAGCCTATTCATGGGTTCGCTCTATGCCCGGTTAGAAACCGGAAACCGATTTATCGACCTATCCATCGACATGTTCTGCATCGCTGGTTTTGACGGGTTTTTCAAGAGTTTGAATCCGGTGTGGGAAAAGGTGTTGGGCTTTACCACGGAAGAACTGAAGGCGAAACCCTATCTGGATTTCATCCATCCCGAAGATCGACAGTCCACGGCCGGGGAAGCTCAACGACTTCAAACGGAAGAGCTTACATTCGGATTTGAAAACCGCTACTTATGCAAAGACGGTTCTTACAAATGGCTGTTGTGGAACTCGGTTTCCGTGCCTGAGCAAAGGGCGATTTACGCCGTGGGCCACGACATCACGGAACGCAAAAAAGCGGAACAAAAGATCGAGCAGCAAAACCACGAATTAGAAGCACGAAATCAAGAAGTCGAACGTGCCACCCAACTGAAGAGCAAATTTCTGGCAAGCATGAGCCACGAATTGCGCACGCCGCTCAACGCGATTGTCGGCTTCTCCGGGCTACTGGCTGAAAAAACTGCAGGCCCACTGAATGAAAAACAGCAACGCTTTATCAACCACATCAAACAGGGTGCCGATCATCTGTTGCAATTGATCAATGACATCCTGGATCTTTCGAAAATCGAGTCGGGACTGCTTGAGATGCGATGTGAGAACTTCAGGATCGCATCGGCGATGCCGGAAGTATTGTCCATCGTACGACCTCTGGCCATGACCAAGAAAATCGACATAGAACAATCACTGCCCGACCTGTGGATCCATGCAGACCGGATACGTTTCAAGCAGATTCTCTACAACCTGCTGAGTAACGCGCTGAAGTTCACACCAGAGGGTGGCAAGGTACGAGTTGATTGTGCCAGTCAAAATGCTTTCGTGTGTTTCGCTGTCAGTGATACGGGCGTGGGGATTAGCTTGGAAGATCAACGGGTGATTTTCCAGGAATTCCGGCAAGTGGGCGAGACGACACGCGGTGTGAAAGAAGGAACTGGTCTGGGACTAGCTATCACGAAGCGCCTGGTGGAACAGCAGGGCGGAACAATTAATGTGGAAAGTGAATTGGGCAAAGGCACAAAGTTCAGCTTCACCCTACCGGAAGGAAAGGGCATTCCAAAAGCGACTGAAGCTAGCATTCAGGTAGATATTCAAGATGCAGAATCCATCAGTGGAAGGCCTTTAATTCTGGTGGTGGATGATGAATTGTCTGCGCGGGAGCTCCTGGCCAGCTACCTGGAGCCTGCGGGCTACCGCATCGAAATGGCGAGCGCAGGTACCGAGGCAATAGTTAAATCTCGAGAGTTGCATCCAGACGCCATCACGTTGGATATACAAATGCCTGGCAGAAGCGCCTTCGAAACCATCTTCGAACTGAAAAACACACCGGCAACGGCGGATATTCCTGTGATCGTGGTTTCCGTGGTGGATCAGAAAAGGATGGGACTGGCTTTAGGAGCGGTGGAATATCTGGTGAAGCCGGTGAATAAAAACATTTTTCTGGAAGCGATCCACCAACATGTGCATCCCGGGAAGGGCGCCGCTAAGAATATTCTGCTAGTCGACGATGATCCTAAAACCCTCGATCTGGTAAGCAATATTCTGCGTGCGGCAGGCTACAGTCCGCACGCTGTTACCAGCGGAAAGGCGGCACTCCAGCGACTTTCAGAAGTTCACATGGACGCGATTCTACTGGATTTGGCGATGCCCGAAATGGATGGTTTCGAGGTGTTGCGCAGGATTAAAGAACGACCGACATTGGCTAACATCCCGGTTCTTGTACTTACGGGTAAAGACCTGACCGAAGCCGAAATCGCGCTGCTCAAAAACCTGGCGAAGGCGTTGGTGCGGAAGAATGATTCGTGGAAGACGGACCTACTGGCGCAAATTCGGAACGTAGTAGGGACTTCAAGACTAGCCAAGTCCGCAGGACAATCATGAGTAAGATTCTCGTGGCAGAAGATAACCTCCCCAATCGGGAGTTGATGCGAGAGATTTTAGAGAGTCGCGGACACGAAGTGATTGAAGCTTGTGATGGGCAAGAGGCTCTGGACAAGCTGGAACAGACTTCTCCCGATTTAGTTCTGTTAGATATTCAAATGCCGGTACTGGATGGGTATGCAGTGCTGAAAAGGATACGAAGCAATCCTCGTTTCGCTTCGCTTCGCGTACTGGCCGTTACCGCCTTCGCCATGCAGGGAAACCGGGAACAGGTTCTGGCTGCTGGATTTGACGGCTATCTATCGAAGCCGATCGATATATCCCTCTTGACGAAGGAGCTACAAGGATTTCTGGAGTAGGAGCGGTTTGTAATGTGACTCTCCCAAGTTTCTTTCATCATCACAATGGGGGATACTTTCACCGAAGAAATTTGGATGGCAAAGAGGTGGAGCCTGTGCAGAGTGAAGAACACTATCGTAATGAGGAGTACTCGGAGCTCGCGGCGGCCTAGCTTGGATTCACGTTCGGCCAGGTCCTGAATGATTGTGATTGCGGAAAGTGAGATGAGGCGTCCACCCGCTCGCAATTACCGTAATAGCTGCGCGATTTGCTTTGACAACGAGACCATATCGACGGGTTTAGTGAGATAGCCATCGAAGCCGGCTTCTAACACTTTTTCTCGGTCTCCCTGCATTGCATAAGCTGTCAGCGCCAACACTTTCAAAGTAGCGAGCCGCGGAGTTTTCCGCACCTCGCGGACAACAGCATACCCGTCCAAGACAGGCATCTGAATGTCCAGCAAAACCAAGTCAGGCAGATTCTCCTCCAGTTTGTCCAAGGCTTGTCGGCCGTCGCCTGCCTCAATTACTTCATGTCCGCAAGCTTCCAGAATTTCACGAATTAGCTCGCGATTAGGGGGATTGTCCTCTGCCACCAGAATCTTACTCATGACTGTACCGCGGCCCTAGCCAACTTCGATTGACCTAACGCCTTGCGAACCTCGGCCAATAGATCGGTCTTCCAGCTGCCATCTTTTCGAAACAACGCGCAGGTCTCACGCTGCAAAAGTTTCGTCTCTTCATTGGTCAGGTCTTTCGCGGTAACTACAAAAACAGGAATAACTCCAAGCGCCGGGTTCTCTTTTATCTTGCTCAGGACCTCAAAGCCGTCCATTTCGGGCATCACCAGGTCCAGCAAGATTGCATCCATGTGAACTTCGGAGAGAAGTAGGAAAGCTTCTTTGCCACTCGACGCAAGATGAGGCGTGTAACCGCTTGAGGACAAGATATCGCTGACGAGATCACATGTTTCGCGATCATCGTCGACTACAAGGATGTTGCTCGACGTTCCTGCCTGTGGCCGCACGTGTTTACGAACCGCCTCGAGAAGAGCAGATTTTTGGACAGGTTTCACCAGATACTCTGCTGCGCCCAGCGTGAACCCCATCTGCTTCTGATCTACTACGGAGACCACGATCACGGGTATGTGTGCAACGTCGGGTGTGTTCTTCAGTTTGAAGAGGGTTTCGAAACCGCTTCCGCCTGGCATCAATATGTCCAACGTTATGGCGCTAGGACGTAATTCACGCGCCTTCTCGATGACCTCTGCACCAGAAGCAGCAGACGCAACATCGTAGCCCTCCGTTTCCAAGTAGCTGGCTAAGAGCTCGCGTGCTGGTGATTCATCATCCACAACCAGAATCAGCGGTTTCCCGTGTTGACCTCGCACATCCGTACCATCGTCGTGGGCCGAAAGAATTGCCGGCTCCAACTGTGGCACAGCCCGACCCCTTGGCAAAGTGAAGCTAAAGCAGCTGCCTTTGCCCAGACCGCTGGTGACGCCAATTGTTCCACCTTGACGCTCCACCAATCGCCTGGTGATTGCCAGACCCAGTCCAGTCCCTTCCTTCACTCCACGGGTAGTCTCGCTCGCCTGCCGAAATTCCTCGAAAATCACCTGCTGATCTTCCGGCCGGATACCGACACCGGTATCGGTGACCGAGATACGGACCAGATTGCCATCGATCGCAGACTGAACTCGCACGGCTCCGCCTTCCGGAGTGAACTTCAATGCATTGCTAAAGAGGTTATACAGGACTTGCTTGAAACGAACGCGATCCGCGTAAACGGAAGTATCCTCTCCTAACTGTTCGATGCGGATGTTCTTTGCCATCGCCAAGGGCCGGATTACCGACAATACTTCCGGCAATGCTTCCGAAACACTGAAACTCTCACATCGAAGTTCGAGCAATCCCGACTCGATCTTCGATAGGTCCAAGATGTCATTGATCAGCTGCAGCAGGTGGCGGGCACCGTTTCGTACGTGTCCTACGAAACGCCCTTGTTTATCGGTCAGAGTTCCTGCCGTGTTCTCTGCCAGGAGATCAGAAAAGCCAATGATCGCATTGAGCGGAGTCCGAAGCTCGTGGCTCATGCTGGCGAGGAACTGGCTTTTTAGTTGAGTCGCGCGTTGTACTTCCCGGTTCTGTAACTCCAGTTCTTTGTTGGCAGAGGCGAGCTGCCCAGTGCGTTCCTGGACACGCTGTTCCAGTTCGTCATGGGCCTTTTGCAAAGCTCGTTCACGCTCTTCAATCTGGCTCAACATTTCATTGAATGCCTGGATCAGGATGCCCGGTTCATCACGATTACCTGTTGCATTTGCCCGAATGGAATAGTTTTTGTCCCGGGAAACGATTCGAGCAATTTCGGCTAAATGTACGATAGGGTTTACCACCGCACGTTGGAACAAAGATGCAGCCAGATGTGCCGCGATTAGACACGCCAGCAGGACCAGAGCCGCGATTCCCGCGTATCGCTTCAGGCGATGGTTCATCTCCTGGAGATCCGAACGGATGTAGACGGTTCCGGCTGGCTCACCCTGGAACACAATCCGTCGGACAACAATGAGTTCTCCGTTTTCAAAACGGTGAAATTCGGCTTGACCCCTGGGAATGCTAGGTACGGTTGGGATTTGCCCTCTGTCATGGCGCCAATATGCGGCGAAGGGTCGGCCATCGAGCTGATAGATACCAGCCGACACGATATTGGGGGCAACTTGCAATGCCGACAGCGTGTTCTCGGCCGATTGCGGGTCACTGAACAGCAGTGCAGAAACACTGTTGGAACCAGTAATCTGAGCCTGAATAGAGAGGTTGTGCACCATTGCCTGACGAAAGGTCACTACGTCGTAAGCCACAAAGGCCGAACAGGCCATCAACAAGGCGGCGCCACTGACCAGGATGTTCATCATGGTCAGTCTTTTAGTAATCGAATAGTTGCGAGCCTTGATCATCCGCTATCAGCCTCCAGGCTGATAATTCCTTTCCACCCGAATGGCTACTTTCAACAATTGCGAACTGAGAGTCAGGCCGGCGCGCTCGGCGCACGTGAGGTTAACCTCGAAGCGCACTCTATTGGAATCCACGACGAACTGGACCATGCCCCCGTGCCGCGAAAACTCTGGCATGTCACTAACTGTTAGGACACTCGTCTTGGAGAGTGCGGTCAGAATCTCTTTGACCCGGCTCTCCTCTGACGAACTGATAAACAGAATGCGACAACTGACCGCATCGCGGTATTTTGAAATACGCTTAATCACGACCTTCTTGCCATTTATGTTTTCGCGAGCAATCGTCGTATCAAACGTTGCGCCGAACGGATCTTGCCCGAGCACGCAGATGGGAAAGGAATCGTCACCGGAGGATGTGACGTTGTCGGGCCATTCCACAAATTTGCCAAGTTTGTATAGGTATGCTGCCTTGACCTCATATTCCGTCGGGGTTGAGTGCTGGGCGTACAAGATTGGCACGGCACTGAGTGTCCAGCCGAAAGCCACGATGACAGCCACGATGCGGAAGACGCGGCATGGGCGGCTGCCGGTTATCCAGCATGAAATTGTGGGGTGTAAGAAACCTGTGTCGCGGGTATGCGCTCTCATCACCTTTGCCCTATTTGCCACGTTAGCTTTACGTAGGCGCTCCGCCGCATTCCGACAAGACCCCCAAGATCTCCGCCGGACTCGGCATGATGTGGTTGAAACAGGTTCTGTCCCACGACTGACAAGCTCAGAGATCGCATGGCGTTCCAACTGAACTGCACATCCGCAGTTGTGTAGGCTTGTACCCGTTGAGCTGGTAGAGGGCCCACATAGCGAAAGCTCTGGTCAAATTCGAGCTTCTTAGGCAAATCAAACGAAGATTGGATTGAAAACTGGTGACGTGGGCTTGAGCCCTGAATCGAACTCGCCGTCGAGACATCCTGGCTTCCGTTGCTATTGTTCAAGTCGATATTCAAATAGGAATATGAGCCTCTCAAACGCCACCAGCGGGTTGGTGTCCAATCGGGCGCAATCTCGAACCCGCTCGTATTTCCTTGTAGCCCGTTTCGGAAGAACAAGGGGAAGACAGTATGCGCTGGAGGCGGCGAGGTTTCGGAGAATGGCGTACCGGTTTGAATACTCAGTAGATCAGCGTAGTTGTTGTAAAACGCTGCGATGTCCAGGTAGAACTTAGGCCTGATCAGGCTGCGATACCCAACCTCGTAGCCGATCAAGGTTTCCGAAGTAAATTTTCGGTCACCTATGATGCGGTAGAAAGTTAACGGATTGGACATAAACAAGCCGGTAATCTGGAGGTCTTCCTCGACCCGTGAAGGGGTGCGAACAGCTCTGGTGACGGCGCCCCAAAAGGTTTGCCGCGGAGTGGGTGTCCACAGGACACGTGCGCTTGGCTGGGCCTCGAAACCAGAGTAATTATTGTGCAGGAACTTAGATCCGACTGTTATTGATAGCCGATTTGGAACGATCGGGATTTCATCTTGAATAAATGCGTTATATAGCTTGTCCGTGAGGTGATCCGGCGTGAATGCGACCGTCGGAACTACCTGGGTAGCATTGCCGAAGCTGATGCGGGTTCCAAGACCCCACAAAAATTCCTGCCCCCACGACAGTGTCAGATGGTGGACGAAATCGATGTCAAACGTATCGCGAGACTCGGCAAAATTAGCCTGGGTTCGATTTGTACGGTCGTAATAGGTCTGGAGTTGAATGTTAGACCGATTACTGAACACACGCTTCCAACGACCCATCAGATTGCCACCGGCCAGTTCGGCGTTCTGTTCCACATTGGTCGTGTATGGCTGCGAGTAACTTGTGATCTGCAGCCTCTGTCCGGCCTCACCTCTATAAAGGTCACCTTGAAGCGTGAATGTATCGCGATCGTTTGAATCCAGATCAGCCCGAAATCCAGTCTGGCCCATCCGCCAATCATCAAATTGTCTTCCGTCGGAATGAAACTCGGGGCCGCGGGTGAAAGCTTTTCCATAAACCCGGTAATTAAAGGTGTGGCCGTTCCCGGATCCGTAACGAAAATTGACAAATCCTTGATCGAGATTTCCGCCCCCGGTAGACAGCAGCGTCCCATAAGTCTCTTTGGTATTTTTAGTAATGATGTTTATAACGGCATTGACAGCGTTTGCTCCCCAGATGGTGCCTCCGGGTCCTCGGATGACTTCAATGCGCTCAATATCCTCGAGCAATGTGTCTTGAACCTGCCAGTACACTCCGGCGAAGAGCGGCGTGTAAACGGTCCGACCATCGATAAGCACGAGGACAGATCGAGACAGGGCGCTTCCGAATCCTCGTACACCAAGCGACCATGTATTCGAGTCGACTCTTGCAACTTCGACTCCGGGTGCCAGACGAAGCGCCTCTGGGATGCTCGTGGCGCCAGATCGGCGAATATCTTCCTGGGTAATCACATAGATCGCGGCCGGAGTTTGACTGGCCTTCACCGGCTCTTTGGAGGCGGTCGTAACCTCGATTTCCCCGAGATCTTCCAAACTTATTTGGGTGAGAGAAACTTCTGGTTTCGGATTGTCATTTCCTCGGCTCTGCTTTACCAAGACGGCCAGCAGAAGCAAGAGCAGGAGGATCTTTGTGACTGGGAATGTGACCGTTCCCGCGCCGGCATGGGCGAGGCCGGAGCTGGAACTGTATGACGAAGTGTTCATGAGCTGTATGCCCTCAATAGCTATGGTGCTTGATAGTCAAAGAGTAACTCAATCGTTATGGGAGTGGAGTGGGTACGAAAGTAATACAGGAGTTACTCTAAAATCTGGTCTGCAATGATAATCCAGGACGTTTAATGAAGTAATTAATGGTGGACTTACTAAGCCATTACTATACATATCTCAATATCACCACCTACCTATATAAGAAGCAGTGATTTGTATATTGTGTTAAACGAAGGTAACTTTCGCATCATTTGTCCATCGGGTAAATTTCGGTGATGACCGCCCAGCCATGGCGACAAAAGCAAATGGTCTTGATCGTGGATGACGATCTAGCTTCGCGTGAACTGTTGGCGAATTATTTGGAGCCTGAAGGGTACGCTGTTGTGTTGGCCTCGTCGGGAACTGAGGCTATTGAGGAGGCACGCCGGTCCTTACCCGATCTGATCGTGACGGACGTGCTGATGCCCGGCCCGGGTGGTCTCCAAACGTTGTTTGTCTTAAAGAACACACCAGAAACTTCAGAAATACCTGCCATCGTAGTCTCGGGGATCAATCCCAGAATCCTCGGCCTCATGCCAGCTGCTGCCTACCTGCAAAAGCCGGTTGAAAAGCGGAAGTTCGTTCAGACTGTCCGCAACTGCCTTAACGCTGCTCTTCACAAATCGATTTGACGGAGAGGCTCAGGTTTGGAAGAGCGACGTCATCAGAATATCGAGGATGTTTGTTCTCAGGTCCATAGCCTTAATGCGGCTAGGCCCCCTGGGTTGCTGCTCGACGGCGCGGCGTTTGTCCGCACTGAACAGTCATTAACATTTGTGTGGCGGTCGCTTCGTCGACCGGACGGGAAAAAAAGTAACCCTGAGCATACTCACAATCCAGCTTTAGAAGTTCATTTACTTCTTCCAAGGTCTCGGTTCCTTCCGCCACAACCCTCAATCCCAGACTGTGAGCCAGGGCAATAATAGTGCGAACAATCGCCCGATTATCGGCATCGGTGTCCATGCTGGAAACGAATGAGCGATCGATTTTCAGCGTATTGACAGAGAATTGCCTTAAACGACTTAGTGAAGAATACCCTGTACCGAAATCGTCGATGCTCAAATGCAAGCCCAAAGCTTTTGCCTTTTGAAGCACGCCTTCGGGTTTTCCTTTATCGCCCATCGCGATTGTTTCGACAATTTCCAAGTGTAAAGTCGATGGTGGGAGACCGGTTTGTTCGAGAGCCGAGCTTATCTCCGATATCAATCCCGCATGTGCGAACTCACGAGCAGTAACGTTGAGGCTCAGTGTCAGGGGTGGATCAGATGGGAATTCCGCGTGCCACGATCGCATCTTTTTGCATGCCTCAAGTCGCAACCAGCGATTCATTGGAAGGATCAGGCCACTTTCCTCCGCGACTGAAATAAACTCTGCCGGCGGCACCAAACCAACGTCCGGCTTCTGCCAACGTACCAACGCTTCGAAACCGGCGATCCTCTTATCGGAGAGGCGCACAACCGGCTGGTAGTGCACTCGAAACTCATTGCAGTCGATCGCTTTCCGCAACTCGGTTTCCAACTTTAGTCGTTTGACGGCATCGGCATGCATGGCGGTATCGAACACTTCGCAACGAGCCTTGCCTAGAGTCTTCGCTCGGTACATCGCCAAGTCTGCATCGCGAAGCAAGTCTTCCGCACTGTTGTGTGGACTAGTGCTCAACGCAATCCCCACGCTGGCGGTAGCGAAAATCTCCTGTCCCAGAATAACTAGCGGAGTGGCGGCCAGGGAGTTCTGAATCCGCGTAGCCACACGTATGGCGTCACTCGGATCATGTATATCCTCGATAATAATCGTAAATTCGTCTCCGCCCATTCGTGCTAAGGTGTTTTCCAGCGCCGTAGGATTGTCGATCTGAGGTGGTTGCCGTGCAACTGTGTCATCCTTTCGCAACGAACTGCTCAGGCGTTGTCCAAGTCCGATCAATATTTCGTCACCAGCCGCGTGACCCAGGCTGTCATTAAACTTCTTGAAGTCATCCAGATCCACGAACAGTACCGCAAATTTGTAATCCGGATGCCGCTTAGCGCGGCTGAATGCCTGACCCAAACGATCCAAGAAAAGAGCGCGATTAGGCAAGTCGGTAAGCGCATCGTGAAAGGCATTGTGCTGAAGCCGTTGTTCCGCTCGTTTGCGCTCCGTGATGTCGCGGTTCACGATAACCAAATTGGTCGATTTTCCATTCGCATCTCGCACTGCGCTGGCGGTCGATTCAAAGGTGCGCCAACTGCCATCTCTGTGACGCATTCTGTATTCGATCCGCTCTCCCTGTCCCCAGTTTCGTGCCTGTTCTGCCGCGCGCGCCACACGGGCGCGATCATCTGGATGCACTTGATCCATCGCTGATGTCGTCTGTAACTCCTGCGCGGAATATCCGAGAACTCGCTCATACGCGGGGCTGTTGTAAATCCTGTTAGCTTTTTGGTCGACCACGGCAATCATGTCGGCCGCGTTTTCACTGATGACGCGAAACAGTTCATCCCGTGCTACCAACTGTCTGCGGACGGACTGGATCTGAAATTGCTGGTAAAGCGAGTAGATGTCAAACAACAACACTAGGCCGAGCAATCCCCATGCCGATTGCCGGATTTGGAACCCGTAAAAGCTGTCGGTGTCATGCAGCAACGGAAGAGCAAAGGAGGCTATCCCTGCCGTCAGCAGGATCGTGATGACAACGACGAAGGACCACAGCCACCACTCTTTGCGTTCCATTTGCTTCATGCGTGAGTTCTTCGCACTGAGCTGGTAAGGCTGTCGTGAGCTGGCTGGATTCATTAGTGACTACCTCCAGCCTGAAGGCGCATGAGAGCACCATCGAGCCAAAAAGCTTCCTACGCCTGAGGTTCGCACAATTGCATCGTAAGTTCATTTGCTTCCAACAGTAAGATGCCTTTCGTAATGCCTGTTCTTGAGATTTTGGCGGTTCACAGCAAGTGAAGTGGTCGCAAGCGAGATCATCGAAAACAGGAAATAAGCATTCCTGCCCGGTGGTGAGTTGGAAAATCCTTCTACAGCCCGGACGATACAGGAGTCTCGTCTGCTGTTTGTGGCCCCTGTCGCTTGAGCCCTTTCCAAACCATGTCGCCGCGCAGGTATTGCCACAGGCCTTGCAATCGCCAGATCATATGCATCTGCCGGTAAGAAAAGTGTTCAAGGAAGCAGTAGGTCACGAGCCGTGCTACGTCTTGCCAATCGTTGTATCGCTTGTAAGTGATTTCTTCTTGCAGTACGGAGCCAATGGAGATGACGGTCGCAAACGCGTACCCAAAGAGCAGAAATTCAACCAGAAGTTGACGACTTAGCGCGCCGAAGCACGCCGCCAGTGCAATCGTTGCCATCCCTCCCCGCTCGATTACGGGTGCCATGAGTTCGAACAACCACAAGTACGGAAGCGCCAAGCATCCGACACGCCCGTAGCGCGGACGGAAGAGCATGTCCTTGTTTGTCCACAACACATCTAAGAGGGACGCCGCTTTTGAAGTCCAAAAGGGAGGTCCCCGAGCCTCATTCGAAACGATGGGCCGATGATACGGGTCCGAGGTTTTACCTAGCTCGCACACCTGTGAAGTGCCAGAATTTCAGGGCAGCTAACGTGCGCTTAACCCGCGAGGAGCCTGGAGCTACATACCGGAGGGGTGTCCTCCGTCCGCTCTGTTCTTAAACGTGTTTGCTCCGAAAGCAGCTTTTCCAGCCGCGCTTCGGTATCCGGGTTTAATTCTGGGTTTTCTTGGCTTGGGATTTAGGCATGCAATAAAGACAGGTGGGCTTACCCTTCTCAGTATATGGAGCAGCGAAAAGCTGTCAAAGGAGGGTCTGGGTTTTAGACTCGAAAGAGGAAGTTTGAAAGCGGCAGCAAAAATCCAGAGGCCCCATAATCCTCCGACCTACCTCCTAGACGAAGATGAAATCGCGGCAGCGGTTTTGGTGCCTTCTTTGCCGGTGTACTCACGCGCACCGAACTTTTCGAGGAATCGTCCAACTAAGGCCGCACAATATTCGACGAGGGCGATGTCCTCATGCTGAAATGCGGCGCGGAAATGGCTATCGATGTCCAGTTCGCCCACTACCGTTCCCTTCGCGAATATTGGTACTACTATTTCGGACTTGGTCTCCGCAGAGCAGGCAAGGTAACGCGGATCAGATTTGACGTCGTGCACGACAATAGTCTTTCCCGATGAGGCAGCTGCACCGCAGATGCCTTGATTTAAGGCAATGCGACTATGGGGAGTCATACTGCCAACGAACGGCCCGAGCACCAGCATGTCAGGTTGCCCATTGCTACCCTTCTCGATCATGTAGAACCCTACCCAGTTGTATTTGAGCATGCGATCGTGCAATTGCCGCGCGACAGCCTCCATGAACCGCTTCCGAGATCCCGCCGCTCGAGCTGCACTCTCCAGCCCCTTCTTCAGCTCATCGATATTGCGTAGCGAACTCATAGGATATCCTGAGCCAGTCCGGCGCAAGTGGATCGCAGCGCTTCACGTGTGGCATCGTTCATGGTGAGGAGCTCGAAACCGTAATGGAATCCATTTTGATACCGAACTGCAGCCTGCAAGCTCACTGGTGGTTCGTGGGGATGTAAGGGAAGTTGTATGGGCAGCATCTCTCCAAGATTGAGTGAGCCTACAATAGTTGCGCCCAGACCTTCCTCACTGAGGTCGCTGCACCGGCCCCAAATTGCCGCCTCGCCTTCCCGATCGTGACTGTTGATGGTGATTCGTGCGTCGAACTCATAACGCACAGAGCGGCGTCGTTCGCGAATGCCGGATTGCGCCGCTGTTCCCATGCTTTCGGCCTACGAGCAAATGAGTTCATAAGCTTATCCGTGAGCGGCTCACACCAGCAACGTTACCTCAGTCACTGGAAGGAACGATCGCTTAAAACCTCATACCCGGACTGCCATGCCCCGGCTCCTCTTGTACCAGTTTCTCTTGGGGTGACGTGGATTACCTCAAATCGATCATGAAATACGAAGCAAACCGAGTTGGCCTGGAAAAGTTTGTGCTGAAGCTTAGCTCGCTCGGATTTGTTCGGTAGGGTGATTTTTTTGCGTGGGTTTGGCAGAAGGTTGAACGGCAATGCTTTCTTTCGTTGGACAAACGCGCGCGAGCGCCGGGTGGATTAATATTTTCCGGCCGATCGAGCTCGAGCCTTGGGTTTCTCTGAAGCTGGAACGCAGTGGTGCCTCTCGAATCCCTTTTGGGCGGCGCGTTTGAACGCCAGAACCTAGAGGTTTGCCTTGGCAAGTCGACGCAGGAAGCTCTCCTTGGCGGCGTGTACTTGGCGAATCTTCTCCAGTGTCGTTTGAAATCCGGCCGTCTGGCCACCGCGGACTGCGTGATCATGCAGGTCGGCTAGCAAACTGACTGCTCTATCGTAATCTTTGGGCTGCCGCGTCTGGATATGCGCTGCAACCTGGTTCCAGATTTCCGGTTGGCGTCGTCCTATTTGATCGAGATACCGAGCCCGGTTTGTCTCATCCTCTGCCCGTCGTTTTGCCGCTTCCGCTATGCGCTGTTCGTTCAGTAGCCGGGCTCTCTCCTTCCCACGCGCATGGGCCGCTGCCAGAAGATCGCCTGCCTTACGCCGTTGGCTTTTAGCGAGCCCGTCGGAAGTTAGCTGTAAGCTCTCACGCCGAAAACGCCGCACGAGGTCGTTTCGCCAGCGCTCGCCCCGCTCCACTGCCCCCGCAATGAGCAACTCGTTCTTATCCTTTTCCGGCAGGCCTCGAATCCATGCGGAAAACTCTTTGCGGCTCGGTCCCGCGGCGAGTGGGCTTGAAGCCTCTGCTGCAACCTCGACGAGATTCTCATCGATTTCGAGGAATTCGATCAGCGCATCAAGGGGACCGGACAATTCTTGCAAGCCTGTAGGCACGGGCGGCTCCAATTCATCTTCATCAAGTCCTCCATCCTGCGCGCGGCGAAGCCAGCCAAGATACAGGCATCGGAGGTCGCCGCGAAGCAGGTCCGAGCGCAGAGGCATCAGGGAGGCCATCCATCCGGTCCCGTCGTCCTCGCCATCCCACTCGGGCTCACTTCCAAATTCAACGATCACGCATCTCGCGGCCTTTCGCACCCGCACGGTCTCGCCCGGGACCATGGCCTTGAGCAACTTGTAGTCGACCGATTCCTGCGGGAGGCGAATATAGAACTCACGCGTCCCCCAGTTCGCGACGTAGACAAAAGCGTCAAAATATTTCTCCAGCAGCTTGCTCGGATTGGCTTTAAGGTCTCCCCATTCGTAGTGGTTCGTGAAGCTCGTGGTGGTGATTGCGGCCCGCGTCGAGATGGAACGGAGCGCGGCCATCTCTTTTTTCGTCAGCGGACGGTCGATTGCGCGGAAATCGTAGTACTGGTATTCGCTCACCAGGTCCCTCGACGCCAGTGGCGAGAAGCGACAATCCATTCCACGCCTGCCGGTGCTGGCGTTGGCAAAGGCAGGTCCAGGATTGGGATCTTCTGGCGCGTTTTGCCTCGACGGCAAATGGCGACAATTTGGCCGTCTAGCGTCATGTCGACTTTCTCCACGTCAGCATCGACGCCGAGGACCTTCACACGGAACGGCAACGCTAGGTATTCCTCAATCATGGTGAAAAAACCGCCCACTTGTTCTCCTTCGCCATAAGCATCCACGATCGCTTGTTCGATCAGTTCCTTCAGCCTCGCCTTGCTGAGCGAAGGGAGATTTATCCCAGACTCGCCTGTCAGCTTCCGCAGATGCAGAACCGCCGGGCGACTGCTCCGTTTCGTCATGTTTCTCCGTTGATCGAAGGCTCTTTGGGAGATCGATTTTCAACCCGCTGAAAGAACGACGTTCCGTTGCTGGCGTCCCGGATCGTGTAGCCGATTAGGTTGTACCCTTTCAGACGACGCGCGTACATTCGCGCCAGCATGAGGACGTTGGAATCCACGTAATCGTAGACTCGCACAACGCGCTTGGCATCATGAAGTCGGTGGAGACGCCCTACGTATTGCTGTAGCGTTCCCTTCCAAGAGATGGGCATCGCCAGAAAGAGCGTATCCAAGCGAGCGTCGTCGAACCCTTCGCCGATGTAACTGCCGGTCGCCAGAATGATTCTTGGCTCGCACTCTGGCACGGCCGCGATTGCCTCTGCTGTCGATCGTCGTTGTTTCTTGCCCATGCCACCCTTGAGGATGAACACGTTGTTCACTCTGCCAGCAAGCTCCGCCTCGAAATATTTCAAGTGCTCAGTTCTGCCGGTAAGAAGCAACGGTGAGCGGCCATCTCTGCTTGCCTGGATGAGATCGGCAAGGATCAATTCATTGCGGACGCGATCATCGACAAGTGCTGCGTACACCTCCTGAATCGGCGTGTCGGCTTGCTCAGGCGGCAAGAAAAAGTCCGTCAACCGTGGAACTACTTCATGCTCGAACGGCGTAGCTGCCGTCATTGAGCGGGCGCTGAGCTTGAATCGGATCGGGCCGCACTGCATATAGATGATGGGATGATGTCCATCTTTCCGCTCGGAAGTCGCGGTCAGTCCGACGACGTATTTCGCCTTCACCTGCCTCATCACCTGTTCAAAAGTAAATGCCGACAGATGGTGACATTCGTCAACAATCACTTGGCCATACTCTGCCACGAAGTCTCTCACCCCTTCCTTGTCGTGGGCGCTTTGAAGAATCGCAATATCCACACAGCCGCTGCGTTTGGCCGCCCCTCCCCCGATTCGGCCGATTGACTCCGCCGGAAGCCCGAGAAACATTGCCAATCTTGCATGCCACTGGTCCAGCAACTGTTGACGATGCACCAAAACTAATGTGTTCACCTTCCGTGACGCAATCAACCATGCTGCGACTGCCGTCTTGCCAAAAGCTGTGGGAGCGCAGAGAATCCCCTCATCGTCTTGCGCGAAACCATCAACGGCATCCTGCTGTAACGGGCGCAGTCGACCGAAGAACTCTACTTCGATCGGACGACCAACGAACCGTTCGTCCCTAACCATGGGCTTGATGCGGTGCGATTTCAATAGCTCGATGACCTCCGCCAGACAACCACGTGGCAGGGCAATGTGGTCGGCAAGTTCCTCGCCACAGGCGATGACTCGCGGCTTGTTGAAAGTGGGAAGCCGCATTGCTTGCGCTTTGTAGAATTCGGGGTTCTGGAATGCCCCAGGCGAAGCAACCGGTTCAGCATCGCGGAAGGAAGATCCTTCTTTTCGATGTACAAGAGGTTGCCGCGAACAACTTGGACCTGCCCCGGAAAGGGGCCGGGTATTGGACGCTCTGCTCGCTTTCGGGATGGTGGCAACGTCCAAGGATCTTGTCCCTCATCTTCCGCAGAGCTGATTCTCACTCCGACAAGGTCTCCATTTCGTTGGGCTTCCAGAACCACGGCCTCGGCAGCAGAAATGGGCATCCGTTCCATGCTCGCAAGAAAAGCCCATTGGTCACCGTACGGACGAAACTCCGCATCTATGAAG
>Ga0207684_10000643_pt1 | contig 41347 bp, 45 predicted proteins | sample KBSK5501metaG_FD_184342 | JGI IMG/M metagenome (GOLD analysis project Ga0207684, IMG submission 184342) | Corn, switchgrass and miscanthus rhizosphere microbial communities from Kellogg Biological Station, Michigan, USA - KBS K5-50-1 metaG... | ecosystem: Host-associated > Plants > Roots >... | reverse complement strand
AGGCGCGCTTGCGCCGCTCTTCGCGCCAATCCGCCTTCTTGGGGGCTCCTCGTGTTCCCATGCCTCCTAGCGTACCACCGATTCACTTCACTTTGCAGTGATCAGTAAGTCGAAAATATTTATGCCGTCATAGGTGCTCTCGAAGATGCTGCGGTACTGTACTTCTCGCTCGCGCAACTGCTTTTCGGCTTCGATCCGCTCGGTGATGTCACGCGATACCGTCAGGAAATGTGGGTTCCCTTTATAGGTGAACTGTGTCGAATGCGCCTCAACTAGTAACGAGGTGCCATCTTTGCGCAACGCGACCATCTGCGGTGGGTCATTTCGCCCTCCTGCCTGGATCGTTCGGAGACCTTCTGCTACCAGAGGAAGGTAATCGGGAGGAACGAGGTCAACAGGAGACTGGCCGATCAGCTCCTCATAGGTGTATCCAAGCATCTTGTACGCTGCGGGATTGGCCTCGACAATCTGACCATCTTCTAGCCTGGCTATGGTCATTGAGTCAGTAGCGGCTTCAAAGATGCTGCGGTATTGCTCTTCCTTCTCGCGAAGTTGTTGCTCGGCTTTTACGCGCTCGGTGATATCACGAACGACTCCGAGTGCATGGGGTTTGCCCCGAAAGGTGAAAGTGGTACTCTGTGATTCTGTATAGAAGACCGTCCCATCTTTGCGCAAACCTTGTCCTCCCACCTTCGTTTGGGTACCCCTCCCCGTGTTGAGGGTCTTCAGGGCATCGGACAGATCGGGGAGAGATACTGGAGCAGTGAGGACACCGGCGTGTAAGCCAATGACTTCTTCGTAGGGATAGCCAAACATGCTGCGAAAGGCGGGATTCACCTCAACAAGCAACCCATCCAGGTCCATAACAAACAATGCGTCATAGGTGGCTTCAAAGACGCCACGATACTGTGCTGCTCGTTCGTGCAACTGCTGCTCGGCTTCGACGCGCTCGGTGACATCGCGCACAGCCACCAACATATGGGGTTTGCCTTTGTATGTGAAAGGAGTAGCATGTCCCTCGCCGTAAAAGGGGGTACCGTCTTTACGCAGAGCTATTGCCGGTTTTTGGAACTGATCACCCGCTTGAATCGTTTGGAGGGCATCTGCCATCAGAGGGAGATAATCTGGATGAGTCAGAACACTGCCATGCAGACCGACCAGTTCCTCATAGGTGCAGCCGTAGATGCTACAAGCCGCCGGATTGGCCTCCACAATGAAGCCGCCCATGTCAAAGACCACCAACCCATCGCTGGTCTCTTCAAAGATGCCACGGTATTGCTCCTCGCGCTCGCGCAGCTGTTGCTCCGCCTGCTTGAACTGAAGCGTGCGCTGCTGCACCTGCTCCAGCATGCGATGAAAGCTCTCCAGCAGTCGCCGCTCTGCTGATCCCTCTTGCCAATCCTCAACTGGCACCGCGGGCAACGTTTCGGGATCGTGTCGTACGTGTTCGAAAAGCCGGAAGAGGGTTTCCTGAATAGCGGGGGCCATAGGTTTTTCCCCTTTCTTCTCTCTGAAGAGGAGAGCGCCTGCACGTTCACCAGGAGGGAACGTGCTGTATCGCGGCGGCGGTGAGGGTTCTTCTCCTTCTCATCGAGCCGTATCCGGTGAGCTGGCGGAGACCAGGCCGATGCGGATCGCATACAGCGTGGCCTGGGTGCGGCTCTGCACACCCAGCTTGCCCAGGATGTTGCTGACATGCACCTTGACCGTCTTCTCGGCAATGGATAAGCTGCGCGCGATCTGCTTGTTCGCCTGGCCTTGCGCCAGCAGGCGCAGGACGTCGGTCTCGCGTTCGGTGAGTGGCTGTGGACTCTCAGGCGCACTCACGACCTGCATCAGGCGCGCTGCCGCCTGCGGCGTCAATTGTACCTGCCCAGCAGCCGCCGCTTTGATGGCCTGGCATAACGCCTCAGCCTCCGTGTCTTTGAGCAAGTATCCGATGGCCCCCGCCCGCACCGCGCCAACGACGGAGGCGTCCTCCAGGACGCTGGTGAGCGCCAGCACCTCGGTCTCGGGTACCTCGCGCCGGATCGTCGCCGTCGCCGCGATGCCATCCATCACGGGCATCACGAGGTCCATCAAGACAATATCTGGCCGCAGGAGTGCTGCCAGGCGCACCGCCTCAGCTCCATTCGCGGCCTCGCCGACCACGACGAGCTCCGCGTCCAGTTCCAGGAATCGGCGCAGTCCCTGACGCACGACTTTATGGTCGTCGGCAATGACGATGCGAATGGTCATGGCCTTGCCTCCCTCTTTTCTCGTCCCGTCTGACGGTGACGTGTCTGGCGCCCTCTCTTGGATGGTGTTGGCGGGACGGTCCGGCGCCGATGAGCGGAGCCTCGCTCTACGCCCAAAGACCTAATGAAAATACGCCTGATGCCAGATACGTCCGGCGGCAGCAGACCCTACACTTGACGGTTAGGAAGGAAAAGGACCCGGCTGCGAGTGCCCGTGAGCGGCTTGAATGCCTACCTGATGCCAACATGAGCGCCACTCGCGGCTGCGTGGCTCATTGTACTATAGCGGTCGACGTCTCTCTCGGTCGGGGACGCCTGGCAGTACGAGAGCGAGGAGGGAGGCATGATTCGGCTCGTACTCGTGGACGACCGGGCGGTCGTGAGGCGGAGCTTACGCAGGCGCCTCCTCTTAGAGCCAGATCTGCAGGTGGTCGGAGAGGCGAGCACGGGAGGAGAGGCCCTGACCCTGGTGGAGCACCTCGCGCCCGACGTGGTGGTGATGGATGTGGCGATGCCGGGGATGGATGGCATCGAAGCCACCGCAGCGCTGCGCAGGGTGGTTCCACAGAGCGTCGTCGTGCTGTTGAGCATCGCTGACGACGCGCAGACACGAGGACGAGCGCAGGAGGCCGGAGCCGCGGCGTTTGTCCACAAGAGTGGCGCGATCGAGGGCCTCTTAGCCACGATCCGCCAGGCAGCGAGGCACGAGCAGACGTGAACAGGCGGCGCGCCTCTTGGCGTGAGGACGAGCGACGCGCTACCGACGGCACCAGGCGAACGTACCCAGTTCTCGCCGGAACACAGAAAGGAAACCACCCTGCACTGTGCTCAGGAAACAAGGGCGCCAGGTCCTCCTACCGGTATGCTCTCGTGGCTTGGAGTCGAGCAGCCTCACTGCCCCGCTGTGTGCTATTTGCAGAGACGCCATGTCACAGTATTGCTTCGACGGCGCTGACTGCCTGTCTGGCGGCCGGTCATGCGGCTGGATGATCTCGAAGATAGCTGATCGACTCAGCATTCAATTTAGATCCCCTTGTATCTTGTATCTTGGACTACAGTAGACCGACAGTCCGAACGAGGTGTGGGAGGCCGATCCCCCTTGGGTCCGCTGAGACCGCGGGTAAGCGTGGGTCACCACACCTCCAGCGCCGACGAGCCCGAACAGTTGCTCCCAGCCAGCGAGCCCGCATGAGACAAGGCCGGGCGGTGAGGCGGGAGGAGGGGAAGGAGCACGACATAGACCGCTCCTACGGCGGGATCGACATCGCCACAGCCCAGTTGGACAGCGCCGTACGGCCCAGTGGGCGCCAGTGGGTGAGCGCCCATGACGAGGCGGGCATCGCTGACCTGAGCACGCGCTTGCAGGCGCTGCAGCCCCAGTTGCTCGTGGTGGAGGCCACCGGCGGACGGGAGAGCGCGCTCGTCGCCACGCTTGGGGCCGCAGGGCTGCCAGTGGTGGTGATCCATCCCCGCCAGGTGCGCGACGCGCGCCCGCGCCATCGGGCAACTGGCCACGACCGACGCCCTCGATGCGGCGGTGCTGGCGCGCTTCGCCGAAGCCGTTCATCCCACGCCACGCCCGCTCCCCGACGCGGCGGCCCAGGAGGACGCGGCGCTGCTGGCCCGGCGGCGTCAGCTCGTGGGCATGCTGACCGCCGAACGCCAGCGGCTCGAGACCGCCCTGCCGGCCGTACGGTCTCCTATCCAGCGCCATCTCGCGTGGCTGGAAGATGAACTGGCCGAGTTGGACCATCTCCTGCCCGAGCGAGTGCAGACGAGTCCCCTCTGGCGGGAGCGCGAGGACCGCGTGCGCAGCGTCCCGGGGATCGGCCCGACCACGGCTTTGACCTTGCTGGCCGACTTGCCTGAACTCGGTCGCCTCGACCGCAAGGCGATGGCCGCGCTCGTGGGGGTCGCGCCTCTTCACTGCGAGAGTGGCAGCTGGCGGGGGCGGCGCATCGTGTGGGGCGGACGCGCCCGCGTCCGCATGGTCCTCTTCATGGCCACGCTCGTCGCCACCCGCCATCACCCCGTCATCCGGGACTTCTCTGCCCGCTTGTGCGCCGCGAGCAAACCCAAGAAGCTCGCCCTGACCGCCTGCATGCACAAGCTGGTGCTCATCCTCAACGCCATGGTGCGTCATGGGACCCCCTGGTCCCTCGCAGCCGGCTCTTGACAGCCAAGACAATTGCTTACCCCAGCCAGCCAAGCTAGCAGATAGGGAAACGGCGAGGATTCTTCAGTCCCAGGAATTTCTCGTATCGTTCAATCTGTTGTTTGGGGTTCGAATCCCCTTTGTCCGTCTTGACACAACTACGTTTCAAGGTCTAAGCCAAAAGGGGGCAACTCATTGATAAATATGGCTATCATTGGATATTGAAAGGGGATAGAAGAGGATAATAGACATCGAAAATCACTCCAAGCTGCCTTGTTAGGAGGGCTTCTCAATGGACGATAGGTCTGCCTCTCAGCAGATAGACGACATCATCAAGAACGCCGATGATTGGCGGGGTGCGAAATTGGCACACCTGCGCGCTCTAATCAAGGAAACAGACCCGAGCGTCGTCGAAGAAGTGAAGTGGAAAAAGCCCTCGAAGCCCGAGGGTGTCCCCGTTTGGTCTCATGATGGAACCATATGTGTGGCCGACACGCTCAAGAATGCCATGAGATTGACCTTCCCCAAAGGCGCGCAGCTGCCGGATCCAAAGAAGCTCTTCAATGCGCGCCTAGAGAGCAAAGCAGTCCGCGCCATTGATTTCCACCAAGTCGACACGCTAGATGCGGCGCCGTTAAAGGCTCTCATCCTCGAGGCCGTGCAGCTGAACACGCCGAAAGGGCGCAATCGATAGGAGTTGCGACTATGACCCAAAAAGAAACCTCCGGCGGCGTAGTGCATGATATGCCAGAGGATTTACGACAGGCACTCACTTCTGACGCAGAGGCGCTAGCAGTCTGGCAGGATCTTACGCCACTCGCGCGAAATGAATGGATATGTTGGACCATCTCCGTTAAGAAGCCGGAAACCAGAAAACAGCATGTTGAAAGGGTGTGTACAGAACTTAAAGATGGAATGCGCCGACCGTGTTGTTGGATTGGCTGCATTCACCGAAAGGATAAGCCCATTAGCCCGTCGGTACAGTATGTGCTCAACAGACGATCAAAAAAGCTTTCATAAACACTGATGGCTTCCATCAAGAGAGGGCTAATACCAAATCTGTCTGGGTAGTTGTCGTATCGTGAACAGCAGCCCTGGTTTCAAACACCTCTCATTCCGCAGTTTGCTGCCCACACCGATGTTGTTAAAAGTCAAGAGGCGCACCAGAGATGAGTGTGGGCCTGTGGCTGCATGTGAGCATGCCCTACCCGCTCCTAGCAGCACTGGCTGCAGGAGTGGATCGGCGTCATGCAAAGTTGTAGCGGTCATGAGCCGCCACTGGCGGCCGTGAGGAGCGGCGACTCACCTCCTTCTGCGCCGTGCGCGACCTGTTCGGCCGAGGCGGCCATCCCAAGGCGATCCAGGATCTGGCGAGCGAAGGCGCCACTGCTCAGGCCAGACTGAGCGGCCAGGCCATGAGATGCGCCCCAGCGCTGCAACTTGCGGGTCACCATGGGTCGGTCCGCATGCCGGTCCGCGACGCGATGGGTCAAGACGTGCCAGACGACCACGAGCAGCTTGCGGGCAATCGCGACGATGGCCTTGCCCTTGCCCAACGCGGGGACAAGGCGTTCGAACGCGGCCTTCCAATAGGGATGGTGCTCGACGGCGCTCCAGGCCGCTTCGACCAGCACGGTCCGCAGCTCGCGGCGACCCTGCTTGGTGATGGGACCGGTGCGGTACGTCTGCCAAGAGGCGTGGACACTGGCGCCCAAGCCGCTGTAGCCGACCAGTTTCTTGGCTGATGGGAAGCGGGTGATGTCGCCGATGGCGGCGAGCAGCGTCATGCTGGTCACGACCGCGAATCCCGGTAGGTGCATGAGGAACGGGGCCAGCTCCTTCCAAGGATCCTGGGTGCTCAGGCGCGTCAACTCGGCATCGACCGTGACGATGAGGCGCTCGACCGTCTGCAGGAGGGTCAGATCCTGCAACACACGCAAACGCTCCGACGTCGGCAGCTCCAGCTGCTCCCACCAGGTCTGCTGCCCGGCGGTGCCCAGTCGCCCAGCCGGCGGTGGGATCTGGTGGCCATGGAGCACGCTGTGCAGGCGATTGGCCGACTGCGTGCGCTGCCGGACAAGGCGCTGGCGATGCGCCACCAGGACACGCAGCTCGCGGACCGGCGTCGGCGGTACCCAGACCGCGGGGATGAGCCCGGCGGCGAGCAGCCGGGCCAGATGGAGCGTGTCACGGGTATCCGTCTTCACGCGGGCTGAGCTAATGAGCTTGACCAGCAGCGGATGGGCAATCTTCACCTCCTGGACCAATGGGGCGAGCTGGTCATACAGCGTCCAGGCGTTGGTTGTGGCTTCTAGCACCACCTGATCGCTCACGGTCAGGTGCTCGGGCGCCCACGCCGCGAAGCGCTCCAGAGAGAGCTTGCGTGGGGCGAGCACGACCTGCTGAGCTGCATCGATCGCGGCCACCATGACCTAGTGCTTGTGCACATCCAACGCAACATAACGCTCGATTGGAGCCATGGCGCCTCCTCCTGCACCAACGCTGGCGGGTAACCGACAGAAACGACAGAGATGATGAGCCTGGAGGGCTGGAGCGCGTCGTGGTGGGCTGATGGTGCACAAACACCGATGCGAGCTGAACCCACAGATGATGGGCTCTCTGGAGTTGAGCGAAGCCGACGGGCCCTCAAACATTCCGACGGGCTTGGGGTCCCAATGTGGGCTCGAGGCGCCCTGACGCCACGCACTCCCCGCGACGTCCCCGCCTGCTCGACACCGGCAGGGTACCACTCCCCACCCCCCAGACAACAACATGCTTAACATTCCGCACCCCAATTCGCCTCCTTTTGGGAAATATCGTAATCGTCCGTGGCCCCAGGCATTATTAGGGTTTGCAGCAATTGAGGACGTACTCGTCTTGAATGCTGTCCCGTTGATAAACCGAGCGTCATTGCGTCGAGTCTGCTCCGCCCAACGGACTGTGCCACGCTCAAAAACAGCAATCTGGCATATTCGAGACAAGACACCAAGAGTAGTGCCGAGCGAACAGTTTCCTGGATTTGTCGGGATTGGATACGACAACGAAGAGCGAGCAACGTGGGGCCGCAATGGGAGTTGCAGGGTAGGTGTACTCAGCGCCCTTCGCTACCGATGTAGGCGTGGTGTCGGAGTGGGCGCCTTCGGGCCTTGCTTGGCAATGCGTGCCAATGCGTGTCTATGGAGCGCTGTGCTGGGCATCGGGCGTCCAGGCGAACAGCCCCATGCTGCAATAGGTCTGAAAACCAAGCTGAGTATACATGTGCCTGGCCATGGGTGAGGCATGTAACACAGCGCTATCATACCCTTGCGCTCTGGCCGTGAGCAGGGAGGCGTGGGTCACCGCGGATCCCATCCCTTGGTGGCGGGCTTGCGGGAGCGTGGTCACAAAATAGATCCCGGCGACGTCGGCCCCAAGATAGAGGGCGGACGTCGCCACTGGCACACCATGGAGCACCCCGAGGAACAGATGCCATGGCGCATCCAGCCCAAAGAGCAGGCTTGCGAAGAGCGTGCAGAGGGGTTCCTGGATGTTCCCCGCCACGCCAAACCCGCCGGCAAACACCTCAGCCCAGTGCTTGAGCGTATCTGCATCGCTCACGAGCCTGATCTCAAGCTCAGCCGGAGCACTGGGCTGCGTGTTAAGCGTATGAAGGTTAGCAGCCATTCCGGCAGGCTCGAGAATCGGCGTCAATCCCTGCGCAACCAGATACTGCGGCAGCTCACGAGGACGGGTGGACGGACCCGTATTCCAGATGACCGGCAGTCTGCGCTCCGCGAATTGGCTGAGCGCCCAATCAATACGCCGCTCAGTCTCATCGAGCGCAAACCGTGCGCGGAAGATGCAACTGCAGACGGGAGACAACACGGGAATCGTGGTAAAGACGCACACGAGCTCGGGATCGGACTGCGTCTCTCCGTGGGGAGGGCGTCCGAAACTCCCGAAGGCCTCGAAGCGGCTTTGTTCAATCGCCTCAATCAGGTCTTGTCCGGTCACTGCCTCACCACGTCTCCCATGCTGTCACACGTTGAATAACGTCCTTTGCTCCGAGAGGCCTAGTCGAGCCACGAGCTGCCCGCGAGGGCGGTAGTATTATCCCACATCCCGCAGTCTCATTCGCCCGCCGTATACAGGTTCTTGCAGTACGTCCCCAATAACTGGATCACCTGTGTATGCAGGGGCTCCAGGCCAGCGATTTCGCGGTAGGGTGGACCGAGTGGCGGTTGGAAGCTCACCAGGCTGATGCCTTCAAAGCACTGGAACATCCAGCGCATCGTCGGCCGATCGGTCGGTTGCTTGAGTTGGTTGGGCACCGTCTGGCCACTGGCCGCAAGCTGCGCGCGCAGCCGGTGCTCGGCGAGCCGATAGACCAACAGGCAGAGGACCATCACGAGGCTCAGCGCCACGATGCGGGATGGCTTCTTGACGAAGACGGACGAGGCCAGAAACAGCGGGTCCTTGAGAAAACTGAAGCCCCGCTCCACACTGTGTTGTTCCTGGTACGACTGGATCATCTCCTGGTCGGCGAGCTGGCCGGTGTCCAGGACATTCGTGGCGACGAGGAACGCGGCCTTGCGCTGGACCGCACGGGTGACGGCCTCGGCCTCCACCGCGACGGTGGCCGCGACCTGCCATTCGGTCCGGTCGGGTGTCGCGCCCGCGCGTGGGCGTCCTGGGCGGTTCTGTTTCGGATGAGCCGTGAGCTGGCGGTGCACCGCCAGCCATGGGGGAAGCTGCTTGAGCTGCTGAGCCAGCGCCGCTTCGGCGTCGGGGGCGCAGGCGAAGCGTTGCTTCCCCAGATGCCAGAGCGCCCTCTCCCACGTCTGGCGGGCGACCTCCACCTGCCGCTGCAGTGTCGCCCGCGCCCGATCTTCGCCCGCCGTGGTCCGCACCACCACCCAACGCTCCCCAGCCGGCGCCTGGGCAGCCGCCCACGACAGCGTGCCAGCCTGCTGCCAGGCGTCGTCGGCCACCGCCAGCGCCGCCCGTGCCGCTGTCGAGGTGTCCGGGACCCGACTGATCCAGCGTACCCCGGCCGCCGAGAGCCGGGCAACGTTGTCGGCGCTATACAGCCCGCTATCCGCCACGAAGATCGGCGCCTCCGCATCCTCAGTGTTGAGTTGTTCAGCCAGCGTCTCCACTGTAGCGACCAGGCTGACCTTGTCACTGGCATTGCCATCCAACGCCCGACAGAACAGGGGCACATCGCCTGTCCGTGTCGTGGCCAGCGCCAGCATCCACTGTTTCAGGTCCGCGCGGTGGTCGCGGGAATAGCCGTAGGTCACGGCAATCGTGTGGGCATCCAGCTCCGTGTCATACTCGCCCGTCACGGCGAACGAGGTGGTGTCCACATGGACCCGGCGCGCGGGAATCCCAAAGCGCTGGCGTGCCTGTCGAGCGATCCCCGCGAACAGCGCGGTGGGGTCATGGTCATGCAGCCAGTCCAGGGTCCGCCCCAGACAGTCGTCGTGCAACATCTCTGCCGTGATCCCCGCGCCGAGCAGATGCTCGACCGGCTTGGTGGTGAAGAACTGGGAGACCAGATACAGCCGGCGATTACTGAAGCCCAGCCCATTGAGGATCATCGCCACCGTCGCTGTGCCGATACTCACCTGCTGCTGGGTCGGCCCGGCCAGCCCATCCAGGTACTCCGCCAGCCCGATCTCGCGGCAGATGCCCGCGACGATTCCCAGATGATCCAACCGTTCGACGCGCACACCCGTCATGAAGCCCCCTCCACCTCGCTGTGGGGCTCATGCTACCAGAAATGGCAAAAAGGCATCATGACACCCTGCGGAATGTGAGTGCATCATCATAGGCTGGCTCCACGAAGTGCTATAGTACACTCACGTCGTCTGCATGCATCGTGACGATTCGGGCGCACTCGGCGTGGAGCACCCCGACGGAGCAGTGCGCGCGGTCCGCGGAACGCGGCGACAGCCAGGAGGACACACCGATGAGTGAGGAGCCGGCGACCAAGGCAACAGCAGCCGAGACCACAACCAAGGCAGGCGACGAGTTCTACACCTTTGCAGATCCGCAGGCGCAAGTTGCGTACACCCAGATGCGGCGCGCCGCGCAGTGGGTCCCCTTCTTGCTGCCGCACGTGCGGTCGGGCATGCGACTGCTGGATTGTGGCTGTGGGGTGGGGTCGATCACGCTCGACCTGGCCGAGATCGTGACGCCAGGTGAAACGGTGGGAGTTGACGTTGATGCTGGCCAGCTCGAGTTGGCGCGCGCCGCGGCAGCCGCGCGCGGTCTGGGGACTGTGCGCTTCGAGATGGGCAGCGTCTACGAGCTCCCGTTCGCAGACGCGTCGTTCGACGCCGCGTTGGCGCATACAGTGCTGCATCATCTGAGCGAGCCGCTGCGTGCGCTGAAGGAACTGCGGCGTGTCCTGGCGCCGGGGGGCATCGTCGCGGTGGCCGACGACGACTTCAGCACGTGGGTCGTCGCGCCGGAGGACTCGGCGATGCACCGGGTGATGACCGAGCTCGCGCCGCAGATTGTCGCCGCCAACGGGGGCAACCCCTTCTACTCGCGCCACCTGCGCCGCCTGCTCCTGGAGGCAGGGTTTGCGCGGACGGAAGGGCATGCGGTGGCGGCTGAGCAGTACGGCACGCTGGAGGAGACGCGCCGTTTTGCCGCCGTCAGTGGGCGGCTGTTGCAGAACCCGGACCTGGTGCAGCTTATGCTGGCGCAGGGCTGGATACGCCCCGACGAGTTGCAGGCGCTGCCGGCAGGGGTGCAGGCGTGGGGGGAGCGGCCCGATGCGTTCGCGGCGGTGCTCTATTGCGCGGCGCTCGGCTGGGTGGACGGGGAGACACCTTCCCGCTCGTAAGGCGTCGAAGGAAGTGATGCGCTCCCCCTTCACCTGTTCGATAGCCCCAGAAGACCAGAGGTGCGTGCAGCGGGCGATACGCTAGTTACGAAACACCCTCGTCATTGGCAAACTCCGCCCATTCGATGAAGAGCGCTGGAAGGAACTTCTGATGGCTATGGCCTACGAGTTTGCAAAGCAAAAGAAAGCCAAGTCCGAAAACGACTCGCCAGACCAGGAAGAGCCTACCCAAAAGAACAAATAGATTGTGGCCTAAGCGGCTTCAAGCTGGGAAACGCGGTGCTCAAGATCACTTGCTTGATGGCTGAGGTCGGTCACTGCGGCTTTGATGACTTTCATATCTGACTTGAGCTCTGCAACACCGTCCTTCAGTTCGGCAACATCATTCTTTATTGCAGGAATTTCTCCAACAAACTCAAGGATCGCCTTGTTCTGATCTCGGAGCTCCTCTAAAAGGATTGCGGTATAGTCTTTGTCGCTCATAGTTTTAGCCTAGCACAGGACGCTTTGCGCATAAAGCGGCATTCGGACAAAGGTTCAATGTTCGAGCTCCTAAAAAAGCCTCCAAGCTGGAGGCTTTGTATTTTCTACATCTTGTGTTGGCCAAGCAACTTGCTATCATGAGCGCAGCTTTAAAGAGGAGAAGACCTATGTCGGAAACCAGTAACGCAAACCCAAGCCACTGGTTCGGTGCGTTAGAAAGTGATTTTGGTGTCAATCTCGATGACCCTGGGGTTAGGCAGGTGCACGAAGATTGCGCGAGCGCGTATGGGGAGTACCTTGCTACCCAAGGTAGTGCCTCTACGGGCGACGCTGCTTTAACTTACCCTGAGTTTTACTTTGCATGGTCTGCTCGCAGAATTGCTCTGGCTGATCAAGCACTTGTGCTCGACAGTAATGAGTAGGGCATCTACCAACAAGGGTCGCTACGCAAAGTTGTCAACGTACTGGGCCGAATAATTCATTGCCCCATCTTTCGTTGCATCGACAATAGCTGCGAGACGTTTACCCACTATGACTTCGGGCAGCCAATGTCGGTCACTCTCCCACATATCGTCATAAGGTATGGAGCCTAGGGCAAACCACTCTGGCCTCATTTCTTCAGACTCCTGTGGATCACCACGCCACGAGTCACACCAAAAGACGGTACAGAATTGGTCATAGTTCTTTTCGGGCGGAAGCAAGAAGGTTATCTCTGCTACCTTAGTTACCTTTAGTGGCGTTACCCCTATCTCTTCTTGGGTTTCTCGAATTGCAGCCTGCTCAATCGTTTCGCTCTCTTGTGCCTTGCCGCCTATACCATTCCATTTACCAACGCCATGTCCACGTTTTTTCATGGCAAGTAAAATCTGCCCATCTTTCCTGAGGAGGCAGATTGTCGTCCGAAACATAGATAAATTCTAAGGTTTATGCGGGCTAGTGGCAAGAAATATTAGCAGTGAAGATTACTAAGCCGCCGTTGTCGCGTCGGCACGCCGTTCATAAAATGCTTGGCTAAGGAGTAAGCAGGTTCTAACCTGGTCGAGAATGGCCAGCCAACAAGAATTACAACAGTTTGGTATCTGTCTCAGTATTGAGGCAGTGAATTGGACAAAGGGTCGATGTTCGAACCATGAGACAGCTGCACTTCCACCATGCCGCTGGCGGCTCGTGCCCTTGCGCAGCAAGCGCCCGAGATCGTCCAGCGGCTAGTACCAACCACGCTTTCAGTCTCTCCCCTGCCATTACCCTCCGTCACCGTTGATCGTCTTTCATCATGTCAGCCGTCGCCGGACCAGCCAGAACGTCAACGCGATGGCCAGCGCCGAGATCGCCAGGTAGATGCCGGTCTCGATCCACTGGAAGGTCCAGAAGCGATCCGCGGGCTGATAGGCGAGGTAGTTGCCACGATACCCCTCTGCCTTGGCGCATTGAAAGGGGTCATTCGACCCCGGGAGGTCGCACCGGATACCATTCGTGCGGTTCCCTTGCGGATCGAGAAATCCACTGCCAACCTGCCAATCCTCTCTCCCCAAGGTAATCGGCGGATTGCCCTGGTTCAGATTGTCTGTAAGCGGCCAGGTGACGACGATCTGTGGCTGATAGTTGGGGCGCAGGTTGAACTCGACGAGTATTCGGATCCCCACGAGCAATGCGAGGGTGAGGAAGATCGCCGCGACCGTCCGGCGCGTCAACGCCCCCGCGGCGATGCCCAGCGCGAGAGCCATCACCGATGAAGCGATCAGGACTGGGCCAGAAAAGTCAAAGGCCACCTCGTTAAATTTGCCGATGAACTGATCGAAGGGGGTGTACCAGCGCATCAGCATGACCATCAGCGCGGCGCCCAGCAGCGCGGTCGCGCCCAACACGAGCGCCAGCTTCACGGTCAGCCAGCGGGTGCGGGTGATACTCTGCATCCAGACCAGCAGGTTCGTGCGCTGCTCGTATTCCCGCGCCACCAGCGGCGCGCCGACCATGGCACCAAGCAGAATGGGCATGAGCAGCAGCGCGAAGGCAAAGGGAATAAACGGACCATACTGCTGCAAGAACAGCGTTCCAAGCGACCCGCAGGCACTGGGATAGTCGGTGGGATGACTCGCCAGGCAGGCGCCCAGCCCGCTCTCCTGCAGGGTGTGAGCCATATTCAGGCCAGTGATGAGCAGGAAGACGCCGCCCACAGCCAGCGCGCCCAGGACGACGAGGGCCTCGATACGATGTTGTCGCCAGGTCAGCCAGATCATTGCGCTACCTCCAGTCTCTCGCGCTCGGTCGCCTGCTCACGCGCTTGCTGGCCCAGGTACGCCAGCACAATGTCCTCTAACGACGCCTCCTCGACTGCCCAGGGCGCGGCGGCGCCAGGCTCCTGGATGGGCGTGTTGGTCCGCACCAGCAGCGTCGTCTGCCGCGCGGTATGGCTCGCCTCGATGATCATCTGTCCCTTGGCCACTGCCTCCACCTCCTGGCGCGGGCCGATCAGTCGCCAATGCGTGCGCGTGATCTCCAGGATGTCGCCCGCCAATTGCACGTGCGAGGCGGAGAGGATGATCAGGTAATCGCAGACACGCTCCAGATCGCCGATGATGTGCGAGGAGAGCAGCGTCGTCAGGCCGCTCTCGGCCACCGCATCTAGCAGCGTGCGCAAGAAGTCGCGGCGCGCCAGCGGGTCCAGGCTGGCCAGTGGCTCATCCAGCAGGAGCAGGTCGGGGCGCTTGGCCAGCCCCAGCACCAGCGCCATCTGCGCCTGCTGCCCGCCAGAGAGATTGCCTGCTGGACGCTTGAGCGGGATACCCAGGCTCTGCAGGCGCGTGCGGGCCAGCGCGTCATCCCAGCGTGCGTTCAGTTTGCGCCCCATTGTCAGCAGATCTGCGGCAGTGAAATCCTTGTACAATGGGTGATCCTGGGCGACAAAGCTGAGGCGTGGCAAAGTCTCGGTGGTCTGCTCGCGTGGCGAGCGCCCAAAGACCTGCACACTGCCAGCGGTGGGTTCCAGCAAGCCAGCGCACAGATGCAGCAGCGTCGTCTTGCCGGCGCCGTTGGGGCCGACGAGCGCAGCCACGCGTCCTGCGGGCAGCGCCAGTGTGCAGTCCTGGAGCGCCCAGGTTTTGCCATAGCGCTTGCTCAGGCGCGTCGTTTCCAACGCGACACGCTCCAACGAAGTCGTCTCTAGCACATCGTTCATACGGATTCCTCCTCCCCTTTGGGGGCCTCCTGCTGGATCTCTTGTAAGGCGGACAGGAAGAGGGCCAGCATACTCTCACTGTCCATTCCCGCCGCAAAGGCGCCCGCCAACCAGCGCCGTAAACTCTCGCGTAGTTCCGCCTGGCTGGCAAGCGAGACACTGGTCAGGGTGTGTTGTACAAACGTGCCCGCTCCTGGACGACTCCTCACCAGGCCCTCGCGTTCCAACTCGCGATAGGCCTTGAAGACGGTGTTGGGATTGATAGTGATCTGTGCGATGACCTCGCGCACGGTGGGAAGCTGGTCCCCCACCTCCAAGAGGCCCAGCCGCAGCGCTCGTTTGACCTGCTGCACGATCTGCAAGTAGGGGGCTACCCCCGAACGGGAATCCAGATGAAACTCGATCATCCAGTGTCCTCCAGCGAATGAGAGCCCCACCGCATTACCAATAACTAATGATATAGTAGAACTATAGCTGAGGACTTGTCGGGGTGTCAAGAGGTGGGGATGGTCGTCTCACAGACTCTCGAAGCTGCTGAAAGAGAGGGGATCTAGCACAATACGCTGGAAAGGTGGGCAAAGAAGTACTGATGAAGAGGATGGCCGCGCGTCTCTGATACCATTCTGCCTTAGAGGCGAACTATGGCGTGCATGGTCTTCGCGATGGAGTCCATGACGGTTTTGCCGGAGTCGGTGAAGCTATTGAGCAAATCAACCGACGTCTGGATGAACGAGACAACGAAGTAGATCGGTTAGCCAACAATTGCCCTGTAGGCTTCAGGGTCAGTCGCGCCTTCGGTAGAGATAACGACGACGTGTGCTTCTGGTGTCAGGCCAAGCACTTGCCGATACTCATCAGCCTTATCGGTTTTCAGAAGTGCTAAGAGTCCGGCGAGACCAGCCGAACCAGTCTCACCAGATACAACACCGGCTTTGGCGAGTTCGCGCATTGATTCACGCGCCCAGTCGTCATCAATGGCCACAAACATGTCGATCCCTTTGGAAATAATCGGCCAGGCGACGAGTGATGGAATGCCGCAGCACAGACCAGCCATGATCGAGTTGTGTGGGCCTGGAGTCTCAACAATGTGCCCTGCCTGGGCGGATTCGAGCACACAATCGGCAACGAGTGGCTCAACACCGACTATTTTCGGTTTGTCCGCAAGCTCTGGTCGGCGATAGTGCCAGACAACAGCTGTCGCGAGGCCACCAACACCCATTTGAGCAGTAGCTACGTCAACACGCGTGTCATTCTTCTCAGTGAGTTGCGCATCGAGCTCACGCAGGATAGTTGTGTAGCCTTCCATGATCCAGCGCGGTACTTCTTCATAACCCTCCCATGCAGTGTCGGAGATAACAAGAGCTTTGTCTGAAGCCAGTTTGGCCGATTTAGCAACGGCGTCATCATAGCTGCCATGAATGACAGTAACTTCAGCACCTTCGCTCTTGATAGCGTCGATGCGGGCTTGAGTCATTTCTTCGGGTACCAAAATGTGGGCATCAAAGCCGAGGAGCTTGGCCATGCGAGCAACGGCTCGGCCGTGGTTGCCGTCAGTGGCGGCAACAAGCGTCAATGGCTTGAGCGATGCGAAACGTTCTTTGAGGTCGTCAAAGGTGTTCCATGATTCAATTTTTCCGCCAATTTGCTTTAGGAGCGCACGATAAACTGCCCATGATGCGCCGAGGAATTTGAAGGCAGGCAGACCAAAGCGGCTCGACTCATCCTTGACCCAAACCTTTGCCACACGCAAAGTTGTTGCAATGCTCGGTGCATCAATCAGTGGAGATTGCTGGTAACCTGGCAGTTTCTTGTGGAAATCAAAGGCCTCTTGGCTAGGGAATTCACCCTCAAGGTTCAATGATGCTTGCGGATTGACGAACACTTTAGTGGCTTGGGGCATTTGCTAGATCCTCTGATTACGTGCTTACGAGCGATTATAGCAGGACACTCTGTTTTAGCGCCGCATCGAGCCCTCTTTGCTATCATGTCACCATGGTACATATCAGTGACGAGCTCACATCGCGGCTGCCGAAAGTTGGGGATACGAAATTCATTGCCGTCGACGGCCATGGCGGCTCGGGCAAGTCCAGCCTGGCTGACCTACTTGCCAAGAAGCTCAATGCCCAGGTGATTCATACTGATGACTTCGCGAGCTGGGATAATCCGCTGAATTGGTGGCCACTGGTCATAGAACGAGTATTTGACCCAATTAAGGCTGGCGCAAAGACGCTGAGCTACCCCCGATCGAAATGGTGGCCAGACCATCACCCCGAGCCAGTCGTAAACCAACCAGTGACCGCCATCATGATTCTTGAGGGTGTCAGTTCCCTTCGGATGGAGTTTCGGCCGTACATCAGTTACGGCATCTTCGTAGACACTCCGGAAGATGTATGCCTGGCGCGTGGAATAGCTCGCGACCTAAGTACCGGGAAATCCCGCGAGGAATTGGTAAAGATTTGGCAAGATTGGCTCAAAGACGAAAACGACTACATGCAACGTGACCAGCCGAAGGCTCTTGCTGACGTAGCGATTGATGGCACCAAGCCGTTTGAGGATCAGATTCAATGATCGCGACACTTTTCAAAACGCTCGGCCAAACAACTTCTGAGCTTAGGCCACCAGGAGTTAACTGGCTGCAGCTACCCTTGCCCGGTGCTTGCGGTACTCTAGTACGGTCAGCCCGACGATGAAGATATCGAAGAGCGTGAGGGCGAGCAGACCAAGAGACATGTGCAGCGCCAGCCGGTAGATCTGGTACACGATAAAGAGGCTCAAAAACACGATCGCCAAGGGGTAGGACCAGAGTCGTTGTTGGAGGAGGGCCACTACTATGATGATCTTGATGATGCCGTGGCTGAGGAGATACACGGCCAGAAACAGCGCTGTGGACGCGGTATAGCGCTGGGCATAGAAGAGGAGATGGGTGGCGAGAAAGTCCGTCGGGTCTTGAGACAGCTCGTGTTGCGTCAGGAACACCACGATGGCATTCAGCCGATGTGGTGTGAGAAATAACAGCAGCAGACCACCAATGACCTCTAAGACCCCGTCCAGACCTTTGAGGGTAATACTCACATCGAAAACACGGTCAAGCAAGGGAAGTTTTTCAAACCGTGACAACAGGGTGTTCATAGGTCAATAGTATACCCGAGTGGCTATGCGATCTTCGTATGGCTGTCGCGCCATTCATCAAAATGCTCGGCAAAATAACACCGTAGTTCAGGGTTCAATTTAAATCCCCTTACCCCAGCCAACCAAGCTAACAGATATGAGTTCAATCAGGTTTGTCCAGTTTGTGGGAATTGCTACAGTTCCTGATCTGTTGTTTGGGGTTCGAATCCCCTTTGTCCGTCTTGACACACCTGTTTTTCGAGGTCCAAATGACTGACCATTGCACAGCAGTCTACACTCGCAACCGCCGATTCGAGCATCCACAGGTCGACAAATCACGTCGTGTGGCGACTCCGTCCAGTCTGCCTCCTACCTACCTGCTCACCGCTACTCTGCGCAGCTACACCAACGAGCACGTGTTAGTATGGAAGAAAGGTGTCGCGATCTAGGAGGAGGGGAAGCACATGAAACGTACTATGAAGAAGAGCAGTTGGATTACTGTCCTTATCGCGGCGGTCGTCGCAGCCCTGGCCTGGGCGCTACTCCCCACCGTGGCGCTGGCGTCGCCGTTATATCCCACCGGCACCATCGGCTATGACGTGTCCTGGCCCAACTGCAGCGCCACCGCGCCGCGCAACCCGAGCTTTGGCATCGTCGGGGTGAGTGATGGCACCGGCTACAGTCAGAACCCCTGCCTCGCGCAAGAGTCGGCGTGGTTCCCCAGCGTCAACCTCTACGTCAATACCGGCTGGAACGATCAGTCCATCTACCTCAACCCGAACAGCCCGAGGGTCTGCGCCGCAGGCGATCAGAACTGCCTGGCCTATAACTATGGCTACAACGCCGGCCTGTATGCGCTCAGCTATGCCAACAGCCAGACCGTCCACGCCAGCGCGTGGTGGCTGGACGTCGAGACCAGCAACACCTGGAATACCAACGTCGTGCAGAATCAAAACAGCCTGCAAGGTGAATACGACGCGCTCGTGGCCAATGGCGTGAGCACGGTGGGAATCTACAGCACGACTGCGCAGTGGCAGAGCGTCACCGGCGGCTGGATCAATAATTGGCCGAGCTGGGGGGCGACGACGTGGACCACGGCCACGCAGGCGCTCACCTACTGCACGGGCCATCAGTTTACGGGTGGACCAAGCTACTTCATGCAATTCAAACCGAAGCGGGGGCTCGATCAAGACGTGGCGTGCTAACAGCTCATTCGGAAACATTGACATAACGGCGGACTAGAGGCGGAGCGCGCCGGTACGCGAACGGCACCAGCCAGCGTACCGGCCGCGACGTCTCTCTTGTTTTTCGATCCGTTATTTAAGATTCGAATCTTCGAACTTTCATCATGAGCCTTCGCCGGCCAAGGCCGTCTCTGCCTACCTACCTCGAACTTGTCAAGAGAGACGAGGGATCAAATCCCGTATTTGTATGCCCTCTTCTCCTTAACGCCGTCTAGGTGGGTAAGCGCGTCGTTAAGGAGTGACGCTGCCGCCTTGTCATTGAGCTTCTTAAGATATTGGTGCTCTTTTCGGATCTCAGTCGCCGACAAGATCTCTGGCTCCTCGCGGGCAATATCTGCGAGTGCATTCGCTGCGTACTCGCGAACGTCTGCGGCGGGGCTGTGAAGTCGTTGGAAGAAGACGTATAACACATCTCGCTGGCGTCCAACGAGCGTTTTCAGTGCTGCAGTGGCAGGTGCTTCTACATACCAGTCCTCGTCAGGAACGGCAAGACGGGTGAGAATATCTATTGGCACCAAGTCGGGAGCGATATTCGCAAGCTTCATACAAATGCTCGCCGCCGAGGATCGAACTGAGAAATCTTGATGCTGTGCCATGCGAAACAGCATATCGTGGCTACTGAGCCAAGGAGCGAGGCCGATACACGCCTCTATCGTTTCTCCCGCTCCCCACGAATACTCCTCCTCAGTTGATGCGCTCAGATTGTACTCCACCAGTGAATTGAATAACTCATTGTGCCCGAATCTATCGGTATGTCGGAGTACTTCCAGTGCAGCAACGTAGGCCTTATCCCAGTCTCCAGGACCGATACCGTCAATGAGCGCACTGATCTGATCATCCAGCACGCTTCGGTTTAGCGCCACCTCGCCTGATATCACGGTGGTTTCTCGACGCCTCAATGCTTCCAATACATCGTTTACGATGCCTGTAGCGCCGACGGCATCTGACGACACAGAGCGCGCGTGTCGATGTTGCAGGAACCAGGGCAAATCCCGGTAACTCGTGTTATCGATGATGAACGGCATTATCAGTGAACGTTTCTTTTGAATCTCCAGCAACTTGGCTCTTTCGACCTCTTCACGAACCCAGCCCGAATCGAGGGCTTTCTTTGAAATGAGGACAATGAATAAGTCCATTGTATCGAGCGCCTCGCCAATGCTCTGGAATATGTCCTCTCCAGAAATAATGTGTTCATGGTCAATCCACGGCTCAGTAGTGTTGTCGCGCAGTAGTTGAACAACGTGGGTAGCGAAGTCTTTGTCAGCAGCGGAGTGGCTTATGAAGATGCGCGCTGGTTTCATAGCTGCGTCCCGTCCCGTTCAAGCAGATCCATATTAATGCCCAATCCTACATGATATATGCCACCTTGCCAAGGCTAGAACACCAAATTACAGATGAGGATTCATGCTACTAGACGATTTCTCAAGAGCAGAGAAAGCTGAGGCTCCAATCCAAATCTCCTTACCCTAGCCAACCAAGCTAACAGATACGGCAACGCCTGAGCTCAATGAGTCTCGGGCGTTTCTCTTGTTTTTCGATCTGTTATTTGGGTTCGAATCCCCTTTGTCCGTCTTGACTCCGGTCAAGAACGGTGGCCAAAGCAGCAGCATTTGTTATACTGCCTGCAAGAAGGTCGCCATGCTAGACGGCATAGGTTATTGAAACAGGAGAGCTTTAGAGCTTACCAAGGCAGACCACGGATACAGGATTAGCTCATGAACAATAAAAGTGACGAAGACGTCCTTAATCTGCATGAGGTAGCGGCTATTGCGCTTGAGGCTGCACGTGCTGAAGTTGTCAATCGATTGCGCCAACGTAACCTGCCGTTATCGCTCCAGGCCGAGGAAATGCAGATTGTTGGCGCTGGAGACGGCAGTACGGCTTGGAATTCGCAGCGGGTGACTGTTCAGGTAAGCCCGCTGCATCAATTCGACATTCTACGGGCTATACAAGACAACTCGGTTGACGGCTCTATGCTTGGGCTTCGCCCACAGCTTGAGCCATTGGCGCAGCTCCTGGATAAGACGTCAGACTTGGGAGCACGAACTGCGAACACATCTGTCGTTATGTTCCCCGCGCTCTCTGGGGTCGATGCCATTCTTGCGCGCTATATTACCCAGCTTGCGACTACATATCTTTTGGGGCTCCAGACACTCGACACCCCAGATCCTGTCGCCGTAGCACGACTTGCCGGCGAGCTGGATGAGTTAATCGAACCGACCTTTGTCCGTACCACGAGCCAACTGGCCATCGAAGGGGTCAAAACAGACGCACAACTCGAGTATAAAGACGTAAGGCTTCGGCCACTTACACCATCTGAGCGCGGCAGGCAGTGGCTGAGTAGAAGTGGTGATCAACTCTATCGGCATCTCAAAAGCACCGATTTTGTTGTTCCCCATGAGTTCACCGTGATAACCCCTTCGATGCTGTTGGAAGTTACCACCACTCGCAACCGCAGTGAGTTGTTTAGCCAATCGACGTTGCTGAACCGCATCGCTTTGGCTTTTTATCTCAAAGGATTTGATATCGCGAGCAATGGAGTAGCAGTAAGTTTCGACCGCCCTACGTGGGCTACGTACGGTCAATCGCACGCGCGAGCTCTCGTGGATGAAAAGTCCATAGCAGCGATCAAGCCTGTTTCACAAGCCGATTTTCGGCAGATCGTTGACCTAGCATACAAAATGCCTGACTTCGGCCCAGGCGAAGCATCAAGCCATGAGATCGCGCTTTATCGTGCGCTTCGGGGATTGGGTATACATTATCTGGAGTCTGGCCTCCTAGACTTGGTCATTGCCCTGGAAGCGGCGCTGTTGCAGGATTTCGAACAGGAACTGTCATATCGTTTCGCGCTCTACGGGGCGCTGTTCCTGCAGGAGGAACGTAACCCAACAGAGACATTCAATCAACTAAAGAACATTTACCTCATCAGGTCACGCCTCGTCCACGGCGGCAAGATTGACGCAAAGAAAGACGCAAAGAAGAGAGAACAAGCCATACAGGATGCTCCTGAAATCGTGAAAGCTGTAGTGCTCAAGGCAATTGAACATGGCTGGCCTGACCACAAGCAGCTTGATCAAACGGCTCTGACTCCTTGACGCTACGCCAGTGTCGGACACCCAAGGTATCAAGGCTTCTTAGGCGGCACCCGATATGCTAGCAGAGCTTCCATCAAACTTGCCGTCCAAATAACTCCTTAGAACAGGGTTCAATTTAAATCCCCTTACCCCAGCCAGTCGGCGAGGCGCAACAGCTTACTGGTGGTCGTGCCAAAGGTCTGGATCTGACTCACCCGGCGCGCCAGCCTCGTCGCGCTGAGTGGCGCGGGCGCGCGGCCGTTGGACACGCTGACGGACCGTGTGCAAGAGCCGGCTGACATGCGCCGGATGGTACCTCACGCCAAACGTGCGGCGAATGACCTCCGCCACGCGCTGGCAGGTCCAGATCTGCCCGCGGAACCCGTACGCCTCGGCCCCTGCTTCCAGGAGCGTGGGCAACTCGGCCAACTGCTCGGCGCTCAGCCGCCGACCCGGCGCGGGATGGCGGCGCAGTCCCTCCACGCCCTGCGCGCGCGTCCCCGTTTGAGCCATTGGCTCACTGCCCCAGGCGTCACCCCGAGCGCGGCGGCGACATCCTGCTGTTTCCAGCGCTGTTGCTTCAGCTCCCAGGCGCGTCGCCGCCGTCCTTCGCGCCAGTCCAGCCGGGCTGTGTCGCTGTTCATGACGACAGCCTATCATATGTTTACCAACCCGTACAAACGTCAGTAGATGTGCAGACTGCGGCTCCAGGAATCGTGGTTATGATAATTGGCTTTTCGGTGGCGCTTATTCCCACTGTTATGGCAATGTGGATCGATTTGACGGCTGCAAGAAAAGGCCGCGACGCGAACTTTACCAATGGGGCATGCTGAACGTGCTGCGCACACTAGAGCAAACCCATTGGTTGGGACAAATTTGGGAAGTGCGTTCGCGAATGTCGCGTATAGAATACTGTTACTAGATCAGTACATTTTCGTCTTACGGTGATGTGAAGCGGTAATGCCGTCGCTATGTGAGTGCATTTCTATTGAGACATCGGGATGGTCTGCAAAGCCTCTGGCTGTCTCTTTGCATGAGCATAGCGGCAAGACGGAAAGGGCGGAAGTGCCAGATGACTCAGCATCGGAATACGCTTCTTCAGGCCTCGAAAGTGGCGACGGCCGTTGTCCTACTCGTCGCGTTCGTTGCCGCAATAGCGCTGGATGTTCACCTGATTCACGGGAGCGGTACGGGCGGCATCACTCCCCTTTCACTCTCCCTTAGTCCCGCCACACAGACCGCCTCGATTGGCGGCGGCCAAGGCCTTGTGGTTGCTACCCTGCGTGACGCTGCAACCAGCGCTCTCGTGCCCGGAGCGAGGCTCTCATTTGCCGTCGAGACGGGACCGAACACCGGAATCAGCGGTACATGCTTTCCCAGCACCTGCACCACCGACTCGAACGGTCAAGTCGACTGGGGTTACCAGGCTAGCAATATTGGGACTGACACCGTGGAAGGCTGGGTTGATAGCAATGGCAATGGGCTGCCTGATGGCGACGAGCCTCAGGCGACGGCTGGAGTTAGTTGGGTCTACCCCACAACGTCTGCAGAGTCGGGAAGCTGGGCCGGGTACGTGCTGACGAACCCGCCTCTGCGGTCGGTAACCGCGCTCATTACCGTCCCGACCGTGCCCTCCGGCTGTGCAACAAGTCGCTACTCGTCCTTCTGGGTTGGCTTCAACGGCTGGATACACGATACAAATTTCCTACCGCAGATCGGCTTCAACGCTGACTGCCGCGCGTCCGATGTCGCCCGCAACACGACGGCGTGCGGCCCCCAAACAGGACCAGCCTACTATCTGTGGTGGGAGCTGAATCCGCACACTGGTCTTAACTCCATCTGCTCACTGCAAGTCCGGCCGGGCGATCGCGTGTTCGTCAACGTTCAGCCCTCGGCCTCGCAGGTGATCTTAACCGCCTTTGTGATGCGGCCGGATGGCTCGATCGGTCCGACATGGTCCCAAACCTTTCCAGTCAGGAACGCGTCCTACTCCTCGATGGAGTGCATTGCCGAGGATCCTCTCTCTGGCAGGCCGGTACCGTTCACCAGCTTCGGCTCAGTTCAGTTTGATGGCTGCTCGGCCATCCGCGACTTCCGAGCGGGATCAACCCTGCTGCGGGTCGACATGTTCATGCCGGGCAGACAGCATGTGCTGGAAGCGACCACCAGCCCAATAACCATGAGCGGGGCGGTTAGCTTCACGGTTGCGCGAGTGGATGGTTAACCGAGCAGGCTCACTCAACGGCGACCACGACGACCAAGGATAGTAGCGCCGGTCAGAAGGCCGGCGCTACTGAGGCCGGTCACTAGCGCGGTGGTGCCGTAGCGTGTCGCCGATTCCTGCGCTTCCACTACCTCGGAAGGCGGCCCACACACATAATTTGCGATCGGCTGATTAAGCGAGAAATTTCCCTGGCAAAGATACGGAGGACCGACATCCCGGTACTTCCCAAAGGCGTTCCACCACAGGACTCCGAGGAGGAGGGTAAGGAGGAGCAATGCGCCGCCCATCATGCTCATGACGATAGCAAGGGTAGATGCGGTTTGACCGGTGTCCGCTGTTCCGTGTCTATAGTTCCGCTGCATTGCTACCCTAAGTTTAACATGAGCCGGGAGGATGACCCCAGGCTGCGTTTGACCATCGAGAGACTTTCATCTTGATCGGCACACCTTTGGCCTTGTACAGCCTATGCCACTTTGGGCGAATCGTCGCGCCAACTATCAAAGTTCTTGGCCAAATAACTCCTTAGATCAGGGTTCAATTTAAATTGCATTACCCCAGCCAGCAAGAATTACAACAGTTTGGTATCTGTCCCAGCGTTGGGACAACGATTTGGACAAAAGGTCGATCTTCGAACTCTTGATCTGGATCCCAAATTTTGCGAAACGTTAATGTCGAGTAGGGGTAAATTGACATAATAAGCAAGCGTGCTATAATAAGTTCCGATTACTTTTGCAGCAAGAGCAAATCCAAGTAGGCACTCTTTATGGATGATTATGACTTTGGCAAGCACTTAGTGGCGACCTATGCCACGTGGTTTAACCCATTCAACTTACTGAACAGCAACGCACAGGTGGGACTGGACATACTGGACGCAATACGCGACCAAGAGCGGGGAGAGGGTGAGCGCTCTATTGCAGAGCTCATTGGTGCTTACGCCCTTGCCTACACACCTGTCACCTGGGTCGGTGGTATGGTTGGTCATCTCATTAACACCAGGCAGGCTGCGCGAACTGGTGAAATTCAGTTAGTCGAGCTGCGCTAGACCATTGCCTATATAACTCACAGCTAACCCCAAACTATCAGGGCTGTTAGATTCATGCGAAGTGTGTGCCCGGATGCCGGCTCGGGTGCGCTACCCTGCACGCCGAGACGGTTCGTAGCCTAATGTGAGCTGGTTGGAGCCCTGATAAGAAGTAAGCAGGTTCTAACCTCATCTAGAATGGCCAGCCATTGTAGACGTAGAGCCTCCAAGAGGCTCTTTTGTCTCTGTCGAGGCAAGGTTCTAACCCGCTCAATTTCTTGCCTGAAGTAGATCGTCTTCTCGCGCAGCGGGATCAGCCATTCGTTCGGTGTTATTTTCAGTTGCCCATCCAGGACGACCGGGTTCTGACCAATAGCCAGCAACAGGTCCTTTCTTGCCGCAAAGTCACCCGTCACAAACTTCTCATTGGCATTGGTAAACTTCATGACCAGGTCGGTCAGGTAGTCGTACCAGTCCATCGTGCGCTGCGCAGCGCTGGCCTGTGTCTTGCGTAGTTCCTTGAGTTTGGCCTTGAGCTCTTTTGCCTTCTCCACGAATGTGGCTTCGTCAATGAGCCGGCGGGTGGACATATCCAGTAGCGTGTCGTACTGCGCTTGAACCTCCTCGATGGCCCGCTGCTGCATCGTTTCGACGTTCTTACTTTCGGGGATCTCGCTGTGCGCTAGGCGATTGAGCGCTGCCATACTCCAATCGGCGAGTTCGGGAATTAGCTCCCAGTGGTCGAGCTCGTCAATGCACCGCTGGAAGAGGTCGTCTTCACGGACAAAGCCGCGCTGGTTGCAGGGGCGCTTGCGGGTGCAGTGGTAGTACGTAAAGCGCTGGGACTTGCCGTTTTTGTAGTGCCTTACTTTCTCCTCCGCCGTAATCATGCAGCCGCACTCGCCGCAGCGTAGAAAGCCGCGCAGGGCGAATTGCCTGCGCGCAGCGAAACGCTTGCCGCCACGCCGGCCAAGCAGCACCTGAATTTTGTCGTACTCCTCCTGTGTCATGAGCGCCGGAAAGCTCGCTGGGTAAAGCGTCTCTTCATCAGACGGATCAGGCACCCAGCCGGCGTAGCGCACATTGCGGAAGGTTCGGTAGAGTGTTGCGCGGCTCAACGGACCGCCACCTATCTGCCTGCGCCTCAGCGTCCGATACCCCCACTGGTTATTCAAGAGGTCAAGGATTTGCTGTACGCTGTATTCGCCGGTGAGGTAGAGGTCCACAGCTCTTCGCAGCAAGGGGAAGCGCACCGGATCCACATCGACCGTATGGTTGATGCGGTCGTTCAGATAGCCTTCAGGCGCAATGCCCGTGAGGCCGCCGAGCTTGCGCTTCTTCTCGTTGCCGCGTTTCACATCTTTACTGAGCTTCGCGGAGAAGTATTGGGACTGACTCATCGTCATCTGAAGCATCATCATGCCTTCAGGTGAATCATCGAAGTTGTAATTGGCGAACTTGAGGTCTTTGAGCATGCCCGTGCGAATCCGCCAGGTCAGCGCCGAGCCGTCCACCTCATTGCGGGATAAGCGGTCAGGATGCCAGGCGGCGATGCCATCGGCTTTGCCCGCGTCGAGCATATCCAGGACCTGCTGAAAGATCGGGCGCTGTCCCGGCTTGAAGGCGCTCTTGCTCTCCTCGAGGATGTCGATGAGGTCAAGATCGGGAAAACGCTCGCGGATCTTATCCTTTTGCGCCTCGATAGACAGCGCCTGGCGCTCCTGGTCTTCAGTTGATTTGCGCACGTAACCGATATAGCGCAGCTGGTTCGTGCCATCGTTCGCGTCGCGACTCATCTCCCTCCTGTTCAGCTCCCCATCAAAAAGGGCAGCACGGCTGTTTCCGCATCCAGATGCCGTTCGCGTCTTTCTGCACCATGCTGCCCTTTCCGAGCAGAAACTAGAAACGCGGACAATGAATTCGATGCGGAAACAGGTCTTATTATATAGACTGCTTGGTGATTGGTCTATCGCCTTCCCGCGTGCGCTTCTCCGCTATCTTCTCCCGCACGCGTTCGTTCTGCAGGTCGCGCAGAAGCTTGTATCCATAGAAGCGCAGGATCGCCCGCCCGGCGTCTTGTGCCTGCTCAGCGCTATACTCCAACCCAAAACGCTGCCTCAGTATGCCCTGGAGGCGCGCGATCTCGTCATCCGTAAAGCGGATGGCTCGTGGTGGATCAAAGGCGTTCAGATCACTGAGCGAGCGGACCGGTCCCCGTCGGCGGTGATAGACGACCGCTCCATCGGCGAGTCCCACCACTGCGGCGTCGCTCGGCCAGAGCGCCACTGCCAGCGTCAGCAGGTCGGGCCTGCCGCTGGCCACGTCCCGTTGCCACCGCTGCGCGTCCAGTCGCCCACGTCGACCGCCCCCCGCGCGTACAGCGTCACCATGCGCCCCCCACCAGGGAGGATCCGCCTGTCCATGCGTCAAACAGCAGTGCGTCTCCAGGCGCATGTCGGCTGGCGCACGAGGAGTCTTCCAAGCACGATCCGATCGCGCCGTCGAGTACAGCGACGCGCCACGGCGCGCTGAGCCGGGAGCGTTGCCTGGAGTCCCTCTCCCCCTAGCGCACTGCGCTACGCTCCGTTTGCTATACGATGAAACAGCAACGCGTCGCATCCATAACCGCTCTCCGCAAGAGATCCTCTCTTCCATGTGTTCCTCCTTCCTAAGCGCAAAGGCCAGTGCTCAGTCGAACATGAACAGCGAACCATCGCGGCGAAAATAGGTGTGGATGTCATGCTGCGATGCATCGTCGAGGAGTCCCAGAATACGCAGGCGCACCTCCATGGCGGTTACCGAGACTTGAAAGAGACTGGCGAGCGTATAGACATCCCGCATGCCGTTCGCCCAACTGTTTTTCACCCAGGGTTTCGGCATGAGGAAGCACGCCGCGAAGTGCTGACAGATGGCCTCGATGTGCGCCTGCCGCCGGAACTCGTCACCGTAGCCGAGTTGGGAGTAGGCGACCCTATCCAGTGAGTGGTCAATGACGTGCTTGAATTCGTGCGCCAGGGTGTAGCGTCGCCGTCCATGGACGTCATTCTTATCGATGAGGATGAGCCAGCGTCCGTGCGAGAAGCGGCTCATGCCAGAGAAGTGCGTCATGCGATAGTTTGGCTCTACATGGACTTCGATATTCGGCAGAGCCAGGAGTTTGTCATAGGTTACATGGGGATAGGTGATCTCAAGCAGCTCTAAAAGTTTATTCGCCTGCCGCTCGGCGACGCTGTAGGCTTCGGTCAACAGGAGCGGACGTCGTGGCATGAGGTCGCGCACCTGCTCGATGACCGTGCGCTCTTTGTTGGTCTTCTTCCGTGCCACCACACCCCCTCTCCACTGTGCTTATCACTCTAGGCCGCTCGTATCGGCCTACTGCCCCCGATCATACTTTTCCAGAATTCCTCGCAACGCCTGACTTGCCTCGGCGAGGGCGCTTGGCGGCAAGCGGTATTTGCTACGCAAGTAGGGCGTCAGGCTCGGGAGGTCCGTGCTGGGGTGGTGACCCATCAGGATGAAGAGGTCATCGCTGTTCAGTTCCAGCGCATCGGCAAGACGAAGAAGGGTCTCAGCGCTGGGATCGTCAACTTGGTCCAGTTCGAGCCGATAGAGCATTGTGCGGGAGATGCCGGTAATCGCCTCGAGGTTGCGCAACGACAGCCCCGCGCGCTCGCGCGCCTGGCGAATGAGCAGCCCAAGTGATCCCGGTGTCTGTGGTGCATTCATCAGCCACTTCTCCGCTTACTAGCTTTATAGTAGCACAGTTGTCTCACACATGGGACAGTGTGGAATAGACAACGGGCGGGTGGATATGGTCGTGGCAGCCCGTGGTGGACGTCACAGCCGAAAACTGTGAGGAGGATCATAGCATGCAGCCAGACGGGTGAGGTATTCTCGCATGTAGGGAGGCATGCGCAATTTTGCGCACATTTGTTCGATCTTCATGCGAGGTGAGTCGCTATGGCAACATCGCAAGCAAAGCCCCATCCTTTCCGCTGGTGGATGATTCTCCTCGGCTGCCTCGTCGCCATCCTGCCCACGCTCGCCTGTGCGCTCGGATCTGGGTCAGCTAGCACCACACGTAAGGTCACCCATCACAAATACATCGTGCTGCTGTGCAAGTCGGCTGACATTTCCACCGTGCCACATGATTTGGCTTTTTACCAGAAACTCTTCACCGATACGACGCCGGGGCTGCAGAACGTCTACAACTACTTCCTCGATGAATCCTATGGCGCGATCGACAGCGCAGGCACCAAGGTCATGGACTGGATTCCCACGACCTATCGCTCAGCCGATTTGCTCAGTGTCCCGCAAAATCGCAATGACCTCGCACAAAAGTGCGCCGATGCCTTTAAGTCATCGGTCCATTTCCCCGACTATGCGAGTGGTGGCATCGTCACCATCTGGAATGTGCCTGGCGCCGATGGTGGCGCGATCGCGCCGCCGGGAACCAAGACGATCAATGAAGAGGGTGGCCCCTACGTCATGGTGAATGCGGGAGCAGATGGGAACACGGTGAGCTTCTTCACCCATGAGATGCTCCATACCATGGGCCTCGACCACGCGGTGGGACCGTATCCCGACTATCCAGAGGAGCATCTGCTCAGCCAGGAGGCTGATCTGGGGAGTACCCACACGTTTGGAAAGGCCCTCTTCGAGGGATATGGTGACTGCTGGACCATCATGGGATGTGGGTATTGGACGACCAATCGAAGCGGACCGTTGGGTGAGGGGGGACCAGAGCTCGGCGCTGCGCAACGTGATTATCTTGGATGGGTGCCAGGCGACCGCGTCCTGCTCTGGGATGGCGCCAAGACAGCGAAGGTAACGCTCGCTCCAGCCAATCGCCCGGACATCGCAGGGACACTGCTCGTCAAGATTCCCCTCTCCCCGTCCGTTGTTGGCGCGTGTTGCGCCTTCTATACCGTCGAATACATCGAGAAGTCGGGCTGGAACGCCAACATTCCCATGGATCACGCGGTGCTCATTCATGAGACGCGTCCCGGCGACCCAGCGCACACCTACCTCGTCAGTCGGTCAGTCTATGGGGCCTGGTTGCCGGGACAGGTCTTCCTCGACAGCGCCAACCACGTGCGCATCAGCATCGATGGCTATGGCGACGCTGCTATGATCACGCTGAGCACGAGTGGCGCAGGCGACGACGGCAGCGCGAAATGTGATCCCCCGGGCCGGCTGGAGGGGTCAGGGGTGATGTCGGCGCCAGAGGTCAAGATTGACGCGCCCCTCGACAACGCACATGCAGTGACCGGCTATCCAGTCACACTTCAAGTGTCGGCGGATGATCCGACGATCAGCTCGCATCCCCCCGTCGCGGATAAAGTGCCGGAGGATCGCATCAGCTGGGCGGCAAACGGAGCGCCAATCGGTACGGGCAGCTCGCTCACCCATACCTTCACGTCGCCAGGGGACTACACCATCCAGGTGGTCGCCTATGACAGTTATTGCGTCATGACCACCAAAGCGGTGACGCTCCATGTCGGCCCGCCCACGACGGCGCCCACCGTTGTCATCCTTCAGCCCGTAAATGGTCAGGAATATCTGGTGGGACCGCCGTCGTTCTCGCAGACCATCGCCTTCGCTGGCAGCGGATCGAGCGCCATCGTCAGCTACGACTGGCTGGATTCTGGCCCTGCAGGCTACCTGGGGAGCGGTGATCATACCTCAGCGAACATCCCGCTGACCAGTACCAGTCACAACTGTGTGGTGGAGCCGCACACCATCACCCTGCGTGGCAAGACCAGTACAGGAGCAGTCGCAACCGCAACCGTCACCATCACGTTGAAGACCGACTGTATTCGCTGATGGCGTCTGTGGGTTTCTGCGCATCACCAACCAGAAGTGAAGCGTGTCCCCATACTGCTCAGTAGGTGAGCGTCAAACGCCTGAACATGTCTGCGCCGGGACGGCAGCGCCCGGTCTCCGCTTGGAAGTTCCTGACTTAAGTTGGGAGTGGTGCGCTCTTGGAGGTATCGATACAAACTACCTCGCCGCACAGGTGGAGAGTTGATGGCCCAGACACTGGTAGCTATTCTCGGAGGCTCTGGAGCACGTGTGCGGCGGCTTGGTGATCGGTAAGCGCGACGAACAGTTCCGATGCTGGCGATGGCAGCTTAGAGACGACCGATCGCAGGGTTGTACAACGTGTCGACGCACTACAGCTAAGAAGGATTCGCGGCACGATGCCGTTCGGCCCTAATTGGCCACGCTCCACAAATTCGAGGTAGGCCAGCAGCTTGCGCTTGATGGTTGGCAGGCTCTCGGTCGCCAGGTCTACCTCGATCCACCAATGCTCACGTACATGCCCTAACGCCAAGAGCGTGTAGGCGTCTGGCTTGATGAAGCCGCCCAGCCCGTTCGGCCACCATGATGCCGGTTCGGCTTCGAAGGCGATCAGATGTGCCCGCTGCATGCGTGCCTGCTCGACGAGACTGATATACAGCTCGCTGACCGCCAACGTATGGCGCACACTACGCTCTGTCGGCGCACCTGGATAACGTACTCTCGGCATACTCGTGGTAGTCGGTCGTTCAGCACAGAGCCGCGTGCCAGCAGCGCCAAGCGCAAATGCTGCACCCGCTGAACCACGCGCTGCGCCGCCTATGCGCCGGGGAAGAACAGTAAGTACCTGCCAGCGAACGAGCCGCCGCAGCACGCGTCCACGGACAACAGTCCGCGCATGACCAGCAAGCGCGGCAAAGTACCCCCGTTCCAATTGCTGACCGCTCATCAGGCGCAGCCGGTTCATCGCCTCGATGATCTGCCAATCCCGGTCGCTCAGCCGCTCGGCGACCCATTCGACGTACGACAAACGCACGCGCTGCGGATCGTCGGGGCGGCCAGGAACAGGCTGCACAGTCGCCCCGCTCCCACTCATGCCTGACACCTCCTGGGAGGTAGGCATGTCGGCGGCGCTATGCGGCCGGCCAGCGCCAGTTTGTCTCTGATGTGACAGCTCAGGAGTCTGACAGCGAGAGCAACGTCGAAGACAGCAGCGATGACAACATACGTCATCATACTGAGCTCCCAACAGTCTCCCTGCCGAAGCGCCCACCCGAAACCGGGCTTGGGGCGCCAAGCCGTGTGCGGAGCCCAGCCTCAATGACTGGTCGCGCCATGCCATAGCGTTCCCGACTGGTGTGCGCCAACTCGTCAGCGTCTTGCAGCGGCTCGCCCAGCGGCAGCGTTCTGCCGGTCACTGGGGAGAGTGTCTGGCCATGGACGCACGGCTTCAGGGCGAATTCGAACGTGTCTAGTCCCGAGAGATCGCGGCGAGTGAGCGGCGCAAACCGCGCTTCCAGCGCCCGTGCGTCATCCCACTCCAGCTGAAACGCGACGTGTGTCCGCACCGTGCCAAGCGTGGCCTCGCGCACCGCTCCCGGCAACTGGTTCAAGTATTGGTGCGCCAGTGTCAGGGATAGTCCCAGCCCGCGCGCCTGGGCCAGCATGTCGGCGAGGCTCGTGTCGGAGCCAAGGCGGACGATGTCTTGAAACTCATCTAAATAGGCGAAGAACGGACGCCGTTGCTCAGCAGGCAGATTAATGCGCGCCTGGGTGGCTTGCCACAGGGAGGCCACGAACAGCGAACCGAGGAGACTGGCCGCCTCAGTGCCGATCTTGCCCTTGGCGAGTGAGACCAGCAAAATGCCGCGCTGAAAGAAGCGATGGTCGAGCGTGACGCCCTGACTCTGGCCGAGCATGAGCCGAATATTGTTGCGCATCGAGAAGGCCCGCAGTTTGTTGAGCACCGGCCCGGTAGCCTGCGCACGCTCGCCGTCGCTGAGACTACCATCGAACCACTGCCAGAAGGCGCGCAGGTAGGGTGGCAGCGCGGGATGGACGCAGACGTATTGCCGGAGCCTCGGGCTGGTCAGCAGCTCCGGCACCTCGATCAGCGTGAAGGCCGAGCCGTCTGGCGCGTCGGTGTGCGTCAGGCTGAACAGCGCGGCGCGCAGGATCTCATCTGTCCTCGGACCCCAGAACTCGCGGTAGATCGAGTGAAAGATGCTCAGGACGTGATCGGCGATGAGTTCACGGGCCGCCCCATCACTGGACACAGCGCGGAGTGGATTGAAGCCGACGATCGCTGTCTGCGACTGACTCGGATCGAGGACCACGACATCAGCGCAGCGCTCTGGCGGCACGCGAGCGGCGATGTCGCTGACCAAGTCTCCCTTCGGATCAACCACCACGACGCTATAGCCGCTGGCAATGTCCTGCAAGGCCATGCGCGCCAGCAAGGTGGACTTGCCTGTGCCGGTTGGCCCGATGAGGTGGGCGTGACGCAAGCGGTCGTCGGCGCTCAATGCCAGCGCCCGGCCTGCCATGCCTGGATAATTGCTCTCACCCACCACATTTCCACGCGTTGGAATGATCGAGAGTGGCGGTAACTGTCGCGCCCTGCCGAGCGCGAGACCCGGGAGGTGTGCGCCGAACGGAAAGGCGAGTAAGGCAGACGCTTCGCGCACATTGAGGAGAAGGGGCCAGCGCAGGAGCGGATAGCGGCGGGCACTCAGCCGCGAGGTGACCACAACAGATGGCAGCAGCCGCGGCACCAGGCGCACCCCAGGCGCGTTCAACCCCTGGGCCATGCTCCACGATCGGGATAAGAGCGCATCTGCCCGCTGTCTGGAAGTGGCGGTGACGCCCATACGCAGCGTCGCGGCAAGGAGTGGTTCCTTCTGCTTGAGGCGCTGCGCACGCCTCGCCTCCGCGTCGGTCGAGGCGGTACCGTCTCGCCACAATAGATGCACTGCACTGCCAGCTGTCCGCTTACTGGGAATAGGCGATGGCGTGCCCGCGCTAGTCATCAGGAGCTGGATGAGGATATGTTCACCTGGGCCAAGCGGTTGCAGAGCAGCTACGAGGCTGGCGCTGACGGACTCGGCGCGGTCAAGCGCCAAGGTGCGCTTGCGGCTGGTGATGGTGACTTCCTGGGCGATAGTGGCACGACCAGGCGCATGCAGATAGTCCGGCGTCTCTTCCAGTCGTGTGCCGGGAAGCGTTGCCTGGACGCCTGCGAGCAGCGCACCGCGCAGAGATGGGGCCACCAGCATGTAATGCGTAATCCCCCAGTAGCTAGCCTGCACTTCGAGCACGACCGGCGGCAAGAGAAACAGGGACAACTGGGGCGGATGGGTGGTAGCGGCGATGGTAGCGAGCCAGTGCGCAGCGGCATCCACGCTAAGATTGTGCGGGAGATAGAGGCGGAACGCGACTAAGGTGCGCCGCCAATGACGCCTCTCAAACACGCTCACGACGTAAACGCCGCCGAAGACGAGCAATCCGACGACCAGCACAAGCGCCACGGCCATCACTGCCCTTTGGTATCGGCCTGATTGGCAACGTCACCCGAGGTCTGTCTTTTGCGCTGGTCATGCAAGTAGTAGGCCATGGCAATGAGCAGGTGTTTCCACTGCTCTTCATCAAATTCGCGCTGCTTGGCGATAATGATCAGCTTTCGCGGTTCTGGCATAATTCTCGACTCCTTGCCGCATCCTTGCAGAGCTTCATACGTCTTGTTCGGGATCGGGCGGTGCGTGGATACAAGATCCTCGGACGCAGGCCACGTATTACCCCTTACTTGTCCTTATGCCACTGTCTCATGTGTGAGACAAGGGGTAGAATTTACAGCACTTTGGCGGTAGCCCTCCGTATCTGCTGGTTGCGCAAGGAATTGGAGTATAAACAATAAGCAGGAGTGCGTATCATGGCAAAGGAGTGAACGGCAATGTGCGGACGCTATCAGTTACTACGACCCCAAGATATCCCTGCGCGCTTTGAGACGGTCAATTCGTTGGCGGATCTGCGCGCGAAAGAGGATGTTCGTCCAACGCAAGCAATCCCTGTGGTCGACATGGAGCGAGAGCTCGTCCTCATGGAGTGGGGGTTCGTGCCGTCCTGGGCCAAGGAGCGCCCAAAAGGCGCGCCGCTGATCAACGCGCGGGCAGAAGGCATCGAGGCGAAGCCGACGTTCCGCAAGCCCTTACGCTACCAGCGCTGTATCATCCCCGCCACCGGCTTCTATGAGTGGCAGACGCCGGTGGGCGGCGGCAAGAAGGTCAAGTATCTCTTCACACGCGCGGATAGAGACTTCCTGGCGCTGGCCGGGCTCTATGACACGTGGAAGACCCCGGAGGGGCAGGAGCTGCGGTCGTGTGTCATCATCACGACGACACCCAATGAGGAGGTTGCGCCAGTCCACAATCGCATGCCGGTGATCCTCGCCGAGGACGATGAGGCCGCCTGGCTCAATCCCGATGAGACCGAGAGCGAACCACTGCTCTCGTACTTACGGCCATTTCCTGCGGACGCGTTGCGTTCAGAGCGACTTTAGCCGCACAGACACCTCAAGATAGCTCTGCCGGGCCTCATCAAGTCTGAGCACCGTTGAGACTGCCTGCCAAGCCTTGATATGCGCTTTGAGCTTTCCCTCTAGCCAGACGTGTGGCTGGAACTCCGGCGGGAGGTGAGTGGCCTGCTGCGCCTGTTCTGCGACCGCAAGGACCGTGAGCAAGTCGAAACAAACTGAGTTCATCATCGTCTCGAACGTCTCGGATTGATACAGACGCGCCATTTCTGGATGCTTCTGTAGGGATGGATCGTTGAGGATCTGCGGCTGCGCTTGCAGGTAGAAGCCACGTGACCAGAGCAAGGTGAAACGCGCCCACTCCCACATACCATCGGGCAAGTGCGGCTCGCCCCGCTGGAGCACCTGGAGCATCTCGATCCGTTCAGTGATCAACGCCGTGAGTATTTCTGGAGAGAAGGAGGCTCCTTCAGGTCCCTTCGTCACTCCTTTTCCGAAGGGATCCACCAGGAGCCGCATGCGGTAGAGCAAGTCCTCGCGATCGGGAACCCTACCTATCCAGACGATTTGTGCAAGCTGCTCCTTTAGCGCACGGCGGTTCGGCGCCTTGTCATGACCTGCTGTTCGTATGATGTCCTGTGCCGCGCGGCGAGCCGCAACCAGGGAGTTGACATGTTGGTTGGCGCTCGCCCAGGTCCGCATTGCGCGCCGCACCTGGCGCAGGGGGATACCAGCGGCGTCCCCAAAGTAGACCCAGGCCGAGACGACGATGTTGCAGAGCGCGGGAGTGATCTGCGCCTTGTGAGCGCCATTGGATTCGATAAGTTGTTTTCGTTGCCGTAGCAGGGTGAGCCAGAGGTCGTACTGCGCTCGTGGCCACCAACCGGGTGATGACCCGCCTCCATGCCCTGGCCATGCGCGCTGAGGATGATCAAGTAGCCCATATTCGACAAACGTACGGATCGTTCGCGACACCACATCCCGGCAATCAAGCTCACGCGCCGCCGTGAGGAGGTCCGCTTCCACATACCTTTCGGCGTGTGGCGGCACCCAGAGCTTCGTCATCTGCGTTCACCTTCTCGACATCTGATTATGGGAACCTTCCCTGCGCCGCGTACCCAGTGCGACGCCATACTCGGCGCGGGAGTGTTCGGGTGAGTCTCGCCTACCTCCGCTGGGTCAGGTCATTCACCATACGCACAAGCAATCCTCGAATCGCAGCTGTCAGCAAGATTCCACTAAGCCAGCGCAGATAGCGGGACGCATTCGATTGCATGGACATGGCGCATTCCTCCTTTCTGGACGAGATGGCAGTGACAGGCGTCAGCATCACCGCATCCAGCCTAGCCCAGCCAACGGAGGAGTTCGAGTGAAAAGGGGCGGAATCTAGCGGCAGTTCGGCAACGCGAGTTCTCCGCCTGGATTAGCGGAGCGCATCACCGCTCTTGAGGGAGATCGCTGTTTAGCCGCGCGACAACTCTCGTATGTCCATGGCGAGCAAGGAGCGGTACCAGTGGGTGCGCTCGACGGGATAATGGGCATGGCGATGCCGCTCACGGAATTCGTGGTTGGTCAAGTGAAGTTGCAGGTAGAAACGTCTTGGCATGCCTCGGTTCTGAAATAGTTACCGACAACGCCGTATCATATCTTGTCGCAGAATGCCATATATCTTTGGCCTGATGTACTCCGCCTTGTGGAGTCTGATCTACTTGCCGAGTTGCGATCAAATTACTAGGCCACTCAGCTTGTTCTGGATTCGACGACAATCGCCTCATTGCAATTCTGGCAAACGTGCCGTACAGCCTTCCGCGCGTTCCCAGATCCAGAGATCACCGCCATAACGTCGAACACATCGCCTGTACCGTCATCGTGGCATCCACATGGGCACGCCATGGACGGTTGGGGTTCCTCGGTGTCGGCTTCCTCCATCTCATCATCTTCGGATGGCGAAGGCGGTAGTGGCGTACCATCGATAACATAGGCGATGAACTCTGCGCCAATTGGCGCGTGAACCTGCTCACGAAGCGCCCTGGAAAACACGTCGTAGGCGGTGTCCATTAATCCGCGCGGCACGATAGATTGATCACTGAGAGACGCGTCTTTCTGGCTTGTAGCTATCGCGATCGCATCAAGGGCACTTTCGGTAAATGGGTACAAGTCGCTGGGTGCGTGAGGCAGGCGACTGAACTTAGAGCGCAGGTACTCGCGCAACAACATACCCCCTTGCTCAAGTGTGAACCCACGTAATACAACGCTCGCGCCGCTCTCCCACTTGAGCGGAGCATGTGTGTCCATACCTGCATCGTGCCAAGCGCCTTGAAACGTGTGAGCGGTTTGGGTATGCATTACCGCAATCCAATTGAATACACCTTTACGGGCGGCCTCATACGGTCCGTCAACGGCCACCTTGCGTATCTTAGCGGCCTCTGGCCCTCGCCCGGCGGGAGGTAGAGCACGCACGACGAAGTAGAAATCGTCCAGGAAGATGGTGACCTTGGCGATTGTGGCAGCTTCTGCGGCGCATGCGATGTCGTTCAGCAGGATCCCGAGCGCCCTGGTGTGGAGGCCATGATTCACCGGAATGAGATGAGGATTGCCATTCAATGACGCAAGGTAGTCACGTAGTGCACCGGATGAAATCGCCTTCGCGACAGGTGCAGAGACGCGGCTGCTGCGGAGCAGTTGCTCGACATCTGTATCTAGTGCCTGCCGCGCGATGCCGCGTTCTGCCAGCCAGCCGTCGCTCAGAAACCTATGCCAGACGATACTGGCGAGGTTTGCGGGATAACGCCCGCTCTGATTTTGCACAACGACCCGGTGTCGTAGACGTGCCAACAGGCGCTGCTCGACACTGAAGCCTCGTGATTCATTACAAAGACTAGACAGTGCAAAGGCTGCGACGTCGTCTATCATTTTCGTGCCGGGCTGGACAGGGACAAATAGTGCCAGCCAATTGGCCCCATGGCCAAAGAATGACTCGCCAAAGTCTTTGTTGATTTGATCACAGATGTATGCCATTAGAGCGGTTTTACCCATGCCGAGCGATTTGCCCATATTCTTCTTGGCCCAGATCCAATTCCAGCGTTTCACCCCTTGTGGGAAGCCTTCAGCCAGTAATTCATGGCGAATCTGGAGCAGTTCGTGTTCGCGCAGGAACTGCGCGAACACGGAACCATTGATGAGGGGATCCTCGCTAGAGTAGGTTACGTACGATACCGATGGGAAAGGAACACGCTTCAAGTACCAGTCAGTTAGCTGCTGCTTAATATGAGGATTCTGTCGGACCATGGTTTGACTCCTCGGATGACTCTGCTCTTTTGGCGCGCCTTCGCGCTTTGACGGGCAGTTACCTGTGCCATGTAACTACGCGCGTGACTCGCGCAACACCGTAACGAACTCGAATGCCTCGTCTCGCCAAATGAGTGGGTCACGTTGAAGCGCATAGAGTTGATCTTCATCTGGCTCGAAGTGAAGTTCGATTGGGATCTCGTGCCGATCGCCAGCGTCGCGAGCCTCGCGGAGCAGCACATCGACAGCAGGGGGTGAGAGATGAAGCTTGCGGCCGAGAGCCCCACGCACCTCTTGAATGGTCGCGAAGCCAGAACCGTTGGCGCGGGTGGCGACGGCGCTGGTGAGCGCTGGGATGAACTTACCGCTGTCACTGGGCCAGCTCAGTATATTCGGTCGGTAGCCTCTGCCTGTCCGTATGGCGGCGGGACCAATGCTCTTCGCCCCGATGACTTCATTGACCTGGACAACGTCGATCCAGAGCAAGCCGAAGGCGTGGCCAATGGCGATCACCTTGTCAAGTTGACTTAGTGTGCCGGCGGGATGCGCCTGCATAGCCCAGCCTTGGGCAGCCTTCAAGCGTTGTGCAGGCGTTGCCTTAGGGCTATCCGGCTCGTACGGAATGCGCGGCATGGTAACGGCGTTCGTTGCTTGGCGCAAGTACTCGTCCAGCCCCTCCTTAATAGCGACCTGGTAGGCGGCACCGCGCCGTGGAGCTCCTGGAATAATCTGTATGATAGGCTGAATGAATGGCCCAGACTCTGCAAGCAGATCGAGCAGGTTCTGGATGGTTGCGCTGGCGTTGGAGAGACACTCGGTGAAGCGTGGATAGAGAACTCCGCCGGTGGGATCCTCTCTTAGAACCTCGAATCCTTGAGCAGTCGGCGTGAGAAGTGCGACACGCCCTTCACCGCTGCCCCTTGTGGTTTTCTTTGCCAGCTTCAGTGCGGTGAAAACGCCAAGCGCCTTCGTCACGGCGGGAGTTGAGACAGACTGCTCACGTATGCCCATGACGTTCCAGGCGATGAATCGCTCCCGCATCAGCCGCGCCGTCTGGCGCTCCAGCTCAAGCAGAGCGATGGGCGCGAGATTGAGAGCGCGCCAGGCGTCAATTGCGGCGGTCACATATCGCGGATCGAATGTGAGCGCGGGTCCTGGTGATGGCATTCGATTGCTCCCTTCTTTCCGAGAGCGCGTAGCGCATACCCTGATGGCACTACAGCGCGCGCTGGGTATCAGTCAACGCCACAACAGCGCGCTGGCACTCATGCCAGAATTCCAGAATATCGGCGGCGCGTTGGGCGGTGTAGATCGCGTTCGCAGAGAGTTCGAACCGCGCCTTTTGGTTGTCGGTCAACGTGATGATGGTGTTGAACGGGCGCCAGAGCTGTTCGCATGCCACCTCGCAATCCGTGGTGAGTTGGTGCGGAGTCTCGGTCTTTGAATGAACGGCGTTGAGTGAGCCGAGCAATTCCCATGGAGTCGGGCGTGACGGCGCGATGAGCAAGACGCCCCATGAGACAGCGTAGCTCCAGGCGGTAGCGTCAATATGGGGCAACCCGCTCACAAAGACGGGCTTGATAGCGTACGCGCCTATCTGATCAGCGCTTCCCAGCATCACGTCGAGCAGTTTGGCGATGAACTCGCTAACATGCTGGCGTGTGACTTGGGCATGTCGTTTTGCTTCGACAACGTAAAGGGTGTCCGGGCTGAGCAGGACGCAGTCGAATTCGTAGCGTATTCCTGTCCGGGATTGCAGCAAACCGCCCATGTCGAGTTCGTCTGGGCCCGAATTGTGCCGCCAATTGCCTGCGTCGAGCAAGTCATTGTATAGCGCTCGCTCAAAGGCCACTCCCGCCTCGACGCTGGTTCCCTGGGCAGCGAAGGCGCGGGCAGTCCGAGCTAACGTGGTCGCCACCAGTGTATCGCCCTGATGTGTCATCGTCGCTCCCTTCTGCAGGATGCGCTTGCTTGGCGGGATCATAGCAGCGTATTGAAGTCATGTCAAAGGAGGATAACATGTAGGATCAGAAATGTATGAGCCTGCAGTGCGCAATGCTCCGACTCTCGTGCAGTACAATTGGTCTATCCTGATTCGTTGCGAGTCCACTAGTGACATCGGGAGCAGGCGCATGCAGGTCACGCTCAACGCCGTACGCGTCTACGGTTC
>Ga0207684_10000642_pt1 | contig 41399 bp, 39 predicted proteins | sample KBSK5501metaG_FD_184342 | JGI IMG/M metagenome (GOLD analysis project Ga0207684, IMG submission 184342) | Corn, switchgrass and miscanthus rhizosphere microbial communities from Kellogg Biological Station, Michigan, USA - KBS K5-50-1 metaG... | ecosystem: Host-associated > Plants > Roots >... | reverse complement strand
CCGAATACTGGGAGTGCCGAAATTAATACCTGCGTTGGTCCAGAACAAGAACATGCGCTGTGCCCCGCCCAACTCTGATGTTTACTTGGGCCCTCTTCCCTCCAGCTGTCCGGTTCTTGCCGGGCCCCCGTTTGCAAATTATCTCCGAGGTAAGAAAAATGCCAAAAGTTGCCGGTAAGATCAGCGCCCTTGACTCTGTCGCGCTGCGTGCCTCAAGGCCGCATCACCCACAACCCGCACCAGGAAGGGCTTTCGCCGTTCCCCGGCTGCCCCAGGACTTCCACTGTGTCATTGACCCCAGCAAACATCCTCTGCAGCCCTGGCGCGACCTTCCTCCGCCCACTGGCCTGCCACCATTTCACATGTCGCTCGACAGCATCTTGTCGCCGGACGCCATCGCCTTGATCACCAGCTCCGGCAAGATGGTATTCCACTCCGTCGGCGACACCGGCGGTGTAAATACACCTACTCAAGTCGACAACGTGGTCACCTACATGGAATCTGACTTCTCCGGCAACGATGTAACTACGCACCCATCGTTCTTCTATCATCTGGGCGACGTGGTCTATTGCTGCGGAGAGCTGGCGAACTACTATCCTGTTCTATGAGCCTTAGCTGAATTATCCCGGACCGATAGTGGCCATCCCGGGGAATCACGATGGCGATATCGATCCTCAAACCGCCGAGACCAGCCTGGAAGGATTTGTCCGCAATTTCTGTAGTCAGGCCCCGGTCCATACTCCGGAAGCGCAAGATGCTACCCGCACGTCGATGACCCAGCCCTACGTCTACTGGACTCTGCTAACTCCGCTGGTCACGATCATCGGCCTGTATAGCAATTGTCCGGAGGGTGGGCAGCTCAGTCAGGCGCAGATCAACTGGTTCGAATCTGAGCTAGGCTCCGCTCCCAAAGACAGAGCGGTAATCGTCGCGGTGCACCATCCCGTTTATTCCGCCTATGGCGGCAAGCCCGGGAGCCAGCACCTCAAGAGCGTCTTGGAGAATGCGGTAAAAGCCGCGGGCCGCACGCCGGAGTTGGTGCTGAACGGGCATGTGCACAATTACCAACGCTTTACTGGAGCGTTGAACGCTAAGCCGCTTCCCATGATTGTCGCCGGCGCGAGCGGCTATAACCTGAGATTACACGGGCTCTCAAAAGCCTTCCACAGTGCAGAACTGCCGGTGAAAATGGCTGGAGGCGATGGGGTATTGGAGAGCTTAACGACAGCCAGCACGGCTACCTGCGGATCACGGTCACGAAGAAGTCAATCGCGTGCGAGTATGTAGCGGTCCCAGACCCCAGCACGCCGAAATCTGGCCCGCTGAAGGCATTTGATTCGCTCACAATCAATGCCAGGTACTAAACACCTTAGAAGGAAGAAGGAGACCCGCGGACGGTCTCCTTCGCTGTTCACTCGAGTCATGCGGGGAATTTGCGCTTACAAAATGTACCGGGAAAGATCCTGGTCCTTCACAATGTCACTCAGCATCTTGCGCACATAATCCGCGTCCACGATGAAGTGCTGCCCTTTTTTCTCCGGCGCGTCAAAGCTGATCTCATCCAGCACGCGCTCCATAATGGTGTGCAGCCGACGCGCACCGATATTCTCCGTACCTTCATTGACGCGGAAGGCAAAGCGGCAAATTTCCTCCAGCGCTTCGGGAGTGAACTCCAGCTTTACTCCTTCGGTTTCGAGCAGTGCCGTGTACTGCTTCACCAGCGAAGACTTCGGCTCGGTGAGGATGCGGACGAAATCTTCCATGGTCAGCGATTGCAGCTCCACGCGAATCGGGAACCGCCCCTGCAATTCGGGGATGAGATCGCTGGGCTTTGAAACATGGAACGCTCCCGCGGCAATGAACAGGATATGGTCAGTGCGCACCATGCCGTAGCGCGTGTTTACGGTAGTGCCTTCAACGATCGGCAGGATATCGCGCTGCACCCCCTCGCGCGAAACGTCGGGCCCATGGCCGCCCTCGCGGCCGGCAATCTTGTCCACTTCATCGAGGAAGATGATGCCGGCATTTTCGACCCGGTCGATGGCGACGCGCGTCACCTGATCCATGTCAATCAGGCGCTGCTCTTCTTCCTGGATGAGATACTCGAAGGCCTCATTAACTTTCATCTTTCGCTTCTTGGTGCGTTGGCCAAAAATGTTGGGCAGCATGTCCTTGAGGTTTACATCCATCTCCTCCACCCCTTGGTTGGAGATGATTTCAAAGGATGGAAAACTGCGCTCGCGGACGTCAATTTCTACCATGCGCTCGTCGAGCTTGCCCTCGCGCAATTGCTGCCGCAGCTTTTCGCGGGTACGGTTGGAAGATTCAGTCAACCCGGAGTTGCCATCGATGACCACGCCGCCGGCGGTTGAAACCGGTTCCGCGGGACGCGGCGCTGGCGAGGGCGGCAGAAGAATATCAAGCAACCGCTCCTCAGCATTGAGCTCGGCCTTATCGGCCACATCCTCCAGCTTCTCCTCACGCACGTTTTCGATGGCGGTCTCCACCAGATCGCGAATCATCGATTCCACATCCCGCCCCACATACCCGACTTCCGTAAACTTCGACGCTTCCACCTTCAGAAACGGTGAATTCGAAAGCTTCGCCAACCGCCGCGCAATTTCGGTCTTCCCCACCCCAGTAGGCCCGATCATGATTATATTTTTGGGGATGATTTCTTCGGCCAGTTCGGGGGCCAGCTTCTGCCGGCGCATGCGGTTGCGCAGGGCGATGGAGACGGCGCGCTTGGCATCTTTCTGTCCAATGACGTGTTTGTCGAGCTCGGCGACGATTTCACGCGGTGTGAGTTCGTCGAGGGCGAGCTGTTCTTCTTCGGCGGAGCTGGGTAAATGGATGGCCATGAAACGATTCAGGTTCCTTTCAAGACTGCTACGAAAGCCGATGGGCGGATTAGGCCATGCGCCCAGTCAGCGAGGCCGTCAAAAACGAAGAGATAGGCTTTGGACTTCATAATGTCTGCCCGCGAATTTCTCACAGCTCTTCAATCGTTACCGCGTCATTGGTATAGATGCACATCTTACCGGCAATCTTCATGGCTTCTTCCGCGATCTGTCGGGCGGCGAGCGGGGTATGTTGCGCCAGCGCCTGCGCCGCGGCTTGCGCATAGGGTCCACCGCTGCCAATGGCGGCGATGCCGGTGTCCGGCTCAATTACGTCTCCCTGACCGCTGAGCAGATACGTCTGCTCCTTGTCGCAAACCAGCAGCAGGGCTTCCAGATGCCGCAGGAACTTGTCGGTGCGCCAATCTTTTGCCAGCTCTACTGCGGCACGACCCAGGTTGCCGTGATATTGCTCCAGTTTCGATTCGAAGCGGCTGAAAAGCGTGAACGCATCGGCGGTTGAACCGGCGAATCCGGCCAGAATCTTCTCGTTGTACAGACGTCGGATCTTTTTCGCCGTGTGCTTGATGACTGACTCGCCAAGCGTAACCTGTCCATCGCCTGCCAGGACAATGTGCCCGTCACGGCGTACTGACAAGACTGTGGTGGATCGAATCAGTCGCTTCGTCTTCATGAGCGCAATTTATTATTATAACAGCGGCGAGCGTGAAGCCCAGAAGCTGGCTCCGCATCAGGTAGTGGCTCATCAGTTTGAGATGGAAGCGAGCCAAACGCGCGATTGTTGCGTCGCAAAGAACGCGCTCTTTGGAGTGCAGGCGTAGTGCGCCCAACAAAGCCCTTGACAGAGTCGACACCTTCATCGATGCGCCACGACCTCGCAGCAACCGTGTTTTCAATCAGCATTGGTAACCCAGCCGCGATTACCGCTGTGACTTTACGCCGTGTGCCGCTGACCTTAGCTTTGAGCTCATGCGTCACTCTGTTGCGGTATTGAGTACAGACACTGCAATCCTTCCCCGATTGAAAGTCGTCTTATCCGAGTTTGGAATCAGCCAACTGACCTGCCATTCGTGCCAGGAAGCCATGGAGTTGGTGACGAAAGGCCGTTGCTCCACGCTGATCGTAGACTTTGACCTGCCCGGCGCCCAAGAAGTCGTGAAGATGGGAGCCGTGCTCCAGCCTCCACAAAAACCCGTTCTGCTCGCGGTCGCCAGCCGAGCCTGGCCAGGGACGGGCCACGCCTTCCAGTCCGGCGCCGATCGCATTCTTTACAAGCCGCTGGACCCGGCGCAAGTGAAAGAAGCACTCCAGGCCAGCCAGAAGCTGTTGGCGAAAAACCGCCGCAAAGGGCCGCGCCACGAAATGAAGACGGTAGTCTACTTCGAGCTCGATACTGGCACATTGCCCGCAATCGGCATCGACATCAGCGAGCGCGGCTTCGCTGTCCAAGCCACGGAACCGGTGCCCATGCTGGCAAAGCTGGCCTTCCGCTGTGTGTTGCCGGGGACAACCTCCACGCTGCACGGCCACGTCGACGTCGTCTGGGCCAGCGATCAGGGACGCGCCGGACTCTTCTTCTCAGGGCTGGCGCCGTCCGCGCGAAAACTTCTGAAGCAGTGGCTTCGCAAGCGCAGCGCCCTGCACCGTAAAGATGCAGCCCGCGGCCTCCTCGCTGGGGCCGAGGTGTCGGGAAATCTGTCGCCCCGCCTCGTCACGGTGGAATAGCCGCCGAGAGCATCTTCATTTTCTGCGGAGTCAGAGCGCTGATGGCTGACTCGAGACAAACTCTGTCAAGACAACCCGTGTCAATCGGTAGAGATTCCACGATCCCCGTATCTTCACGCAAAAGCTGGAAATATAACCGCAAATGCGGCGGGAAACGTGTCCCACTCACCCATCTCAAACTGTTATACCGTGGGGTTATATAGTTAAAAAAAAAGTTAAAAAGAAGGCGTCGCGGCCCATGGGCTGCGCCTTTTGTGTTTTGGGCTGCGACTGGCGGTCTGGCAAGTGGTGAGAACGGCTCAATGCAAGCGTTTCAGAACTTCTTAAGGAGCGTAGCGAGTGGGTGGAACTGCGTTTCTTGCCCGAAGCCGTGCAGCACGGGTCTAGATCGAAGCCCTGGGGCGATTCCTCGCTTACGATGTCGGAATCGAATCGGGATCGCGGGTTTTGAGAGCGCAGGTGACGTCAACGGATTGCCGAACCGAGTTCGGATACCTCTGCCAGTTCAAACCTAACTGTGACACTCAACCTTACAGGGTAGAACAGGTCGACGTTTTTGCGGCGTACGTGATTGCCGAAAATGTATGGTAAGTGATGCCAGCGACGGTTCTTTTGCCAGGCCGGCAGAAAAAAGCTTTGACACTATTGCCGGTGAAACCGCGACATCCGGATCGGTACAAATACGAGTGCTACCGGGAGGCTGGGCTACGGTGCTCCCCAGTCAAGAGAAACGCAAAACCTAAACTCGACCGCGCGGGCCTGTGCCTAGGGCTGCTTTCGGGTGGCGCAGCTCTTCCATGGCTGCGATAAACGTGAATGGGTTTCGGGAAGGGCACGGCTTTAGCCGTGCCGCTGTCGGAACTACCGTGGAAGAGCGACGCTTTCGTGCCGCGTAAGCCGCCGTTCCGAATGAACCCGGCGCCTCAGCCCCGGTCACCCAGCAGCCGCCCCAGCTTTTCCCTCACCTCCGGCCACTCCCCCGCCAGGATCGAATAGCGCACCGAATCGCGAGGGATGAAATCCGCAGCCATCCGATGGACCCGGAGAATCCCTTCGCACTTCCCACCGATGCGCTCGAGCGCCGCGCGCGAACGCTGGTTGCGCGCATCCGTGTGAAAGCACACACGAAGCACCTGCCAGGTTTCGAAGGCATGCGTCAGCATGAGCAGCTTGGCCTCAGTGTTGGCCGCAGTCCGGATGGCCGACCGGGTCAGCCACGTGTAGCCGATCTCACAGGCATCGGGGGCGTCCCGTCCGTGTCGCGCATGTCCCTGCGGCCACGACCAACGCTCCAGGTTCCAGAAGCGCGTAGACCCGATGACCACATTGTCATCCGCGCGGACGTTCACGGTAACGATCGCAAAGGGCACAGCTGTACCTGCGTCCCTCCAGGCCAGTGCGGTATTGACGTAGCTGGCAGCCTCGACCTTGCCCTGCGGTACGGGACTCCACTGGTAGAGCGAGGGTTCTGCTGCCGCGGCGGCGGCCAAGCCGACGATGTGGCGGTGGTCAAGCGGTTCAAGACGGACGTGCCTGCCCGCCAGCGCAAGATTCTCTGTTCCCATGCACTGCCGCGTTGCGCAATTTTCGTAATTTATCGAGGTGTTCAAATTAGTTCATGTCGATATGCGCTGAGCGTGTGTCCTTCAGCCGGCCTATTGCCGTCTCAAAATCTATAGACTTAAAATCTCCAGACTTGAGAGAAACTGCCTTCGCCTCGTCCACGTTAGCAAAAATGAGGGACCGGTGTTTAGTCGACGAGATTTCCTTCAGCAGGCAGCGCCGATCAGTTCCTTCGCTTGGCTGTGGTCAAGTGTCATCGGTTGTGCAAGCTTTATACGCCCACGGGCTGCGCACTTGGCTTCGCAGCCAGCAACTGCCGCAGCACGTATTGCAAGATGCCGCCGTTAGCGTAGTAGAGCGCTTCCTGAGGAGTATCAATGCGCACGATTGCCGAAAACTCTGTCGCCTGGCCGTTGGCGGTGGCCCGAACTTTCACTTGGCGGCCTGCGGCGAAATGCTCGACCACGTCGCGGATGCCGCTGATCTCCAACACCTCTTCTCCGGTCAGCTTGAGCGAGTCCGCATTCTGTCCCGCCAGAAATTGCAGCGGCAGTACTCCCATGCCAACCAGATTCGAACGGTGAATGCGCTCGTAACTTTCGGCAATTGCCGCGCGCACTCCGAGAAGGCGCGGGCCCTTTGCTGCCCAATCCCGGGACGAGCCTGAGCCGTATTCTTTGCCCGCCAGAATGACCAGCGGCGTGCCTTCAGCCAGGTACTTCTGGGACGCTTCGAAGATCGTCATCTGCTCGCCGCTCGGCAAGTGACGCGTGAATCCGCCTTCCGCGCTGACCAGCTTGTTGCGCAAGCGCACGTTGGCGAAGGTTCCGCGCACCATCACTTCGTGATTGCCGCGGCGCGATCCGTAAGAGTTGAAGTCCGCGGGCTTGACGCCATGCTCTTGCAGATACTTGCCCGCAGGACTGTCTTTCTTGATCGATCCCGCAGGAGAAATGTGGTCGGTGGTGACGCTGTCGCCGAGCACTGCCAGCACACGTGCTCCCTTGATCTCTTGCACTGGAGACGGCTTCAGCGCCATGTCATCGAAATAAGGAGCGCGGCGGATATAGGTGGAATCTTTCTCCCAGGCATAGGTCTCGCCCTTGGGGACGGGAAGTCCGCGCCAGCGCTCGTCGCCCTCGAAGACGTGAGCGTAGCTTTTTGTAAACATGTCGGAAGTGACAGCTTGCTGAATTGTGTCTTCTACTTCCTTTTGCGAAGGCCAGATGTCGGAAAGATAAACCGGCTTGCCTTCTTTATCTTTGCCGACAGAGTCCTTGCGCAGGTCAACGTCGATGCGCCCTGCCAGCGCGAACGCCACCACCAGAGGCGGCGACATCAGATAGTTGGCACGAACCTCTGAATTGATTCGACCTTCAAAGTTGCGATTCCCGGAAAGCACGGAAGCAACCACCAGATCTTTTTCTTCAATGGCCTTCGAAACTTCGTCTGGCAGCGGACCGGAGTTGCCGATGCAAGTCGTGCATCCGTAGCCCACAACATGAAACTTCAGCTTCTCCAGATACGGCATCAACTCAGCCTTCTCCAGATAGTCGCGCACCACTTTCGATCCCGGCGCCAACGAGGTCTTCACCCACGCCGGCACTGTCATTCCTTTCTCGGCCGCTTTCTTCGCTAGCAAACCAGCGGCCATCATCACCGAGGGATTTGAGGTGTTGGTGCACGAAGTGATGGCCGCGATCACAACGCTGCCATGTCGCAGAGAATCCTTTACGTGCGGCGGGACGTGCTCATGAACTTTGGGATCCTCAACTCCGACGGCAGCCGGGCTGCCGCCTTCCTGCTCCCATTGCGAGGCGGTCGTATTCGGAGGCATGGGCGCGGACACAACGCCGGTTGCTGCCTTCGCCGCAGCGGTTGCGGCAGCTCTTGGTTTGATCAGCGATGGCAAAGCTTTCTGAAACGATTCGCCGGCCTGCGATAGCGACACGCGATCCTGCGGACGCTTCGGTCCCGCCAGGCTCGGCTCAACCGTTGCCAGATCAAGCGTGAGCAACTCCGAGTATTCCGCCTCCGGAGTTTTCTCGTCGTGGAACAGTCCTTGCTCGCGGCTGTAGGCCTCGACCAGCGCAATCTGCTCATCGCTACGCCCTGTCAGGCGCAGATAGCGCAAAGTTTCATTGTCGATAGGAAAAATCCCGCACGTCGCTCCATACTCCGGAGACATATTCGCAATCGTCGCCCGATCCGCCAGCGGAAGTTCCCGCAGCCCCGGCCCAAAATATTCCACAAACTTTCCGACGACTCCGTGCTTGCGCAACATCTCAGTAATGGTCAAAACCAAATCAGTAGCAGAAGCTCCCTCCCGCAAGCGGCCCGTGAGTTTCACGCCCACCACCAGGGGAATCAACATCGAAACCGGCTGCCCCAACATCGCCGCCTCCGCCTCAATCCCCCCCACCCCCCAACCCAGCACTCCCAAGCCGTTTATCATCGTCGTGTGACTGTCGGTGCCTACCAATGTGTCTGGGTAGGCAGAGCGCTGGCCGTCGGTTTCCTGGACGAAGACGACGCGGGCTAGGTATTCGAGATTGACCTGGTGGACGATGCCGGTGTCGGGGGGGACGATGGCGAGGTTGCGGAATCCGGTCTGCCCCCAGCGGAGGAAAGCGTAGCGCTCTTTATTGCGCTGGAACTCGAGCAGCGCGTTTACGTCGAAGGCTTTCGAATTGCCGAACTCGTCCACTTGCACCGAGTGGTCAATCACTAACTCAACTGGTTGCAGGGGATTGATTAGCTTGGGGTCGCCGCCGAGTTGCTTCATGGCATCGCGCATGGCTCCAAGATCTACCACGCAGGGGACACCAGTAAAATCCTGGAGGAGCACACGGCTGGGGGTGAAGGCGATTTCTTTTTCAGGCTTCGATTTGCGGTTCCAGGCGGCGAGCGAACGTACGTCTTCCTTCTTCACATTGCGGCCATCTTCGGTGCGCAGCAAGTTCTCCAGCAGAATGCGGAGCGAGAAAGGGAGACGCTTCGTCGAAATGCCTTGCTGGTCGAGGGCGTCGAGCCGGTAGATGTTGTATTCTTTCTTGCCGACTTTGAGCGCGGAGCGGCTGTTGAAACTGTTCAAAGACATGATGGCCTTCCTCGGGACGCTGCGTGCACACGCCAGACTCACAGCCATCCCGAAGCTAATAGTTTAATTCGTTGCGGCAGGATTGCGTAGTCCGAGCCACCGAACCCGAACGAGCTTTAACCTGGCAGAACGCTGGGGAACTGGATTGGCGTGGCAACGGGGGAAGGTGGTTAGCTGTGAAATGGTCAGGCGCTTCCCACGAAATGCACAGCTGCTTCGTTGGCGGTCGGCGGCAAGCGTGCGACCCCGCTTCCTCAGGATGACAATTGAGGATCCCTTCCAGCCTGAGAGCTCGAGTGCAAGGAGGGCCTCACTTGGCGCGGAGGAGGAGGACGGGAATACTGATGCTGTGCTGGACGCGGGTGGCGGTAGCCCCGAGAAACAAATCGGCAAGGAAGCGGTGCCCGTGGGTGCTCATGGCTACCAGGTCGCAGCCTTTCTGCTCGACCCATTTGATGATTTCCTTAACCGGATCACCGTACGCCAACTCCGCCTCGGTGGGAATGCCGGAGGACTGGAACTCTTCCCGGACGTTTTCCAGATAGGTTGCGTCTTCGGTGATCTCGCGGCTGACCGCATCCGGGCCATAGGTTCTGGCGGCCCATCCGTCGGCGACGTGGAGCAGCACCAGCCGGCTGTGGGCTAGTTTGGCGAGTTGCTTGACGTGTTTGATGATCGCGCGGTCGGATGGAGTGCCGTCCAGCGTTACCAGGATGGTGTCATACATGATTTGATCTCTGGCTCGCAGCGGCTAATGCCGGCCTGATTCCGCGGCGGCGTTTACGGCATCGCTGAAGCGATCCCCCGGATACCAATCATCCGCCGGTGATGACATGCCACGCAGCTTTGATCGAGTCAGGCAGGCCGTAGATGTCCATGGAGGTAATCAGAATAGCACTGGCCCATCCCGCAGCGAGCAGAAGCGGCCCATTCTTCCAATTCCCCATCCGCTTGCCGGAGCTGGTGAAGTGCAGCAGGGGGAACATGGCGAAGGGAAGCTGCAGTGCCAGCACGACTTGGCTGAGAGTGAGCAGATCGGTGACGCTGCTGTTGCCGCGCACTCCGATGATGAACACTGCGGGCAGGACGGCCAGGGTACGCGTGATGAGCCGCCGCACCCATGGCTTAATTCGCCAGTGCATGAAGCCTTCCATCACGACTTGTCCGGCCAAGGTGCCGGTGATCGTGCTGCTCTGCCCACTCGCGAGGAGAGCCACCGCAAATAGCGTGCTCGCAGCCGCTGTTCCGAGCAACGGGGCCAGCGTCAAATAGGCGACTCGAATCCAGTCACTGCCAGCCGCAAACCGGATGACCTGACCTCCCGGCACGGTTACGCTCGTTTTGCCGAAGAACACGGTCGCCGCCAGCACCAGAATCGCCGCATTGACGAAGAACGCCACGGTTAGAGCGGCAATTGAGTCGAGAGTATTGAATTGAATGGCGCGTCGAATGGAGGGAGCGTCCTTCTGAAATTTTCGGCTTTGCACCAAGGCTGAGTGCAGGTAAAGGTTGTGGGGCATCACGGTCGCGCCGATGATTCCGATGGCAACGTACGCCATGCCTGATTGACGAAGATGTGGAGACAGCAGCGCCCGTGCCATTTCCAAAGACCCGGGCTGTGTCTGCGGGAGAACAAAGATCTCAATGAAGTAACAGACGGCAATAGTTGCGATGAGCAGCAGAACGACGGCCTCGATGGCGCGCATCCCAAAACTCTGCAGGGTCAAGAGCAGCAGCACGTCCAGGCCTGTGATGATGACCGCCCAGAGCAACGGGATGTGAAACATCAAATTGAGGGCGACGGCGCTGCCGAGGACCTCGGCCAAGTCGCAGGCACCAATGGCCACTTCGCTCATCAGCCAGTTGGGCCAGCGCGTCCAGCGCGGGTACCAGTCGCGGCAGCATTGGGCGAGATCCTTCCCGGTCACGACGCCCAACCGCGCAGAGACGATCTGCATGAAGATGGCCATCAGACTGGCCAGACCAACGACCCATAGCAGGCCGTATTTGAACTGTGCGCCGGCTTGCAGATCTGTTCCCCAGTTGCCGGGATCCATGTAGCCGACACTGACTAGAATTGCGGGGCCGACGAAAGCGCGCCAGTGCTCCCAGAAGCCGGCGCGATGGTGCGGCACCTCAACGGTGCTGTGAACGCTGTCTAAAGATAAGTGGCTGCGGATTTCAGCCTTGGCGCCGGCTTGCGGGGAGCCTAGCGGCTCGATGCCGGTGGGTTCGCCGGTCCTTGTCATCCGCGGCGCCCCCGCAGCAGAGAGTGCATCGACGCACAAGACAGCTTCATGCTTAAGTAGTATACACCCATCAAGATTAACTACGGTTAACTTTGGTAATAAAGAAGCGGATTCTAGAGGGCGGATGAAGGAGCCCTGGACACCCAAATGCGCTCTGCTGCCGGACGGCCCAGGACCAGCGTGCCTGCCGAGGTACGAATCGAGAGCGTCTTGTCGTAATTGCGCTCGACCACGTCGAGCTTGACTCCGGGCCGGATGCCGCGGGCATTCAGGAATTCGAGCAGATGGCGATCGCGTTCGTAGACGCTACTTACGCAGTAATGGTTCCCTGGCTCGGCCTGGGAGAGCAGCACCAGCCCGCGCCGCTGCCGGCTTTTCGGGCTTTCCATCTCGCTGAGATTGCCATGCGGGCAGGCACCCCCGCGGCCCAACTTGGCGAGCAGCTTGGCTTCGAAGTCGGGAGAGACCGCATGTTCCAGGCGCTCAGCTTCATCGTGCACCTTCCACCACTCCATGCCGAAAAGTTCAGCCAGCATGCGCTCAATCAGGTGATGACGCAGCGTGAGCTTCCGGGCGATCTTGCGCCCTGCTGCCGTCAATCGGATCTGGCCATCGCCCTGCACGCGCACCAGTTCATCCTTCTTCAACCGGCGCAGAGCCATGGTCACGGCAGGAGGAGAAACCCTCAGCAAGTCGGCCAGACGCGCAGAGATCACCGTTTCACCTTCGCTCTCGGCTGCCAGGATGGACTTGAGATAGTCTTCTTTGGAGACGGTGATCATCTGCGGCTGATTATACGGCGTAGGATTAATGATGCTTAATTGTGATTGTTGATTGGAAAAAGCTCAGGTGAGCGGGCAGCGAGCTTTTAACGTCATCGCTTTCTCAATGCGATGGTGCTGCCGCGGCCGAAACCGCATCGGGTTTGACATCATTCCCGCTCTGCCCCTAACCTAACTTACTCTGGCTATGAGGATTCTGGTTCTAGGCAGCGGAGGACGCGAGCACGCGCTGGTGTGGAAGCTGCGGCAATCGCCGCGCGCGACCAAGGTTTATTGCGCTCCGGGAAATGGCGGCATTGCCGACGATGCCGAGTGCCTTCCTGCCGATCTGAAAAGTCTCGATTCGCTGGTCGCGGTGGCCAGTCAGCTCCGTCCTGACCTCACGGTTGTTGGCCCCGAATTGCCGCTGACACTGGGCGTGGTCGATGAATTCACCCGTCGGGGCTGGCCGGTTTTCGGTCCCACAAAAACAGCGGCACAACTGGAATCGAGCAAAAGCCTGGCCAAGGAATTCTTGCAGCGCCACCACATTCCCACCGCGCACTATGCCATATGCGATTCGGTCGATGAGGTGCGAGCCGCGTTGCCGCATTTTCATCCGCCGGTGGTCGTAAAGGCCGACGGATTGGCGGCAGGCAAGGGCGTTGTGATCGCCCAGAGCAAAGAAGAAGCTGTGGGCGTTGCAGCCGACATGCTCAGTGGCAAGATGGTGGGGGAAGCAGGTTCACGGGTTGTGCTTGAGGAATGTCTCAAAGGCGACGAACTTTCTTTCCTCGTGCTGAGCGACGGCGAACGGGTTGCTCCGCTCGTTGCCGCACAGGACCACAAGCGCGTTGACGATGGCGATACCGGCCCCAACACGGGCGGAATGGGGGCCTACTCCACAGCCGCGATCATCGACGACAAAATGCGCGACTGGCTGGTCAACCATATTGCGCGCCCCGTGGTCGAGGGCATGAAGGCCGAGGGGGCGGAATACAAAGGCTTGCTGTACTGCGGCCTTATGATGACGGCGCGCGGTCCCATGGTGCTGGAGTTCAACTGCCGCTTTGGCGATCCGGAGACGCAGCCGATTTTGATGCGGCTGGAGAGCGATCTGGTCGAGGCTCTCGAAGCTTCCATCGAAGGCCGCGTTAGCGACGGGGACTTCAAATGGTCGTCGGATGCTTCGGTGTGTGTGGTGATGTCGTCGGGAGGATATCCGGGCACGTTCGATGCGGGAAAGAAAATTTCCGGAGTGGGGGAGGCAGCGAAGATCGATGGCGTGAAGGTCTTCCACGCGGGGACGACGAAGCGCGATGGCGCTTATTATACGTCGGGGGGACGCGTGTTGGGTGTGAGTGCGCGGGCGCCGGAGTTGGAGATTGCGGTGCGGCGCGCCTATGACGCATGCGCGAAAATCAGCTTCGACGGGGCACATTACCGCAAAGATATTGCGGCTAGAGCGTTGAAGAAGTAGTGCGAAGGCTTGGTTCCGACGATTGCTCCCAAACGGTGAGCAACCTTGCCGCTCCAAAAGAGTAGAGGTTCTTCGCTTCGCTCAGAATGACAATTGTGGGGTGAAGTGACAAGAGCGGACAAATCAGAACCAAGTAACGGTGTTTCGAGGAACCAATACTCATGAGCAAACCGCTAGTTTCCATCGTGATGGGCAGTGATTCCGACCTTGAGACTATGCGCGAGGCCGGTAAGGCGCTGGAAGAATTCGGCATTGCTTACGAAATCGACGTCACCTCGGCCCACCGTTCGCCTGACCGCACTGCCGACTTCGCGCGTCAGGCCATCGACCGGGGCATTCGCGTCATCATCGCCGGAGCTGGTGGTGCGGCGCATCTGGCCGGAGTGATTGCCGCTCACACCACTGTTCCCGTCATCGGTGTTCCTATTCCTTCCACATCTCTTCAGGGTATGGATTCTCTTCTCGCCACGGTGCAGATGCCGGCTGGCATTCCGGTGGCGACCGTCGCTATTGGCAAACCAGGCGCTACCAACGCTGGCATTCTTGCCGCGCAGATGATTGGCCTCGCTGATGCCTCGATTGCGAAGAAGTTGCTAGCTCACAAAGAGAAGCTGGCCCGGGGAGTTGAGGAGAAGTCCAAGAAGCTGAAGGCCCTGTCGAAGCAATGACAATTCTGCGATTACGTTTGCCTGCGACCCGAGGTCGGTGAAGGGAGCATTGTAGCCGCTGTAGCCGCCTTCTCTGCGGCGAAATGCGCCGACGTGTAGTAGAATCCTCCAGTTTTACAACGTTTCAGGAAATTCCCCCTCAAATTTAAACCATGGAGGCGTGATGGCCACTGTCGCAGCACATCCCAGCCCTTGCTCGCCGGTGGCGACGGGCCTACCGGGCCGGCGTTTCGACCACTTCTTTTTTTCGGGCACGGCTTTGCTCATGTTGGTCACGGTTTTTGTGGGGTTTGCGCCCAGCTACTATCTTGCCGGTTTGTTCCGCGCTCCCTTACCCCGTCCCATCATTCACCTGCACGGCGCACTGTTTTCCTGCTGGATCCTTTTGCTGGTCACGCAAACTTCGCTGGTCTCGGCGGGACGAGCGGACGTGCATCGGCGGCTCGGTAGGGCAGGGTTCATATTGGCGTGGGTCATGGTGTTGGTGGGTGTCTTGGCGGCCACGGATGGGCTGGTTCGGCAAGCGGGTCCGCCGGGCCGGGATGTGAAGTTTTTCTACATCATCCCGCTGAGCGACATGCTGATTTTTGCGACCCTCATTTTCTTCGCCTTCCGCGCCCGTTCCAATTCGTCGGCGCACAAGCGCCTGATCCTGGCCGCCACGGTCGCGTTGATGACCGCCGCCCTCGCTCGCTGGCCAATCGGACTGATCCACAGAAAAGCGCCTGCCGCGGCGCTGGCCTCCTGCATCTTCCTCATTATGCTGATGGCCTATGACCTGTGGTCCACGCGGAAGATTCATCGCGCTACGGCCTGGGCAAGCGCTTTCCTCGTCTTCGTCCACGAGCTCAGGCTACCCATGGGTAAGACGGAGGCTTGGCACAAATTTGCGAGCTGGGTACAATCTGTCGCGACTAAGACATGATTCCTTGGCTTTTAGGAAGATAGAAAGCAGTTTTTCGGCAGCTGCCTCAAAGCTTCAATCCCTTTAAGTATTCGCGGAACGGTCCGCCGAGATCGGCGCGCTTCAGGGCGAACTCGACGGTCGCTTTGAGGAAGCCGAGCTTGTCTCCGGTGTCGTGGCGGCGGCCTTCGTATACGTAAGCGTACATCTTTTCTTTTTGCAGCAACAGGCGCATGCCGTCGGTAAGCTGCAGCTCCCCACCCGCGCCGGCAGCGGTTTCCGACAAGCATTCGAAAATTGCCGGCGTAAGAATGTAGCGACCGATAATCGCTTGTTTCGAGGGAGCATCCTCGGGCTTGGGCTTTTCCACCATGTTCTTAATCTCGAACAGGCGGTCGGCGAATTGGCCGCTGACAGGTTTAACGTCGAGAACTCCGTAGGCAGAGATTGCCCTTCCTTCGACAATCTGCGTCGCCAGGACTGAGCACTGCGTCTGGTCGAAAACCTGCACCATCTGTTTGAGAACGGGAACTTCGGCATCGATCACGTCGTCGGCCAGGAGCACCGCGAAGGGCTCGTTTCCAACCAGTTCTTTCGCCATGAGAACGGCGTGGCCCAGGCCGAGAGCTTCTTTCTGACGGACGTAGGCTACGTGGATCATGTCGGATATCGAACGAACGATTTGCAGCAGGTCGGTTTTCTTGCGCTCTTCGAGCATTTTTTCGAGCTCGTAGCTGACATCGAAGTGGTCTTCGATGGCCTGTTTGCCGCGGCCGGTGATGATGATGATCTGATCGCAGCCCGAGGCCATGGCCTCTTCGACGCCATATTGGATGATGGGCTTGTCGACGAGAGGGAGCATCTCTTTGGGCTGTGCCTTGGTCGCTGGCAAAAAACGAGTGCCTAATCCTGCGGCGGGGAAAATGGCTTTGCGGACTTTCATGGTCATGCGCTGGTTGGTGTCGTTCGTCGCTGTGATTGATTGCCGAGAAAACGCCTGCTGATTGTATCCTGCCATTCTAAATTTTGGGATTGCTTGTGGAACCGACTTCAGATGCGGCTTCCGCGCTCGCCAGTTGCTCTAGTATTTGGTGCAGGCGCTGCAGCACCTCTCCGGCCGCAGTAGCCGTCAGAACGAACTTTAACGTTCCGTCGGGGGTGAACTGCGCTCCGCGATGTGAGGCAACAAACTGCGCCAGGCGCTCCGGTTCGACGCTCGCGTTGGGGCGGAATTTGAAATTTACGATATCGCGCTTGCGTTCGATGGCGTTTACGCCTACGCGCATGCACAGGAGCTTGAGCGAGGCATAGTCCAACAAGTTGCGGACCGCTGGCGGAGGCGGTCCGTAACGATCTTCAAGTTCTGCGGCGACATCGCTTAACTGACCATCCGTTTCCACGCCAGCGACGCGCTTGTACATCCGCAGGCGTTGATTTTCTTCGGGAATGTACTCGGCGGGAATACGAATGTTGAGTCCGAGGTTGAGTTGAGTCTCGGCTTCGTCGGGCGCGACCTCGCCTTTCATTTCGCGGACGGCTCGCTCGAGCATCTGGGTGTAGAGTTCGAAGCCGATGGCTTCGATATGACCGCTTTGCTCGCCGCCTAACAGATTGCCCGCGCCGCGGAGTTCGAGATCGAGCGCGGCGATTTTGAATCCGGCGCCGAGATCGGAGAATTCTTTCAGGGCGGCCAGGCGGCGGCGCGCAATCGGCGTGAGCTCGATCTCGGGGGGAAGCAGTAGGTAAGCGTAGGCTCGGCGGTTGGACCGTCCGACGCGCCCGCGGAGTTGGTAAAGCTCGGATAGACCGAGGCGGTCGGCGCGGTTGATCAGAATTGTGTTGCACAACGGGATGTCGAGACCGTTTTCGATGATCGTGGTCGAGACAAGAATGTCGGCTTCGTGATGCATGAACTTCAGCATCACTTTTTCCAGTTCCCCTTCTGACATCTGTCCGTGGCCGACGATGACTCGCGCGTTGGGCACCAGCGCCTGGAGTTTGGCGGCGATCTCCCAGATGCTCTCGACGCGGTTGTGCACGAAATAGACCTGGCCGCCGCGCTCCAATTCCTGCTCGAGGGCGGACTGGATCAATTTCTCGTCCCAACTGGCAACCACGGTTTGGATCGCCATACGGTCTTTGGGAGGAGTTTCGATCACGGTCATATCGCGCAGGCCTACCAGCGACATGTGCAGAGTGCGCGGAATGGGCGTGGCCGACATGGTGAGCACGTCGACTTGTTTGCGCATTTGCTTGATGCGCTCTTTGTGGCGCACTCCGAAGCGTTGCTCTTCGTCTACGACGAGCAGACCGAGGTCGGCGAACGTTATGTCTTTGGAGAGCAGGCGGTGGGTGCCGATCAGGATATCGACTTTGCCGGCTTCCACTTTTTGCAGAATCTCTTTTTGCTGCTTGGGCGTGCGGAAACGACTGATCATTTCAATGGTGACAGGGAAGGGCGCGAAACGCTGCTTGAATGTCTCGTAGTGCTGGAATGCGAGCACGGTGGTGGGTGCGAGTACCGCGACTTGCTTATTGTCGCTGACGGCTTTGAATGCGGCCCGCATGGCGACTTCCGTCTTGCCGTAGCCCACGTCGCCGCACAACAAGCGGTCCATGGGCTGTGATGATTCCATGTCGCGCATCACGTCGGTGATGGCCTGTGCCTGGTCTTCGGTTTCACTGAATTCGAAGGCGTCTTCGAACTCCCGCAACCACTCATTGCCTGGCGGAAAGGCGTATCCCTTTGCCGTTTTGCGTTCGGCATATAGCTTCAGGAGTTCATCAGCCATGTCTTTCATGGCCTTACGAACGCGGGCCTTGGTTTTCGTCCAGGACGCCGTACCCATGTGGCTCAGGGCAGGCCTGGCGCCTTCTGACGAGCGGTATTTCTGCACCAGGTCGAGACGCGTGAGCGGGACGTAGAGCCGCGCGCTTTCGGCGTATTCGAGCAGCATGAATTCTGCGTTGCCGTCGCCCTGATTAATTTCTTTGAGACCTTGATACTGGCCAATGCCATGTTCGACGTGAACTACATAATCGCCGACCTGCAAATCGCGGAAGTCTGACAAAAATGCGGAGACTTTGGATTTATAACGTTGCGGGCGGGCAGCTACGCTCTCCGACTCGTCAAACAGATCGCGCGCGCCAAAGATCGCGAGACTGGCGTCGGGGAGCAGAACGCCGTCTGGCACGTAAGCTTTTGCCAACGTCGTGGTCAGAACTTCTCCGGCGAAGTAGGAGGTCTCGTCGGCATAGCTTTCGCCGCCGCGGGTTCGGCTTCCGAGGCGAAACGAAACGCTGTATTCGGTGAACATGTCGGCCAGACGCTCGATCTCGCCGACGTTAGGAACGGCGAAGAGCACCTGGTTGCCTGCGCCGGTGAGCTTCTTGGCTTCCTCGAGCATGGCGGGAACAGAGCCATGAAAGCGCGGCGTGGGCTGCGTCAGGAATGCGACGCTAGTTTGCGCATCATCATTGCGCTCGATGCTGAGGTGTTCGACATCGGCGCCGGGAAGTGCGGCGATTTTCCGCCAGAGATGGTCTGGGGTCAGATACAAATCCTCGGGGCGGACCAGATTTCCCACGCCGCTGCGTTCGTGCGCTTCTTGAATGCGGGTCCACACGCGGTCGAGTTCCTGCTTAACCGGTTCAGGCTCGTCGACTAGGACGGCGGCTCTGGGCAACAAGTCGAAGATAGTATTTTCGGCTCCGGCGACTGGAGCGTAGAACTCCCACCCTGGAAATACTGTGACTCCGCCCGCGCGGATCGCCTCTTCCACAACTTGTTCCGCACCCGTGATGCGTTTGCCGGAAAGACGTGTGTGAATTGCTCCGAGAAGCTGCTCGTTGACCGGAGTTTCTGTCAGTGGCAAGAGCAAAGCTTCATCCACAGGACTGGACGAACGCTGCGACGCGGGATCGAACTTGCGGATCGAATCGACCTCATCGCCGAAGAACTCGATACGCACCGGGCGCTCGGCTTCCGGCGAGTAGACGTCGAGAATGCCACCGCGGAGGGCGTATTGTCCGGGCATTTCGACGACGTCGGCAGAGCTGTAGCCAACCGTGTTGAGATGTGCGAGCAAGGCTTCCGTGTCAATGGATTCGCCGCGGCGGACAGTGCGCGCGAGCCCGGCATAATATTCCGCCGAGCGCAGGCGGATCGTGGTTGCCGCTACAGGCGCGACTACGATGGAAGCAGCGCCGGTGACAATCTTCCACAGAGCGGTGGCGCGTTCTTCCTGTAGTTCTGGGTGCGGCGAGAGATTCTGGAAGGGAAGCACGTCGCGGGCGGGCAACGAGACGACAGACCCAGGGTCGCATGCGTGGGTGAGTTCGCAGAATGCCTGTAGCACCGGAACCAGGTCTTCGGCGGCCCGATTGTCATTGACCACCAGCAGCAGCGGCCGCGAGCTAGCGCGCTGGAACAGCACGAGCAGCAGGACTTTTGCGGTGGGCGTGAGTCCGGAGACACCAACCCGCCCCGTGCCCTCTTTCAGATGGGAGGCAACACGCGCGAAGGCGGGAAGTTTTTCTACGTCCGCGAAGAGTTCGCGAACGAAGGGAAGCAGCATGCAATTTAATTTTAACAGGAACTGAGGTTGCGCCACGGAGCCGAGGATAAGGGTAGTTTCCGTTGCCGCCCAACACCTGGAATGCGTTTTGAGGCCTTTGGGACACGAGTATCGGAGGCTTGACCGCTCGCAATCTTGCGGGAGGCTCTGAGACTTAAGAAACGCCGAGCAGAGATTCGATCCCCGCTCGGCCGCTTTCGACTAACGTCCCCATTCTCGATTACTTTGACTTGCCGGCTCTCTGAAGCGTGGCGTAGAAGGTGTCGGGAACGCCGCTGCGACCGTCTCCCCAGACGGGGAACCCATGGTTGCCGCCCGTGGCGCTGCCGATGTAGTCGCCGAAGCTAGGCGCGCGACGGCATTATCCGCGCAGCAGCGGTCGAGTAAGACAGGTCGGCCCGCCGCTGCCGTTGATGCAGATCTCGCCGGCGGGGAAGGTGCGGACGTCGAATCCGGCCCGGCGCAGGCGGGCATTGGTTTTGCGATTTTCTTCGATGGCTAGCAGGCGCTGGTTGCCGAGCGCTAGGACATTGCAGGCCAGTGTGTCGCGCTCAGAGTATTCGATTTCGATGAACTTGAATCCGCGCGATTTCAGCAGTTCGACGGTTTCGACGGCGAGCCAGGGTAGATCGACAATAGCCCTCTGCTCGTCGAGCAGGCTGATCAGCGACATCAGGTGCAGGCAGGCCGACGGGCCGGGGCCATAGGGGAGCGGGGCAGAGAGCACTGCAACGCCTCTGGGCGCGAGCAGGTCCCGCATCTGCTGAATGCCGGCGGCGTTGGTGCGATAGCCATGCCCGATGAGCAGAGTGTTGGGGTCGAGCCAGATCATGTCTCCGGCTTCGGTGGTGGCCGGCGTCGTGATCTCGCCGAGAATTGGAATGCCGAGCGTCTGAGATAAGACGCCGTAATGCTTGCCCTCAGCGATACGGTTGGCCTTGCCGAGACGCATCAGGATCAAGCCGAAATCAGTGGGCAGAGATGCATCGTGGGCATAGACCGCGTCGAGCGACAGATCGGCGCTGGGAATTATGTCGATGACTTCAGCGCCCGCGGCCGACAACTCGCCGTGGAGGCTCCCGTGCTGAGCCTGAGCCCTTTCGAAGTCTGGGGCGTGGTGAAAGCCAAGTTCTTGCCAGCGGACCAGGCGCTCGGGTTGGTTCCAACCAGCAGTGCGCGGAGAGCAAACTGCCACTCGCATGAGGGGCGCAACCATCGAGTGTCCGTTGATTCCTAATTCTGCTAGAGTCTGCGGCAAGTGGGTACGCCTCCCGGAAACATGAGCTGAGCGAGAGCCTGCAGGCAAAAACACCAGCCACTGCTCACTGAATCAGCGCTAGAGTGATTGGCTCACAGGGAGGAATTGAAGTCAAGTAAAGCCGACAGGCATTGTCTCAACTGGTCCTTCCATTCCCGCTTATTCAGTTTCTCCGATCCGCACGCCTGAGTGGTGCAGCTAAATCCGGCAGGTGTGCACCCGCTCAGGCGAGGGTAATGGGGATTGAGTGCACGTTGCGGGTTGCGGGGAGGGCCGCTAAAAATGGAGTTCGAGACGCCATACATGGGCGTGGAAGTAGAGAAGTAGATTCGGTGGTTCCTTCGGGTAGAGCTCGACGCGCCGAAAGGGGCCCTTGTCAGGTGGATGATTTCAGCAGGCTGCTTAGTTTGTCCACGTCGTCGGCGCTGGCATCTCCGATGACAAAGTAGCGGAGGCCGTTGCGGCTCCAGCTTTGGACGTTGAAAGAAAGCTCCGTTCGGGCCATTTCCTTGGCGAGTACGGTTCCGACGGTCCTGTCTTGAAAAATAAACACTGATATCTGATGCTGGCGCACCCGAAAAATGAGTTCCGCGCCGGGGGCTTGATTGAGGTAACTGATTCTGGCTCCCACCAGAACAAAAGGCGACCCTGCCAACTCCGGCAGGTTGAAAGTAAAAGGAATCTTGCCTTGGAACCAGGGTTTCACGGTGTGCCGGTCGGAGGAAACAACGTCGACCGGGTTGGAACTGGCGAGTGTCGCCACATGCAAGTCAGCCAACTCGCTCATAAGTTGCCGTTCGCGGAGGCGATTTCGGTTGTAAGTGAACGATAGCGCAACCACGACCAGCAACGCAGCAGCCACCGCAGCCAATGCCGGGAGCCAATTGAAATTGCGGCGTGGGTTCCGGGGTGCTGCGAAAGTTTTCTGCATGCGAGCGCGGAAACTAGCGTCGGGCAGAAAGCGCTTGCTGGCAGCAGCCTGAACCGCGCGCTTTGCCTGAAGCAACTCGACGCTATCCGCGGCACACGAGGCGCAGCCGCGCAGGTGTTCACGCAAGGCGCGCTCGTCCGCGGGTGGGAGTTCGCCGTCCACATAAGCGTCGAGTTTTCCAGCCCAAAGTTCGCAGGCCATGCTTTAACTCCTTTGCAATTTCTGCGCCGTGTCGCGCAGAGCCCGGCGAGCGCGAGACAGGCGTGACATCACCGTGCCCGCGGGGATGGCAAGCGTTGCAGAAATCTCTTGATACGACATCTCCTCGACCTCGCAGAGCAGGAGGATCTCGCGATAGTGGACCGGAAGTCGGTCCAGAGCTTCCCTCGCCAACTGACGATCCAAGCGCTCGAGCAGAATGCTCTCGGGCGTGCTCTGAGTGGCCGGGATAGTGTCATTGTCACCCTCCGAGTCCAGCGGCACGGTGGCTGCCGATTTCAATCCGGTGCGTGAGGTAAGGAACGTATTCCGCAGAATCCGGTAGATCCAGGCGCGAAAATTGGTGCCCGGCTGAAACGAGGAGAATCCTTTCAATGCTTTCGCAAAAGTCTCCTGCACAAGGTCTTCGGCTTCCTCGCGGTTTCGTGTGAGCCAGTGCGCAAAGTTATAAAGCCGATCCAAGAGGGGCATAGCAAGCTCCTCAAACGACGCCCGTACTAAGCGCTCTTCCGACACGCACACAAGGGTAAACCAGCGCAGGAGCGTTTTATTCCTGCATGGCGCCAAATATTTTTCAGGGAATAAAGCCAGCCGACATCAGTTCTGCACAGTGAATCCCCAACCTGAGCGATTCTTGGAGGATGAGATGGTGCAGAGAAGGACGGCGCAGACACCGAATAACGATGAAATCCAGGTTGACCACAACCGCGACGGAATTGACCGCCGGGGATTTCTGAAGTGCATGGCTTGGGCGGGGACGGGCGCTCTGTGTGTGCTGCAGGGCGGAGTCTTGAAGTCTTACAGCCTTAGACACGGCTACGGCAGCAAGCGGCATGCTCAGGGTGAGCTTAGCTTCGTCCAGATCAGCGACCGCCATATGGGATTCAACAAGCCTGCGAATCCCGACGTGATTGACACGCTAAAGGCGGCGGTAGACAAAATCAACGCGCTCCCAATTATGCCCGAGTTCATGCTGCACACGGGCGACATCAGTCATCTGTCGAAACCCGAGCAGTTTGACAACGTCGACCAGATTCTTAAGTCGGCCCATCCTAAGAACGTATTTTTTGTTCCCGGAGAGCACGATGTCCTCGAAGACGATGGCAAACAGTATCGCGAACGCTACGCCAGAGGCGCAAAGGGCGCGGGCTGGTACAGCTTTGACATGAAAGGCGCGCACTTCATCGGACTGGTCAACGTGATGAACTTAAGAGCAGGAGGCCTGGGAACGTTGGGCGCGGAACAGTTGGAGTGGCTGGAGAAAGATGTCAAACATCTTTCCAAGAGCACGCCCGTTATCGTGTTTGCGCATATTCTGCTCTGGACGGTCTATCCCGAATGGGGTTGGGGAACCGATGACAGCGCGCAGGCGCTGGCCTACTTGAAGCGCTTTGGTTCAGTTACCGTCCGGAATGGGCACATTCATCAGACCATGCAAAAAGTGGAGGGCAATGTGACGTTCCACACGGCAGCGTCGACCGCCTTCCCTCAACCCAAGCCGGGCGAGGCACCGTCACCGGGTCCGATGAAGGTTCCGGCGGAACAGCTGCGCAGTCTGCTGGGGGTGACCGACGTGAACTACGCGCCGGGACAACACGGCTTGGCGGTGACTGATTCCACGCTGGAATAGTTCGAATAGGGCGGGGCCACAAAATAGAAAGGAATATTGTCAAATGAAGAAATCTCTTTGCACTTACGCCGTCGCCATAAGCACCCTGCTTGGGTTCATTGCGCTAGCCAAAACGCCGGGGACTTTGGCGGCTACGCCGGAATCCAGCCCGTCTGGGATTGAAGTCAAGATCGATAACTTCAGCTACTCACCTGCGGCGGTGACCGTGAAGGCAGGGACCCAGGTCACGTGGACAAACCATGATGATATTCCGCACACCGTGGTAAGTACCGACAACCTGTTTAAGTCTAAAACGCTGGATACCGATGAGAAGTTCTCATTTATTCCCACCAAGCCTGGCACCTACTCTTATTTTTGTTCAATTCATCCCAAGATGACCGCTCAAATCGTGGTCCAGTAGACGCTGAGTTCTCATGAGCCCTTTGGATATCAGGTCGGCGATACTGGCGAAGCACGCTCAGCATGTTGTGTTGATCCACTTTCCGATCGCGCTCTTTTTGACGGGGGTCGCGTTCGACTTCGCCGCACGCTGGACGAAGCGTGCGACTGTGGCGGCCGCAGCGTATGCTAACCTGCTGGTCGCCGCTGTTTCAGTGCCGCCCGTGGTAACGTCGGGGATTTTAGCCTGGCAATGGCAACTCGCCGGGCAAAGGCTGCGGGGGGTCTTGCTACTCCATCTGGTTTTGGGATGTGTCTCTGGTTTGCTCATCTGTGGGGTTGGTTGGATCCACCTGCGGGCACGGCGTGAGCTCGGCTCCTTACCTTCCAACTATCGTTTGTTCGTCGAGTTCGTGGCCGTTGTTGTGATTGCTTTCACAGGCCACCTTGGCGGAATTCTGAGTGGCGTGAATGCTTCCGGGTAGATTGTCTTCTTCAAGGTAAGGATTTGTCGCGCAACCTTCTAGAACTCTACGTGGGCGCGAAATGAAGGCACGATTACCGGGCCGCGGTCGCGGTTGTAGCCTGGGTTGACGATATAATGCAGGCCCGCGGCTAGGTAAATCCCTCGCCAGGCGTGCGCTGTGTAGTATGACTCCAGAATGTTTTCCCGTCCGTAGTTCAATCTTCCATCGCCGAGCAAAAAGCCGTAGCCGCCAGCCGCCAAGTAATTCTGATGATCTTTCTTGATGCCGTTTGATACGAAGGCGGTACCAGCGCGGTCTTGTTTACGATGCCACTTCACGCCATTCACTCGGACGCCCTGGGCCACGGTCGAGTCTATTTCGGTGTAGGCGAAGGACTCGGTTTTGCCGTTGTCCCATCCCCAGCGGGCGAAGGCAGTGAGGTTTGGCGTGAGGGTCTGCTCAAGATTTACGCCGAAGCCGTACTTTCTCGTGATGCGCCAAGGATGGTGTGTGATGTCGGGCGCGGGCACAAGACCTTCTTCAACCTGGATGACGGCGTCGCGGTAGATGCCCATGTTGGCGTAGTTGGTGTAGGCCAAGAGGCGGAGCACGCCGGATTTTTTCGGAATGAGGCCGTGGCGTAACTCGTATTCAAAGTTTTCCGCGTGGACTTGCCAGGGGCGCCAGACGAGGTCGATTCCGTTGGCGACCTTTGGCAGGAGCGCTTCAGCGAAGCGGAAACTCCAGTTGCGGTCTTCGAAGTCGGCCACTGCTCCGACGCTATAGCCGCGTGTGTCGGCAGCATAGTCCCAGGCGCCATTGTTATCCACCGACCAGTTAGTGAATTGAAAGCGAGTATCGGAGCCCACCGAATTCTGGTCAAAGAAATCCGGCAAGCTGAACTTGCCGAAGCGGATTTCCAAGCGGCGGAGCGGAAGTTCGTTGAACAATGAGAGTGGAGTACGCTCATTCTGGACTTTGTCGGCGCTGAGAGCAAACACCTTGTGGAACATGCCACGAGCCAAATAGGGCGCTTGGCTGAGGAGCGGATTACGCACGATGTCGAGGTCGGGATTCCCGGCCAGGCCCAGGCCCGTGCTGAGGGCCGTGCCTCCAGCTTCTTCGATGTCGACGATAAACTCCGTTGAGTCGTTGACGCGGGCGCCGGTATACAGCGTCAATACGCGCGAGAGGGCTTTTTCATAATGCGGGCTGAGACTGTTGTTGCCGCTGTAGAGAGCATGGAAACCGGGATGGGCCTGGAAGATGAAATTTGCTTGGCCGGAGAGCCAGAAGCGCGTGTCATGGAAGTGGGGAAGCATGGCCTCGGGGGCGGCGTCCGTGGAGGGATCTGCAGGCTGAGCCGAGGAGCTGCCATGGGCTGGCGGGGCGTCCGGAATTTGAGCAAGTGCCGGACCCGCCTCAGCGATTACAGCTGAGGCCCACAAGACGAACCTGAGCCAGCGCCGACCCGGGCCAGCGAATTGGATCTGCATCCTCATCTTCCAGGTGCGATAATTAACGTCAATATATCACGTGCAGTTAACTATGATTAACTCCAACCCTGCTATGCATAGTCATAATAGGGGACGAAACGCGCGCTGCCCCGGCTACTCCGGACTCATGAACTGAATGTAGCGGGTGCTGAGAAGTTTGGGAGGGACTTTTCTTGCTCAAAATAATAAGGACAGCCCGGAGCCCCCGAAGCTGTCCTCAAACCCTCCCGGTTAGAAGGGCAACGTGATGATCACAATCTATCGCCGCTATATTGCAAGATCATGGACGAACGATGAATTTCTGATGAATTTGCGTGAACCACACCACGATTTGCATTTTGCCTCAGTGACCTGGATATCCTGAGCATGTCCGGTTTCCGCGTGCGCCGAGTCCGAAGTCGACCGTGCAGCGGTGCCATTGATTTTCCAGAGCCTGAAGGTCGGCTGTTATATTTATCGCTGGCATCGCAAGTTGCGATCGATAGGCTTTTCTCTCACGCTTACGCTTTCTCGTGTACGGCAAGGAGCGGATGGAGCCCACAACATCCCGGAAGGTCGAGCAGTCGCAGCGTCTGCAAAAACGCGCCGCAGCCCTGATTCCGGGCGGGGTTAATTCGCCGGTGCGAGCGTTCGGTGCGGTCGGTGGCCATCCCAGATTCATTGTGCGCGGCAAAGGGTCGCGCATCTGGGATGCGGACGAAAATGAGCTCATTGATTACGTGGGCTCCTGGGGGCCGCTGATTCTTGGGCACGCTGCGCCCGACGTACTCGACGCCATTTTGGCCGCGGTGTGCAATGGGACGAGCTTTGGAGCGTCGACGCCGGTCGAGGCCGACCTCGCCGAGCTGGTAATTTCCGCGTTTCCGCACCTACAAAAAATCCGCTTTGTGAGTTCCGGGACCGAGGCGACGATGTCGGCCATCCGGCTGGCGCGGGCTTATACAAGACGCAAATACATTATGAAGTTTGAAGGCTGCTATCACGGGCATGCGGACGCGTTGCTGGTCAAGGCCGGATCAGGAGTCGCCACGCTAGGGATTCCTGGTTCGGCGGGGATTCCGGAAGAGTTCATTCAGTTCACGCTCGCGCTTCCCTTCAATGACCTGAGCGCTGTGGAGCACGCGTTTCAGAAATTCAAGCATCAAATTGCGTGCGTGATTGTCGAGCCGGTGGTGGGAAACATGGGCTGCGTCCCGGGCGCGGATGATTATTTGGTAGGGCTGCGGTTGATTACCGAGCGCGAGAAGGCGGTGTTGATTTTTGACGAGGTCATGACCGGATTCCGCGTGGGGTTTGGCGGAGCGCAGGGGATTTACAGCATTCGTCCCGACCTAACGACGATGGGAAAAATTATCGGCGGAGGCTTGCCGGTGGGAGCCTATGGTGGCCCTTCGGAAATCATGGATCTCGTGGCACCTTTGGGACCGATGTATCAGGCCGGAACTTTATCGGGAAATCCGTTGGCCATGGCAGCGGGCTTTGCGACGGTAAAGCATCTGCGCGATCACCAGGATGAGATTTATCCGCGCCTGGAGAAGCTGAGCGGAGAACTCGTGGACGGCGTGGCCGCGGCGGCGAAAGACGCCGGAGTTGCCGTCTGCCACAATCGCGTAGGGTCGATGTTTACGTGGTTCTTCACCGCCGGTCCCGTGACAGACTGGGATTCAGCCTCGAAGTCGGACACTGCGGCGTTCGCGCGATTCTTCCGGGCGATGCTTGACAACGGAATTTATCTGCCCCCTTCACAATATGAAGCTGCATTCTTGAGTGCGGCGCATAGCGAGGAAGATGTCATGCAGACGGTTGCCGCGGCAAAGCAGGCGTTTGCGGCGGTGAAAGCCTGAACGCGAACACTGAGACGACTGCCCGGTCACTAGCGGACCTTCAGACTCACGCTTTGGGCTGGACGGATTTCCTCTGCATCATTTCCGGGATGGTGACAAATTCATAGCCTTGGGTCTTGTAGCGATCGATCAGGCGGTCTGTGGCGAGCACGGTTTGAGAGCGGTCCCCTCCCATTTGGCGATGGTCGCCGTCGTGCAAGAGGATCACGTCGCCTCCGCGAATCTGTCTTGTAACTTTGCGCTCGATGATCTCTGCCGGAGGCGCGTCCCAATCGTAGCCAGTCACGCTCCACATGATGGGTTCGAGATGCAGTTGGCGAGCGATGCGGAGGACCGCGGGGCGGCGTCCGCCGAATGGCGGGCGGAAGAGATTCGAATGCTCTCCGATGGCGTGGCTCAAGGCGGCGCGGCAATCGGAGAGTTGGCGCCGGATTTCTGCCTGGCCTTTTAGGGTAAGCAGAGCGTGGGTGGAGGTGTGATTGCCTGTTGTATGACCGGCTGCGGCCAGTTCGCGGGCGATATCGGAGCGCTGACGCACATAGCGCCCGATCAGAAAAAAGGTAGCTTTCACATCGTGCTTCGCCAGAACTTCTAGCAAGCGCAAAGTGTGCGGGTCGTTGGGACCATCGTCGTATGTGAGGGCTAGCTGCTTCGATCCGTGGGCCAACCCGGTGAACGTACTCCCATACCACTGGCCTGCGGGCGCCATTGATTGATATCCGGCGGCGGCGGCGGCCGCGACGGCACCGGAGAGGATGGAAACGAGCACGCAGAGATTCTAAATTGATTTTTCATTGTGGATTGCCAATTGCCGATTTGCGATCCGAACGCCGGATGAACTGGGAGCTTGGAAATTTGGCAATCGAAAATTGCTGTTAACTCTTCCCTCAATTGCCAGTGAGGCGCAAGCGGGATATCCTGCCAATTCCGAACCGCGCGAACCCATGGCCAATCTTTTCGAGCTGCCCCGCTACATTGCAGTGGAAGGTCCGATACGAGTCGGCAAGAGCACGCTGGCGGACATCCTGGCCGGACGCCTGAATGCGCAGCGGGTCATGGAACCTGAGTCAAATCCTTTCCTTCACTCTTTTTATGAAGGCGAGCGGGGTGCGGCTTTTCAGGCTCAGTTCGCGTTTCTGGTGCAGCGATTCGAACAGTTGCAGGCGCTGGACCTTGGGGCGGGATCGCAGAAAGTCGTTGTCGCCGACTTCATCTTTGAAAAAGACAAGCTCTTCGCCTGCCTAAACCTCACCGACCAGGAACTTGCAACTTACAATCGCTACTACAATTATTTTCGCGAGCAGTTGCCCACGCCCGATCTCGTGATCTATCTGCAGGCCACTCCCGAGGTGCTGAAGAAGCGCCTGAAGAAAAAGAATGTGCCGGGCGAGCGCGCGGTCAGCGACGACTATCTGGAAGAAGTGGTGAAGGCGTACGAGCACTTCTTTTTTCACTACACATCCTCGGACCTGCTGATCGTCAATACATCGGAGATTGACTTCGTCGATCGCAACGAGGATTTGCAGGAACTTCTGCGGAAAGTCTCGGAGCCGATCAAGGGCACGCAATATTTCCTGCCTCTGGGTGGGCAGGAAGCGGCTAGCGCGTAGAGAGGTGTCGTGGAAGGCCCTCTCGGGTGTAGGATTCTTTCCATTGAGGTGGCCTATGCGTTTCCAGAGGGCTTTGCTGGCTGCACTTTTATGCGCGACTCGCCTTGCACCATGCGATGAAGGTCACCACCACTCTTTGACGGAAGAAGAAGTCGGCTCGGTTCACTTCTCAACCTCTTGCCAACCTGCTCTGGCCAATAATTTCAACCGGGCTGTCGCGCTATTGCATTCGTTCCAGTACGAGCAGGCGCGACAAGCTTTCACCGCTATCGTCGGTAAAGATCCGCAGTGCGCCATGGCGCAATGGGGGGTGGCCATGTCGCACTATCACGGCATGTGGGGCAACGGAGACACGGCCGCCGGGGCCATTGCCTTGGGCAAGGCACAACAGATCGCCGCAAGCAACTCGAAGACCAGGGCTCGGGAAAAGGCCTACATCGATGCCTTGGCTGAAGTTTATCGGGAAGACGGCAAAGACCGTGCTGCGCACGATCAGGCTTTCGAGGGGAAAATGGGGGAAGTGCAGGCGGCCTTTCCGCAAGACACCGAGGCTGCGATCTTCCACGCTCTAACGCTGGCGATTACAGCTCCGAGGACCGACAAAACATTTGCCCATCAACGCAAGTGCGGGGAAATTCTGGAACCCATTTTTGCCCGGCAGCCGCGTCATCCGGGTATCGCGCATTACATTATTCACTGCTACGACAATCCAGTACTGGCGGAGAAAGGCTTGGGCGCGGCGCGCATGTACGCCAAGATCGCGCCGGCTTCGGCCCACGCCAATCACATGCCTTCGCACCTGTTCACGCGAGTAGGATCGTGGGACGAGTCCATTGCCTCGAACACGAAGTCAGCGCAGTTAGCGGCAGCGGCGGAGGCCACTTCGGCGAACGGAGAGGCGCGCGATCAGCGGCTGCACGCCATGGATTATCTGGAATATGCGGACTTGCAAAGCGGACGAATCAGACAGGCAAAGGCTGTGTTGGAAGAGATGAATGCGCTGCTACCGGTTACCGGACTCACGCTTACGGGAAATTACGGGTCAGCGGCAATCCCAGCGCGGTATGCCACCGAGCTGCGTGATTGGGAACAGGCGAGCCACCTCCGCGTGCAAGAGGATGCCGTGCTGTGGGCGCAGGCAATTACGTGGACGGCGATCGGAATCGGCAGCGCCCGCACCAAGAATCTCGATCGCGCCAGTCAGGCCGAGCAGAACCTCGCCACTCTCCGCCAAGCCATCGCGAAGCAAAATAACTCTTATTGGTCAGATCAGGTCGAAGTGCAGCGGCGCGAAGTGGCGGCGTGGATTGCTGAGCAAAACGGCCAGTCTGCCGATGCGCTGCCACTGGCGCGTTCGGCCGCAGAACTGGAAGAGAGCATGGATAAGGCTGCCGTTACGCCTGGCCCCATCACTCCGGCGCGGGAGATTTTGGCCGAGTTGCTGCTTCACGAGCATCGTCCGCAGGAGTCGCTCGCGGAATATCAGAGCGTTCTCAAAACCTCTCCAAACCGCTTCAATGCTTTGTACGGGGCCGCGAATGCGGCCGAGGCGGCAGGGGACACGGTTGCCGCCAAACAATACTTCCGGAAGTTGACTGAGGTCGCGGTTGGCGATGAAAGGCCGGAGCTGGCGGCGGCTCGCAAGAAGCTGGTTACTGCTGAGAAGGCGGCGGTTCAGCGGCCCTAGGCCGCTGATCGCCAATACATCCGGACACGATTAAGGGCACGCATTATTTCTTACCGCTCGGTGGCAGGAAGCGGCCAGAGCGTGAGAACGGGCATTGGTCTTGGCCGGTTAGTGAGCATTTATGGAGGAGCTTCGACTAGGCGACCAGCTTGCTCGCTATGATCGCGCAGCAACAGTAGCGGCATACATCGCTCTCCCAACGGGCGGTGCTGATCGTTGTGGCTGTGTTCATTGCCGGAACTTCGCGGCTCAACGAACTGACGCTTACCCGCAAGCTTTTCGTGCGCTGCTCGATAACCTGGGCATCGATCCGAGCAAGGAAGGGGAAGTCTACGACATGATGGGACCGTTTGAGGCGAACATCCGTCCTATGGGAGGATGGTTCTACTTCGTGGGTCAGCTGATTGAGAAGGGTGAAAGGTTGGTGGAGGCAGGTGACTTCAAGTACTGGTTTCAACCGGCTTTTCCTCGCGCCCCAGCTTGTTTCGGCAAACAGGTATCTGCAATCGAGTTCACCACACAAGTTCCCTGGGTTTTGAATGAGAGTCCGGCCTGATCCTCGAAGTTCGTTCCGGCAACCTCGAGGGTTATTACAATTGTAATAACAGGAGACGGAGGATGGTGGAGCTCGAGATTCGAAAGTTCGGCAACTGGCTGGGCGTTGTCTTGCCCAAAGAGGTGCGCAACCGCCTGCAAACCGGCGACGGGAAGCGAATCTTTCTGATCGAGGCCGCAGACAGGGATTACTGGTTCACTCCCGAGCATCCCGCCTTCGAAAAGAAATTCAGGAAGGAGAAAGAAATCATGGCTCGCTATCCCAACACGCTTCACGCATTGGCGAAGTGAACTCTTCTGTCTCATTTGGTTTCATGGCTTTGGCTCGGATTCAGACAGCGGCAAACACTCATCGACTAACAAGAATTTTGCCGCTACAATAGCCGTAGCATCATCCAAGACTTAGCAAAGGAAGATGCGTACAGGCTCTATCCGCCTCGGCGGAGGGGCACTGGAGGAAAGATGAGTCTCACCCCGATCGGCGGGCTTCCTCAGGACGAGTCTCGTCCTGACAAATCTGGCCAGAAGGTCACTACCGCTACTCTGCGGCAACACAAACTCCGACACGAACCAATCACCTGCCTCACCGCCTACGACTACTCCACCGCGCGCGTTGTCGACGAGGCTGGCGTTGACATGATCTTAGTGGGCGATTCACTCGCCCAGACCATGCTCGGTTACGAGAACACGCTCTCGGTCACCGTGGACGAGATGCTGCACCACGTGCGCGCTGTGCGGCGGGGCGTGAGGAATGCGCTGCTGCTGGCGGATATGCCCTTCGGGTCGTATCAGGTTGACCCCAAGAACGCTCTCAGCAATGCCGCACGCTTTGTGAAAGAAGGCGGCACGGAGGTGGTGAAGATCGAAGGCGGGGAGAAACGGGCCGACCTGATTCGCCGGATTATTGATGCCGAGATACCCGTGGCCGGACACATTGGGCTAACTCCGCAATCGGTGAACGTGATGGGTGGCTATAAGGTGCAAGGGAAGGATCTCAGCGCGATTGAGCAGCTCATGCGCGACGCGGTGGCGCTTGATCGGGCGGGGGTGGCTTGCTTGTACCTTGAAGGCATTCCGCGCGAGGTAGCAGCCATGATCACGGCCGAAGTCAGCACGCCGACCATCGGCATTGGCGCGGGGCCGGAGTGCGATGGGCAGGTGCTGGTGTTCCATGACATTCTCAACCTGACCTTTGGGCAACCCGCGAAGTTTGTGCGCCGCTTCGGCGACGCTGCGGCGCTGATCACCCACGCAGTGCAGGCTTTTCGCGCGGAGGTGGTGTCGCGGCAGTATCCGTCGGATGCGGAGTCTTACCATTTGGGGAAGGAGACTCGGGCTGCGCTGGAAACGGTACTGGAGCGGAAACGCGCCATACGGCGGTAAACTCGGCGGGGAACCAAGGAGACTGGGGATTCGTAACAGCTCGCCTGATCATCGAATAATGTTAGATTGCAGGTCAGGAGGTGAGAGGTATGGCGGTCTCCGCGTTCTTTCTGTTTCCGTTCCTTGGCTTGGGCTTCGTGATGTATTTTCTGCCCTCCATCGTTGCCTTCGCCCGCAGCCGGCGCGACACGGCCTCGATTGTGCTTCTGAACTTCTTCCTCGGGTGGACAATGATTGGGTGGGTCGTTGCCCTGGTCTGGGCATTCAAGACGGATGTCCTCGTAATGGTGCGTTGAGGTCGGCTCTCGACCCTTTCTTGTTCTCTCGGCATCTGAGTGTCGGCCCCATGAACGCCGCCCCTGAAGCGGCTGTCGTTTTGCTGTATTCGTCCCCCAAAGCCTCCTTCTCCTCCGCAGCATGAGAATTCTCACGACAATTTCCGAAATGCGGGCGGCTTGCCGCGGTGCGCGGAGCAAACGCCTGGGATTCGTGCCAACCATGGGAGCTCTTCATGATGGGCATCTGTCTCTGGTGCGGGCGGCCAAGGCTTCTTGCGGAATAGTGGCCGCTTCCATCTTCGTGAATCCAACCCAGTTTGGACCCAACGAGGACTTGGCGAAGTATCCGCGGAGTTTCGAACGTGATTGTGAGTTGCTCGAGCGCGAAGAAGTCGACCTGTTGTTCGCGCCTTCTGTGGAAGAGATGTATCCGCAGGGCGCGGTCACGTGGGTTACGGTCGAAGCGCTCAGCGGCAAGCTGGATGGGCGATCGCGCCCCGGACATTTTCGTGGAGTGACGACGGTGGTAGCCATGTTGTGTCAGATCGTCGAACCAGATGCCGCTTTTTTCGGGCAGAAGGATGCGGCACAGGTGGCGATCGTCCGCCGCATGGTACGGGATTTGCATATGCCGATCGAGATCGTGGCATGTCCGATTGTGCGGGAGGCGGATGGGTTGGCGATGAGCTCGCGCAATAGCTATCTCGATGCGCAGCAACGGAAGCAGGCGCTGGTCTTGCACCGGTCTCTGATGTGGGTAAGTGAGTTATTTAAGCGCGGCGAACGCAATGCGGCGCGGCTTATTGCCGCGGCACAGAAGGAATTTGGCGCAGAGAGTTCGGTGCGGCTTGATTACTTCGAGATCGTAAATCCAGAGAGTCTGGATGCCGTGGAAGACGTTTCGCAAGGCGCTCTGGTGGCGGTGGCTGCGTACGTGGACACGACGAGATTGATCGACAACATCTTGCTGGTACCCAGATAATCTTCCGCCGCCTGGAACAGCTCTTGGTGAGGTCAAGCCAGCGCCTGGCTGCTCTATTTCGAGGTTAGCACTGCCGGCGAAGAATCGTCCGTCGTTTCTCGGCCGTTTGCCGAGGCCGACAGGCGGCTGCGAATAAGATTTTCCACCTGCGACCAGAGACGAGGGTCGCATTCGCTTTCCAGGTGGGTACGCTCGAAAAAGCCTAAAAAACGGGGACAATCAGGGCACGGAACAGGCTGCTTGCGGTAGTCGAAACGATAATTGCCTAAGATCTCAGTGCGAGCAGGGTCGGCAGCGCTGATCTTTTTGCGGCCATGAATCAGCCCGTTGGGTTGGTAGAGGTTGATGGCCTGCGCGACATTGGCAGGAATGACGGAATCGTTCTGGCCGATTTTGGCGACGCTATCCACCTGCACCGTTAACAGCACAGGGATGTTCTGCCGCTGCAAATCGCGAGCCAGGGAAACGACAGCGGAGGCTCCCCAACTGTGACCGAAAAGGACGATTCGAGCATTCCTTCTTTCCGCGTCGGACAAGACCCCGTCGTGATTGGTATCGAGCAGCCGGACAATGGCACGGTGAGCACTCTTCCGGTGACGGTTTTCAAACGTCTCGATGGCGACGCCTGCAGGATAGGTTTCGCGGAGGCGCTGAGCCAGTTTGACTGGCCCGTGATGGGGATCATCGTGACGGACAAATCCACCAACGAAACCGATAACGATGTCGGGTGAGGAGGAGGCAGTCGAACTTGTGAGAGGGACGTCCGAGGGATGAAAGCCTGATGCGGAATAGCAAGGAGGCGCAGCCGCCCACGCAAGTACCAGCAAAACGGCAAAAGCCGGTATGGGACGCTGCGAAATGAGAACCACTGATCTCACGCCACTTATGATGCTCACAGACAAAAACGGATGCCGACGATCCGTAAAAAAAGTGTAGGCCGACGGCCGTGTCTTCGCTAGGGGTCGAAATGCTCTGGTGGCCACGCCAAAGGCGCTGGCTGGCCTAGGAGACCCGCCGCCATCTAGGCTAAAGGACTATGGAGCTGGCGAGACTCCACATATCTAACGCATGGATTTTCGGCCGGAAATGAAGGCGTTTCCAGCAAGCAGATAGCGCAGCGGCTGGTCGGCGGCCTTGGTGATACCGATACGGGGCGTAACTCCTATCCTGATCCTTATCCTTTCGCGGGGGGAGCCGTCGTCGCCGATCCATAAGCTGGAATCGGACGAAGTGAGATCGCAGCCGTTGTCGCGGGAGCGCGTGATACCGAACGCTTCCGCCAGTCGGCCGGGGCCGCTGGTTAGCTTGGGCATGTCGCGGGGGCCCTGGACAAGCATTCCCCGGGCGTGGGCCATTTCTTCGAGTCCAACCAGCGGTTCCAGGGCACGGAGCAAGACGCAGCCCGCCTTGCCCTCGCGCTGACACGACACGTTGAGGCAGTGGTGGTTGCCGTAGATGAAGTAAACGTAGGCGTGACCGGGCGGCCCGAAGAGTACCGACGTGCGGTTCGTATTACCCGCGGCAGCGTGAGCGGCAGGATCGTTCTCACCGAGATAGGCTTCGACTTCGACGATGCGACCGGCGAGCAGGGCTCCCTTGACCGCCGGGTTTTCGCCCCTGCGCACCAGCACTTTACCGATGAGGTCGCGAGCTACACGTCGCGGATCACGGGCGAAAAAATCGCGGTGAAGTGGCCGAAAGGGAGCGGACCCGATCAAACTGGGTGGCGCGGACATGCACCTCTTACGCCGCTCCCTGAGCGGACGATTTCAGGTAAGACAACACCTCTTCGGCATGGCCTTCGGGCTTAACCTTGGGGAAAATGTGTTGGATCTTTCCGTCCGGGCCAATAATGAAGGTGGTACGGACGATGCCCATCACTTTTTTCCCATACATGTTCTTTTCCTGGAGCACGCCGAAAGCGTCGGCGACTTTCTTGTCGGCGTCGGCGAGCAGCGGGAAAGGCAAGCTGAACTTATCCTGAAATTTCTTCTGTGCCTGCGGCGTGTCGGGCGATATGCCCAGCAAGACCGCGCCGGTTTTCTGAATCGGCTTGTAGGTGTCGCGAAACTCGCAGGATTCAATGGTGCATCCGGGCGTGTCGGCGCGGGGATAGAAGTAGAGAACCACTACTTTGCCGCGAAAGTCCTTTAGGGAAAGTTCCTTTCCGTTCTGATCCTGCAAAGTGAAGTCGGGAGCTTTATCATTGATATTCATAGGAGTCTCACCAGTGAAATTGAAGTTGGGTAGAAGAATCAGGTCGTCCAAGTTTTTATACCGCAAGGCAGGGTTGGCCGTCATCTTTGCGGTCTTGTGGGGAATCGGGTTTTCGGCGACTTGCCATGCGCAAGCCTCCCAGGAGGAACAAGGCGCCGAGATCACTCCTCAAGCGAAGAAGCCGAAGAAGAAAGGGAGGGATCCTCGGGCAATTGGACTGTTGCAACTACCTCCGAATGGAAAGACAACGCTCATCCCCATCGCAATTTTGATTGATGGCAAGTTTTACGACGCGAGTGCGTACAAAGCAACGCCAGTCCCCATGGTGTTGGAGTCGGGGACGGTTTATGAGGCGATGCGTACGGGCAAATCTGTGGGTTTATTCACGGTAAATGGCGCCATGCACAGCAAAGACCCGGCCTCCCAGAACCCATGGATCGGAACGGGGTCATTTTTGGCCACGGGAGCCGAAGCCCCGAAGGGCAGGCGGAAAGCAGAAAACGTACCACTGGGGCTGGACGAGAAAGATGCTCCGCCGCGGCTGAGCAGGGGTGGGGGAACCGATGCACCGAAGGGATCGGCGCCGAGTGAGTCCGCTGCGACCCAGAGTCCAGCTTCCGCCGGCTCTGCTGGTACGAGCCCAGCCGGAGCGCCGACCGATAAGCCTGCAGAAGCCAAGCCGCCATCTTCGTCTGCACCGGGCTCGGACGGACCGCCACCGACGGGTCAGACAGGATCGAAGCAGGCGGAAACAAGCCCAGAGCAAACCACTCCGACGAACGGCACCAAGGCAAATGAACAGAATCCCGGTAACCATCCCTCGGTGGGGCAATCCGGCAAGCCACCAGAAGAGACGGCTCACCCGACCTTGCGTCGAGGCAAGCCAACTCAACCGCTGCCCGACGATGACCAGAGCAAATTTGCAAACGATGCTAGGAGCAAGGAAGGTGCCGCCGCCAAACAGGGCGGCGGCGCGAAGAATGTTGGCGCTAAGAACGCGGCGGAGCTGGTTCCTGCAATTTCTGACGTTGCCGGCCCCGACCCGCAGTCATACGCGTTCGACTGGCCCAAAGACCGGGAAGAAGAGCGACGCAAGCAAATGCTGGCTCTGGCAGCTAGTGAGATTCGGGCGTATTTGGCCACACAGGCTAAGGAACAAGTCGGAAATGCGTCCCCGGGCAAGCAAACTCCGGCCACGGTGCATAAGACAACCACGAAGCAGGTACAACCGGTAATTGAGAAGGTCCAGTTGCGGGCTTTTGATTTGTGGGGGAACCGCGACCCGATACTGATCATGAGCGGGGAAGCGCATTTGCCGTCGACGTCCAGGAGCCCGACTGCTAAGGAGAGTTGGCAAGAAGATGCCACAGCTACTGCGCCCGACTCTGCAGCTTCGTGTACGATCACGCTGGTTGCGAAAACCGACATATACGGCGACCTGCGCAAGCTGTATTCGGGCGTGGCCGACAAGTATCACCTGGATGTGACCCCCAAGTTGGAACTCATTGACGCGGTCGACGCCGACGGCGATGGACGCGGCGAACTGCTGTTCCGTGAAACCTCAGATGCGGGCACAGGATACGTAATTTACCGGGCCACGGCTGACACGCTGTGGAAGATGTTCGATAGCCTCCATCAGGAATGAAGACAAAACACGGCGGATGTGGGACTCCAGAGTTCCGCCCACAGATCGTCACTTCTGCGTCATCACTAGCTCACTGTTATTCACTTTGACGTCGCCGACGAAGTCCGGCAGCTTCATGCGATCGCGTTGCTCGGCTAGCTTTTTCTGCAAGGCGGGATTCACCAGCGAGACCGGCACGTTCAGATCTCCGACTTTAAATTCGGTGGGCTCGAACGTGGCATAGCCGTCCTTGGAGCCGAGATGGCCGGAGACCGTCAGCCAGACATCTTTGCCGGCAATTTCCGTCAGAAACTGGCCGTGGACGACGTCCCCGTCGAAACTCACCTGCTGATCTTTAATGGTCGGTGCCCCGCTGCCGAGATCTGTATTGGCGGAAAGCCCCGCCGCTCCCGTTGTCGCTGTTCCCAGCGATTGGGCGATCGCTGCGCCTACCTCGTCAGAGTTGAGACGAACTTCGGTCTTGGGACTTCCGGCAGATGGCTTGTCGACCTGCCCGGGCTCGGATTGCGCCACCGGAGAATATCCGGCCGAGCTTGTCTGCGATTGTTGTGACGCCTGTTCAAGCTGGGATAGTTTCTGGTCGAACGATTGTGCGTTCGCGGCGACGGCAGTCGGAGCTTGAGGCTGCGCCACAGGCGCCGGTTTCTTGAGCACAAGAAAGACGGCTGTGACTGACGCTGCCAGCGTCGCGATGCTGATCATGCGGTGGAGCTTGATCTTCATGGTGGTCTCGAGGGGGACTGAGGACAGTGTAATGGGTTGCCCGGGATCGATCAGATGACCAAAGTCATGCCCAAGCCTTGCCCTTTAGGAGCGGCGACTTGTGTGGGACCGGGTTCTCTGACCCGGTGGGCGGCCGCAGGCCGCTTCGCTGTTCTCAAAGGTGCAGGGCTCTGTCACCCCAGCTTCTTAGTCAGCAACTCATTCACGATCTGTGGGTTAGCCTGGCCTTTCGAGGCTTTCATAACTTGGCCGACAAAGAAGCCGAGCATCGTCTTCTTGCCCGCACGATATTGCTCGAGCTGCTTGGGATTCCCGGCTATGACCTCGTCGATTTTCTTTTCCAGCGCGGAGATATCGGTCGATTGCTGCGGGCGACCTTCTTGCTCGTAGACGACGGGAAAATCCTTGCCCCGCTCGAAGCTTAGGTCGTAGAAGTCCTTGAGCATCTTGCCGGAGATGGCACCTGATTCCACTAGATCCGCCGACGCAGCCACTCCCTTCATGGAGATTGGCGACCGCTCGATCTCAAGGCCCTTGGCTTTGAGCCGGCCCATAAGCTCACCCTGTACCAGGTTGGCCACACGCTTGGGATTTTTCGCCACTTTCGCCGCGGCTTCGAACTGGTCGGCCAGAGACTTCGAGTCACTGAGCACTTGCGCGTCATACTCGGTGATACCGTATTCCGTGACCATGCGCTGGCGGCGCGCTTCAGGCAGTTCCGGCAAAGACTGTGCGATCAGCGCCTTCCATTTTTCATCGACCACCAGCGGAAGCAAGTCGGGCTCTGGAAAGTAGCGATAATCGTGAGCCTGCTCTTTCGACCGCATGCCGTAGGTCTTGCCTTCGTTTGAGTTGTACAGCCGCGTCTCCTGCGTGATTTCGCCCCCGGAATCGATTGCCTCGACCTGGCGCCCGATTTCGTACTCCAGCGCTTCGCGAATGAAGCGGAAGGAGTTCACATTCTTGATTTCGGTCTTAGTACCGAATTTCTTCTGGCCGCGCGGGCGCACGCTGATGTTGGCGTCGCAGCGCAGCGATCCCTCTTCCATGTTGCAATCACTGACGCCGGTGTAGAGGATGATTTCTTTCAGCCGCGTGAGGTATTCGTAAGCCTCGTCCGGCGAGGCAATTTCAGGCTGGCTGACGATTTCAATTAGGGGCACGCCGGAGCGGTTGAGATCAATGGCGGTTTTTTCCGCGGCGTCGGGAAAGCCTTCGTGCAGGCTCTTACCGGCATCTTCTTCGAGGTGAACGCGGGTGATGCCAATTTTCTTCTTCTCGGCGTCGGTCTTGATTCCGATAAAGCCATGCTCGGCCAGCGGCTTGTCATACTGCGAAATCTGGTAACCCTTGGGCAGATCGGGATAGAAGTAGTTCTTGCGCGCGAAGATCGAAGTCTCGTTGATGCGGCAATTCAGGGCCATGGCGGCGAGGGTGGCGAATTCGACCGCTTTCTTGTTTAGCACGGGCAGTGCGCCGGGCAGCCCCAGACATACGGGACAAACGTTGGTGTTCGGCGGTGCACCAAAGCGAGTCGAGCACGAGCAGAAGATCTTGGATGCCGTGAGGAGTTGCACGTGGACTTCCAGGCCTATGACTGCTTCGTATTTAGAGCGAGCGGCGATGGAAGCGTCCGGGGTGGTGGCCATAAAGAGCGATTATAAATCCCAGCATGGGCAGAACCGCGCAGGCAGGGCAGGCCGGATATCTCACCTGACTTGCAAGCTTGGCGCCTCACCGGTGAGATGGCGATTGCACAACAGTGGTGAAGACTTTGGAGCATCACGTGGGCTATGGCGGCGTGCCCTTTACGCACGCCTGGGGAACTAGGCCAGTGGGGGGATAGGGCGTGAGATTATTGTTTTTCCGACCGTGTTCATCCAAAACGCGGAGATCCCAGTACTTTTGCAGCATGCTAGCGATCTCGTTTCGTGCGGTCGGTCCAACATCAACCCCTTCAAGGAGCTTGTCCGGGAATGCGCTCATGCCTAGGGAATGACTCGCAGTGGCGATGGACAAAACCGGATTTGCAATTGCAATATCGGCCAGGTTATAACCTCGAACGAGGGTAGTTGTTAATTTCGCATTATAAAAGGGCGCCCCTCTTGGAGTAGGTTGTGATTGTTCGAATCATCACCTACGAAAAGGAGCACCCTTATGGACAGTGAAAAGTATATTGGTCTCGACGTTCATCAAGCAACCATCGTG
>Ga0207684_10000640_pt1 | contig 41431 bp, 42 predicted proteins | sample KBSK5501metaG_FD_184342 | JGI IMG/M metagenome (GOLD analysis project Ga0207684, IMG submission 184342) | Corn, switchgrass and miscanthus rhizosphere microbial communities from Kellogg Biological Station, Michigan, USA - KBS K5-50-1 metaG... | ecosystem: Host-associated > Plants > Roots >... | reverse complement strand
GGCGGTCTGTGCCATCCACGTCCTAAGGTAGCGTGCCTCGTTGCGGGTGCGTCTCCCAGGACCGGCGTTGTCTTTTGCGGGGGATCGAGCATGTGACCGGCGCCGGCACCATCAGGGTGATGATCGTCGAGGACCATCGGATCGTCACCGAAGGACTGGAAGCGTTACTCAACAGTCAGCCCGACATGCAGGCAGTCGGCAGCGCCAGCTCGGTCGCCGAGTCGGTGCCACGCGCCAAAGAGCTGGCACCGGACGTTGTACTCCTGGACTTCCGCCTACCCGACGGCACAGGAGCGGAAGCGGCAGCTCGAATTCGCGAGGACCACCCCGACATGAAGCTCATTTTCCTGTCACGCGACGACAGCGACGTCGCCCGAATGGCTGCCGTGGAGGCGGGCGCGAGCGCGTTCCTGCACAAGTCGCGGGCGGCCAGTGCTGTGGTCGACGCGATCCGGGTCGTCGCCGGCGGCCGGAGCCTGATCACGCCGCGGACGATCGCGACGCTGCTCGGGAGGCGGCGGAAGGTCACCGCCCAGCTGGCGACCCTGACCAGCCGTGAACGGGCCGTCCTGCGCCTGGTCGCGGCGGGTGTCCCCAGCCGAGACATAGCGACGCAGCTCGGGATCAGCTACATCACCGTGCGCTCTCACGTCCGCAGCCTGGGCCGCAAGCTCGACGTCCATTCCAAGCTGGAAGCCATCGCCAAGGCGCGGGAGCTCGGTCTGGTCGACTAGGCCTTCTAACCCGGGCGGCGGTCGGCGCCAAACGTGCGGAATCTCGTGTGCGAGACTGAAAGCGGTGGCGCCTTCGAACGTCGCAGCGTTGCTCGAGCTCGGGGCGCACGATCACCCTGCGCTCGTCATCCCCGACCGCGTCTCGCTCTCATACGCGAGGCTGCGCGAGCTGACTGACGAAGCCGCGCGCAGCCTGGCGTCGCACGGGGTCGGCATCAACGATCGAGTCGCGATCGTGTATCCCAACGGTCCCGAGGCGATCCTTCTCTTTCTCGCCGCCTCGATGGTCGCGACCGCATGTCCCCTGAACCCCGCATATAAAGAGGACGAGTTTCGCTTCTACCTCGAGGACGTCGGCGCGCGATTCCTGCTCGTACCCCCACGCGAGGCGGAGGCGGCGCGGCGCGCGATTCCCGCCGGCGCGCAGGTGATCGAGGCGAACATCGAGGTGAGCGGCCGGCTGCAGATGAATGGGGAAGGGCAGGGAAAGGGGCCCATCTCGCTCGACCTGTCGTCCGCGGCCGACGTCGGCCTGGTGCTGCACACGAGCGGAACCACCAGCCGTCCCAAGCGCGTCCCACTCCGGAACGACAACCTGGCCGCCTCGGTCGCCAACATCGTCGCCACGTACGAGCTGAGCCCCGACGACGTCTCGCTGTGCATCATGCCGCTGTTCCACGTGCACGGCCTGGTCGCATCGGCGCTCGCCACGTTCGCATCGGGCGGCACGGTGGTCGCGCCCGAACACTTCAGCCCGCTCGGCTTCTGGCCGCTGATGCAGACGTACCGGCCGACGTGGTTCACGGCTTCGCCAACGCCTCACCAGCTGGTCCTGGCCCGGCTCCGGTCGGACAGACCCGCCGGCACCGAACGCCTGCGCTTCGTGCGCTCATGCAGCTCCGCGCTGTCGCCCGCCCAGATGACCCTGATGGAGCAGCGCTTCGGCGTCCCGGTCCTCGAGGCGTACGGGATGACGGAAGCGAGTCACCAGATGGCGTCGAACCCGCTGCCGCCCGATGCTCGTTTCGCGGGCAGCGTCGGCCGCGGCACGGGGGTCGACATCGCGATCTTCGACGAGGCCGGCGCGCGGCTGGCCGTGGGCGCCGCCGGCGAGGTCGTCATACGCGGCCCGAACGTGATGCTCGGCTACGAGAACAACCCGCAGGCCAACGCCGGAGCTTTTGTGGACGGTTGGTTTCGCACCGGCGACCTGGGCACGCTGGACGACGCCGGCTACCTCAGGCTGATCGGCCGCCTCAAGGAGCTGATCAACCGTGGCGGCGAGAAGATCGCGCCACGCGAGATCGACGAGGTCCTGGAGACGCACCCGGCGGTGAAGGAGGCGGTCGCGTTCGGAGTGCCTCACGCCACCTGGGGCGAGGAGGTGGCCGCTGCCGTCGTCCTGACCGGTCCCGCGACGGAGAAAGAGCTCCTCGCGTATTGCCGCGACCGGCTGGCGGACTTCAAAGTGCCTCGGCACCTGCATATCGTCGAGTCCATTCCCCGCACGCCCACGGGCAAGGTTCAGCGCCGGTTCGTCGCCGAGCAGCTCGCTTTGACTTGAAGGTAGGGATCGTCGGCGCGGGCGCGATCGGCGGCTTCCTGGGTGCGCGTCTGGCGCGGGCCGGCGTCGACGTGACCCTCGTAGCCCGCGGGCCTCACCTGCAAGCGATGAGGGAGTCGGGCCTCCGCGTCATCGACTCCAGCGGCGAGTGGATGGTGCGGGTCGAAGCTACGGACGATTTCGGGGCGGTGAGGGACGCCGGCGCCGTCTTCGTCACCCTCAAGGCGCACAGCCTGCCTCCGGTGGCCGGACGGTTGGCGGCCGACCTCGGTACCGATGCCGTCGTGGTCAGCGCCCAGAACGGAATCCCGTGGTGGTACTTCCAGCGTCATGGCGGGGAGCTGGAGGGAACCCACCTCGAGACCGTCGACCCGGGCGGGGTGGTCGGGCGCGCCATCGATCCGGATCGAGTGGTCGGCTGCATCGTCTACGCAGCCACCAGCCTTGTGAGCCCTGGCGTGATACGCCATGTCGAAGGCGAGCGGTTCTCGCTGGGCGAGCTGGACGGCAGCCAGGGCGAGCGCATCACAGAGCTCTCTCATATCCTCGGCAGCGCGGGTCTGAAGGCCCCGGTCCAGCCGAGGATCCGCGCTGAGCTCTGGCTCAAGCTTCTCGGAAACGCGGTCTTCAACCCGCTCAGCGCCCTGACGCGCGCGAGCCTCGGGGACATCGCCGAATCGCCGCTTGTGGCGAAGGTCGTGCGTTCCGCCATGGAGGAGGCGGATGCGGTGGCGCGCCGCCTCGGCATCGAGATCCCGGTTTCGATCGAGCAGCGCATCAAGGGTGCGGCGCGCGTGGGCGACCACAAGACGTCGATGCTGCAGGACCTCGAGGCGGGCCGGCCGATGGAGATCGACGCCCTCACCGGTTCGGTGGTGGAGCTGGGCGACCGGCTTGGCATCCCGGTCCCTCACCTCAGGACCCTGTATTCCTCGGTCAAGCTCTTACAGGCAACAATGGAGGAACCATGAAGCTGCTGATGTTCAGGCACGATGGCAAACCGCGTCTGGGTGCGCTCCGCCTGGGTCACGAGGACGAGGTCGTCGACCTCAGCGAGGTCGCAGTCGATTTGCTCGCCGTCATCGATGCCGGTGAGCACGGTCTCGCGCAGGTGCGCAAGGTCGCCGCCGACGCGAAGCGGGGTATATCGCTTGATGACGTGAAGCTGCTGCCCCCGATCGACTCGCCGCGCGGAAACATCATCGCGATGGGCCGCAACTACCGGAAGCACGCCGAGGAGACCGCCACGGATGGCGACGTGAAGCCGCCGACGATCTTCACCAAGGCGATCACCAGCATCACCGGCCCGTACGACGACATCCCGATCGACCCGTCGATCAGCGACAAGCTCGACTGGGAGGTCGAGCTCGGGGTCGTGATCGGCAAGCGCGGCGCCAACATCACGCGCCGCGACGCGATGGACCACGTGTTCGGCTATTTCGTCCTCAACGACGTCAGTGCGCGCGACATCCAGAACGGGTGGGGCGGCCAGTACTTCAAGGGCAAGAGCCTCGATCGCTCGTGCCCGACCGGACCGTGGGTGATCACCAAAGACGAGGTGCCCGATCCCGGGAATCTCACCCTCCACCTGACGCTCAACGGCGTGGTCAAGCAGGACGGCAACACCGAGGACATGATCCACCCGGTGGACGCGATCATCGAGTGGTCCTCGAAAGGAATGACGCTGCTCCCTGGGGCCCTGATCGCCACAGGCACGCCAGATGGTGTCGGCTTCGCGCGCACGCCGCCCGAATACTTGAAGGCGGGCGACGTGATGGAGACCGAGGTCACCGGGATCGGGATTTTGCGGAACCGGATCGTGACCGCGAAGGTCGGCGCCCTAGCCGACCACTCCCACCGCGGCGCCTAGCGAGCGGAGCAAGGGGCGCAGCTCGATCCAGCGCGGCCGTTCCGCGGCGGGGATCGCACCCGGCAGCGACTCGGCAAAGGCGTCCACCACGTTTGCGTCCCATTGCGTCCCACGACCGCGGAGCAGCTCGGCCAGAGCGACTTCCGCGTCCAACGCCTTGCGATACGGACGGTCTGAGGTCATGGCGTCCCATGAGTCGGCGACGGCTATGACGCGCGCGCCGAACGCGATCGCGGCGCCGGCGAGGCCGCGCGGATAGCCAAGCCCGTCGATTCGTTCGTGGTGTGCGAGGACGAGCTCGCGCCCGTGGCGGTACGCGGGGAACTTGGACAGGATCTCGGCGCCCGTCTGGGGGTGCTTCTTCATGAGCTCGAACTCGGCCGGCGAGAGGCGGCCTTGCTTGTGAAGGATGTCGTCGGGGATCTCGATCTTGCCGAGGTCGTGGACTCGAGCGGCCAGCCGGATCACCTCGACCTCTCGGTCGGGCAACCCCAACCGGCGCGCTGTACGAACCGCGTGGTCGGCGACGCTCTGCGAGTGCTGGAAGGTGTACGGATCGCGGCGATCGACGACGTCCGCCATCGCCTCGACGGCATCGATCGTCTGCTCCATGAGCTGGACTGATCGCGTCAGCGCGACCTGGATGGCGGCGACGGGAATCATCATCACGAGGGAAAGCCAGGGGCGCCCGAGCGAGATCACCGCCAGGAGGTAGCCGGCCACATAAAGGGCGGTGGTTTGCTTCAGGTCCGAGGCCGCGATCTCGGTCCAGAGCACGAGCGGGCTGCGCTTCTCGTGGATGCCGGCGGCGACCACCACGAGTCCGCTGTTGACCGTGTACATGACGGCTGCCGCGAGAAACGCGCCCGGGAGCGGTGCGCCGGCCGCGGCGTAAACGAGCGCCGACAAACCTCCGGCCAGGACCAGCTGCGAGGTGTTGAAGACGACATCGATCGGCTGCCGGCGATGAATACCGGTTGCCGGATTGCGACGGATGCACAAAACGCCCTGTCCCAGGAGTGCGCTCGAACCGATCACAGCCACAGCCAGCGCCGGGGCGAAGAGAAGAACCGCCGCGAGGTGGATGGCAGGCGTCGCGTCTGCTTTGTAGTGGCGCGAGATCATCACCGGGAAGTTGGTTGCCACGGCCCCGAGCAGGACCAGGACCAACATGAGCACCGGGTCGCCGGGCGTGGACGGCATGCGCAGGACGGCCGCCATCATCACCGCGGCCGGCGCCGCCACCGCCAACAGGTACGCCCGGAGCATGGACGTCATCGGAATCGGGTGGCTACTTCAGGCCGAGGCCGCCCCCGAAAGTCGTCGTGCTGCTGGTGCCACTCGCATAAACCGTGGTCGAGGTCGAGCTCGTGGAGAGCGTCAGGTTGGTGCTGTACGTGAGAGGCGTGCCGATCCCGAGCGTCGGGTCCAGGGAGCAGTAGCTCGAGGCGCTCGCGTTGGTCACCCCGATGACGAGCATGCCGACAGACAGCGCAAGGCCAAGAAATATTCGCTTCATCCCAATCCCACCTTTCCAATTCAGCCTTTCTTCAGGCTGCGTGCGCCTGAATCTATGAATTCGCGTGTTGAGAAAGGTGAAGCTGTTATTAAGACTTGTTCAGGCGCGAAAGCGCTTCGGTCCCAACTGGTATTGCCCACTCCCGGTGCTTTTGAGTACGAATCGCCGTCTCGAGGTCGCTTCGAGCGTGCCCCCAAAAAAGTGGTATTGACCACATGGCTAATTTGTGCTTTACTCCCGGCGATGGAAGGGGCTAGAGGGCTTTACCACTTCGTCAAAAAGGCCGTATGACGAAGCAGGACGACACCCGCACCCAGGTCCTCGACCTGATGGAGTCGCTTTCGGTGGGGCAGGCCATCCCGTCCGAGCGACAGCTCAGCCTGGACCTGAAGGTCTCCCGGCTGACGATCCGGGCAGCCCTCGACGAGCTCGTCCGCGACGGCTACCTTGACCGCCGTCACGGCAGCGGCACCTACGTGACCGAGCCCAAGATAGCCCAGCCGCTGACGCTGACCTCGTTCAGCGAGGACATGCGCCGGCGCGGGATGGTTCCGGGCAGCCGCACGCTCGAGCTTGCCTCGACCTTGGCCGGCGCCCGGCTGGCTCACCGCCTCCAGGTCTCGCCGGCGGAGCGCCTGGTCCGTGTCAAACGGCTTCGCCTGGCGGATGGGCAGCCGATGGCGATGGAGGTCCTGCACATCCCCGAGGCCCTGGTCCCTGGGCTCACCAAGGCCGATCTCGAGGACCGGTCGTTTTACGACCTGCTGGGAGAGCGCTACGGAATCGTGATCGCGTCAGGCACCCAGAGCATCGAGCCCACGGTTACCAACGAGGAAGAGTCGGAGGTGCTTGGGGTGCCCCTGCACACGCCGGCCTTCCTGTTCGAGCGGACGACCGTCTCCGAGTCAGGGCGGATCGTCGAGTTCGTCCGCTCAATCTACCGCGGCGACCGATATCGCCTGGTCGCCGACCTGACACCGCAGCGGAGCCGCAACGGGCGCCCGGCCGGCGCTTCGCGCGCGCACGCCCGCGCCGGCGAGGGTGATGGACGGCGAATTTCCGGCGCGCGAGCGCCACATTCAAACCTTAAGGGGGAAGACCAAACATGAACCCGCGGAAGCTCCTGTTCAGCGTCGCGGCGGCGATCGCGCTGCTGGCGACAGCCTGTGGAGGCACCACCTCCAATACGTCCGGCAACGAGACCGGCACGCTCACGGTGTGGCTCATGAACGGGAGCGCACCGCAGAGCGTCGTCGACGGAGTCAACGCAGACTTCAAAGCCAAGCATCCAAACGTCACCGTCAACGTCGAGATCCAGCAGTGGTCCGACGTGACCACCAAGCTCGACACCGCGTTCGCGGGCAGCACGCCGCCGGACGTCATGGAGCTCGGCAACACGCTGGTCGCAAAGTACGCATCGGCCGGCGCGCTCGAAAACATCTCCTCGAACAAGGGCAGCTTCGAGAACTCGGGCACATGGCTGCAGTCGTTGACCGACTCCTGCACCTACCAGGGCAAGCTGTACTGCGTCCCTTATTACGCAGGCAGCCGGGCCATCATCTACCGCACCGACATGTTCGCGGCCGCAGGCGTGCAGGTCCCGACGAGCATGGACGACCTGATGACCGTGGGCCAGAAGCTCATGGCCAAGTACGGCTCGGACCCCAACTTCTCAGCGCTTTACTTCCCTGGCAAGTACTGGTACGCAGCCGCGCCATTCGTGTGGGACTTCGGCGGCGACATCGCCACCCAGTCAGGCTCCAAGTGGCAAGGCTCGCTCAACTCATCTCAGGCCCAGCAGGGACTGACGACGTTGAACAACCTCGTTGCGAAGCTCTCGCGCGCGGACAAGACCGGCGACGAAGCCAAGCAGGACCAGGCTTTCGCCCAGGGTCACATCGCGATGATCATCGCCAACGGTTGGGAGGTCGGCGTGATCACCGATCCCAAGAGCGGCGACCCGAGCCTGAAGGACAAGCTCGACGCGTTCCCGATCCCCAGCCACAACCCCGGCCAGACCGCACCCGTGTTTCTCGGCGGCTCCGACCTGGGCATCGCCGCCCACAGCAAGCAGCAGGCACTCGCCCGGGAATGGGTCGGGCTGCTGGGCGGCACCAAGTTCCAGAGCCAGATGGTGACCGTGGGCGGGGTGATCCCGAACACGACCTCGCTGGTCTCGCTGAGCAGCGGCCTGCCGGCGAAATTCGCCGCGGCCGCCAAGGTCAGCCGCTTCACGCCGAACTCGCCCAACTGGGCGAACGTCGAGTCGTCTAACGTGCTTCAGGACATGCTGGTGTCGATATTCACCGGGAAGTCGTCTATCCCGACTGCGACCTCGGCTGCCAGCGACAAGATCACGACGATTCTCAACCAGTAGACCAAAGAGACCAAAGGGGGTCGGCTTCGATGGGAGTGGCCGGGGACGCACGCGCTGGCGTCGCCACCGGAGCACGAATCGAGGCCGGCCCCTGGCGGCACGTACTCCCCCGCCGTCTCCTTCCTTATGCGCTCATCGCGCCCGCCCTACTCGTCATCTTGGGTGTTCTGGGTTACCCGCTGGGCATGCTGCTGTGGCTTTCGACTCAGCGCTACGGCCTCCACGAGCTCTTCGAGCACCAGGGTGAGTTCGTAGGGCTGAGCAACTTCGCCACGATCCTTTCTGATCCGCAGTTCCGCTACGTCATCCAGGTCTCGGTCATCTTCACGATCGTCAACGTCGGTCTTTCGATGGTCTTCGCGACCGGGATCGCGCTGCTGATGGAGCGGGTCAGCCGCCCGATTCGCGTCTTGCTGAGCGCCGGGTTGGTCCTCGTGTGGGCCACACCGGTGGTTCCGGCAATCAACCTCTGGCAGTGGATGTTCGACTACGAGTTCGGCGTGGTGAACTGGGTGCTCACGCGACTCGGTGTTGGCAACTTCATCCACCACAACTGGTTCGAGAACCCCGTCCAGGGCTTCACCGTGATCACGGTCATCGTCGTGTGGGGAGCGATTCCCTTCCTGGCGCTGATGCTCTACGCCGGCCTGACCCAGGTGCCTCGGGAGCTTGTGGAGGCCGCCGAGATAGACGGCGCGCGTCAGTGGCAGGTGTTCGCGATGGTCACCGTGCCGATACTTCGCCCGCTGTTCCTCATCCTCTTCAGCCTGTCTACGATCTGGGACTTCGGCGTCTTCAACCAGGTCTGGATACTGCTCAACCAACGCCCGAGCAAGGACTATTTTCTGATCTCCGTTTACTCGTTCCAGGAGTCGTTTCGGGTCAGCCAGTTCGGTCTCGGTTCGGCGATCGCCGTGGTGATGGTGGCGATCCTGGTGCTCGTCACGTTCGTCTACGTAAGGCAGACCGTGCGCCAGACCAATGAGGAGGCCGCATGACGCGGCGACTTGCGAGCCGGACGTTATTCGACACGATCGCGGTCCTCGTGTTCGCCGTGATGCTGTTCCCGATCTACTGGATGGTGTCGACCGCGCTCAAGCCGGGCAAGGAAATCCTGAGCCTGACGCCAGTGTGGTTCCCGTCTCCCGTGACCTTCGACAACTTTCGCGATGCGATGAACCTGCCGTTCTTCTGGAACGACGTGGTCAACAGCCTGATCGTGGTCCTGACCGTGGTCGCGATCTCCGTCGGCCTCGCTTTCCTGGCCGCGGTCTCGGTGGCGAGGTTCGGATTCCGAGGCCGGACCGCATTCATCGTGATGGTCATCGCAGTGCAGATGGTTCCACTTAACGCGCTTGTCATCCCCGTGTACCTGCTCCTGAACCAGGCCGGACAGGTGGACAGCTTGCTTGGGGTGATCGTCTACTACCTCGCGATCGTCCTCCCGTTCATGGTGTGGACGCTTCGTGGGTTCATCGCCAACGTGCCCGTAGACCTCGAGGAGGCGGCGATGGTCGATGGGGCGAGCCGCGTAGGCGCGTTCCTTCGCATCGTGTTTCCGCTCGTCGCGCCCGGCCTGGTGGCGACGGCGATCTACGGGTTCATCCAGGCCTGGAACGAGTACATCATCGCCTACGTTCTGCTGAGCTCCTCATCGAAGCAAACGCTCACGATCTGGCTTGCTTCTTTCACGACGCAGCATGGGACGGATTGGGGAGGGCTCATGGCCGGCGCGACCTTGACGAGCATCCCGGTGGTCGTGTTCTTCCTGATTGTTCAGCGCCGCGTTGCCGGAGGGCTGACCGCGGGCGCGGTCAAGGGCTGATCGTGGAAAGCATCGAGCGCCTGGCCGACCGCTGCCTGCTGCCCGGCTTCATCGGCACGGACCCACCGGATTGGATCCTCCGGCGCGCCGCCGCCGGGCTCGGGGGCGTTTGCCTCTACGCACGCAACGTCGAATCGCCTTCGCAGCTTTCGGCGCTCACATCGTGCCTGCACGCGGAGAATCCGCGACTCGTCATCGCGATCGACGAAGAGGGCGGCGACGTCACGCGCCTGGAGGCTGCCACAGGCAGCTCGTACCCCGGAAATCTCGCGCTCGGCACCGTGGACGACATCGAGCTCACACGCTCGGTCGCGCGGTCGATGGGCGCTGACCTTGCCGCAGCCGGCGTCGACCTCGACCTCGCTCCGGTCGCCGACGTCAACAGCAACCCCATCAATCCGGTCATCGGAGTGCGAGCGTTCGGGTCGACACCCGACCGGGTCGCCGCCCACACCGCCGCCTGGGTCGCCGGCCTGCAGGATGCCGGCGTGGCCGCGTGCGCCAAGCACTTCCCCGGCCACGGCGACACCTCTCTCGATTCGCACCTCGACCTTCCTTTCGTCGAGCAAGACCCGCACGAAGGAGCGCTCGAGCCGTTCCGGGCCGCGATCGCCGGCGGGGTGCGGGCCGTGATGAGCGCCCACATCGTCGTGGTGGCCGTAGACAGCCTGCCAGGCACGATCAGTCCGAAGGTCATGACCGGCCTTTTGCGAGGCGAGCTGGGTTTCGAGGGCATCGCGGTCAGCGATGGGCTGGAAATGCGCGCGATCGCGGATGGTGTCAGCCTGGTCGAAGGCACGGTGCTCGCGCTTGCCGCCGGCTGCGACCTCCTTTGCATCGGAGGCGGCCTTGCCGGCGAGGACGTCGCGGTCGAGCTCCGCGATGCGATCGTCGCCGCGGTCAGGGTGGGTCGCGTCAGCGAGGCGCGCCTGGCGGAAGCCGCCGCGCGTGTGGACGCCCTCGCAGCCTGGCGGTCGAGGCAATCAGTACACGTGACTCCCGACAGGGAGATAGGGCTTGCCGCCGCGCGCCGTGCGGTCAGCGCCGACGGGAAAGTGCGGGTGGGCGGCCATCCCGTGGTCGTGCGGCTCACGTCGACGCCGTCGCAGGCGGCGGGCGTGGTGCCCTGGGGTGTGGCCGCACCGCTGGCCCAGCTCGGCGCCCGCGTGACCGCCGTCGAGCTCGACGCCGAGCATGCCGATATCGAAGCCATCCTCGGCCAGGCCGCGGGACGCAGCCTGGTGCTCGTGGTCAGAAACCTGCATCGTCACCCCTGGATGGCGGCCGCGGTCGAGGCGGTGCTCGCGAAGCGCCCGGACGCGATCGTCGTCGAGATGGGACTTCCGGCTTGCCGGCCCGCCGGCGCGGCCGCATACATCGCCACCCATGGAGCCGCTCGCGTGTGCGGGGTTGCCGCAGCCGAGGTCCTGATCGGCCGATGAGCGAGAAAGCCCACCCAGACGCCGACGCGATGGACCGCCTCACGACCGGCGAGCTGCTCGAGCTGATGCTCACAGAGGACCGTCGAGGGATCGAGGCGGTGGGCGCCGCCGCCGAGCGGATCGCCGAGGCCGTCGACGAGATCGCCGCGCGGCTTCGCTCCGGCGGCCGCCTTCATTACTTCGGCGCCGGCACGAGCGGCCGCCTGGCTGTTCTGGACGCGGCCGAATGCCCGGCGACCTTCGGAGTCGCGGCCGACCTCGTGCAGGCGCACAACGCAGGCGACGGCGAGGCTGAAGATGACGATCGCAAGGGCGCCTCCGACGCGCGCGGCGCTGGCCTCGAGTCGCGCGACGCGGTCGTCGGCGTAAGCGCCAGCGGACGCACTGCTTACGTGCTCGCGGCGCTCACCGAGGCCCACCGGGCAGGGGCGCTCGTGGTCGCGCTGAGCTGCGCGCCGGGATCACCGCTCGGCGCCGAGGCGGACATCGCCATCGAGATCGACACCGGGCCCGAGGTGGTCGCGGGCTCGACCCGGCTCAAGGCTGGGACGGCGCAGAAGGTGACACTGAACATGATCAGCACGGGCGTGTTCACCCAGCTCGGGCATACATACCGCGGCCGGATGGTCGGGGTCGTGACGGCGAACCAGAAGCTGCGCGAGCGTGCCGCGCGCATGGTGCGCGAGCTGACCGGGTGCTCGGACGAGAAGGTCCAGACCGCCCTTCAAGAGGCCCAAGGAAACGCAAAGATCGCCGTCCTGATGCTCCGCTGCGGCATCGACCCGGCCGACGCTCGCGCGCGTCTGTCGGCTGCGAATGGCGACCTGGCTGTCGCGCTCGGCGAGAAGGGTCGCGCATGAGCACGCTGTTCCGCGGACGCATCCACGGCGTCGAGGACGCGGACGGAGTCCTCGTCGAGCGTGGGGTGATCACATGGGTGGGTGCCGGCAGCCCGCCGGAGCGGCCGGACGAGGAGGTGGTCGCGGCGCCGGGGGATCTGCTCGCCCCGGGATTCATCGACCTCCAGGTCAACGGGTTCGATCACCACGATGCCGCCGGCGGGCTGGACGAGATCGCAGCGATATCGAAGCTGCTGCCGTCGACAGGCGTCACCGCGTTCCTGCCGACGCTCATCTCCGCTCCCGTCGACGTGGGGGCGAAGTTCGCGGCATATGCGGCCGCCGCCGAGTCGCGCGGCGCGCGAGTGCTGGGTGCCCACATCGAGGGGCCGTTCATCAATCCGTCGTTCCGGGGGGCGCACGAGCGAGCGTGCCTGGCCGAGCCTGATGCGGCAAGCGTCGAGGTGATCGCGCAGGCGCGGCCGCGCCTGGTGACATTGGCCCCCGAGCTCCCCGGCGCGCTCGAGGCCATCGCCCGGCTGGCGAAAGCCGGCGTCGTGGTCAGCGCCGGGCACACCGGCGCCGATTTCGAGCAGGGCCGCCGCGCCATCGCGGCCGGGATCAGGTTCGCGACTCACATCTACAACGCGATGCCGCCGGTCCACCATCGCCGCCCCGGGATCGCCCTTGCGCTCATCCTCGACCCGAGGGTTTCCGTGGGGCTGATAGCGGACGGTGAGCACGTCCATCCCGCGGTGTGTGAGCAGCTGGCGCGTGTCAAGGACCGAATGCGAATCGCGCTCACAACCGACCAGACCGCGGCGGCGGGTGCGCCCGCGGGCCGGTACAGCCTCACTGGGCGGACGGTGATCAGCGACGGGACGGTCGTCCGCCTGGAGGACGGAACCCTGGCCGGGAGCGCCGCGACCATGGCCGATCTCGTCCGCGGGATGGCCGCGATCCCGGGCATGAACGTCGAGCGCACGATAGAGATGGCCTCGGCGGTGCCGGCTCGCGTGCTCGGCGAGCGCGGGTTGGGCCGCATCCGTGAAGGCGCCCACGCCGACCTCGTGTTGCTCGATGCGGACCTCCACGTGCGCCTGACCATGGTGGGCGGAGAGGTCATGTTCCGGAGATGAGCCGCTTTCACGAGGAGATCCGCGAGCAGCCCGATGTGGCGGCGGGTTTGATCGAGAAGGCCGGGTCGGTCATCGATGCGATCGGCGCCCGGTACCACGAGCTGGGCCCGCGAGGCGTCGTCATCGTCGCGAGGGGCAGCTCGGACCATGCGGCGCTATACGCCAAATACCTCTTCGGGCGGCGCAATCGAGCACTCGTCTCGCTCGCCGCTCCGTCGCTTTTCACCCGCTACGCGAGCCCGCCGTCACTCGACGGGCAATTTGTGATCGGGATCTCTCAATCAGGGGAATCGCCGGACGTGGTCGCCGTCATCGAGGAAGCCGTCCGGCAGCGCGCAATGACGGTCGCGATCACCAACGACCCGGACTCGAAGCTCGCATCCGCCGCAGAGCTGGTCGTGCCCCTTCACGCGGGGCCGGAGCGAAGCGTGCCGGCGTCGAAAACCTACACGGCGAGCCTGCTCGCGCTCGCACTGATGTCGCAGGCGATCGATCCCGATGATGCCTTCGGTGACGCGCTGGCGCGCGTGCCCTCGAGCATGGCGGGAGCGCTGAAAAGAGAAGTGGAGTTGGATGAGCTCGCGCCTGCGCTGTCAGGACCGCGCGCCGCGGTGCTCGGTCGGGGTTTCAACTTCTCGACCGCCGAGGAGGTCGCGCTGAAGCTGACCGAGACCAGCTACATGCTCGCCCGGGCATGGTCGATCGCCGATTTCGAGCACGGACCGATCGCGGTGGTCGAACCCGGCTTCCCCGTGCTGCTGGTCGGTGGCGTCGGTTCCGTCCAGGCCGACCTCCAGGGGATCGCGGCTCGCCTCGTTGACTACGGTTGCCATGTGGTCGGGTTGTTCGACGGAACCAGCTCGCCGCCTGGCCTGGAGGCGGCGCTTGTTCATGACTCGGGATTGCCCGAAGAGCTCACGCCGCTGACTCTCGTGGTCCTCGGCCAGCTGCTCGCACACCGCGTCGCGCTCGCGCGGGGGGTCGACCCCGACCAGCCACGCGCCCTGCACAAGATCACGCGTACCTGGTGAAATCCGGAAGTTTTCTCGGCCTCGACATCGGGGGCTCGTCGAGCCGAGCGCGGTTGGTCGAGGATGGCCGGGTCGTGGCCGAGGCCGAGGGCCCGGGTGCCAACGTCGCCGAGTTGCCGCCTCAGGTAGTCCAGAGCCGCCTGCGCGAGCTGCTGTCGCGGATGGGCACCATCAGGCCCGATGCGTGCTGTGCAGGTGCCGCGGGCGCGGAGGTGCAGGCGGGCCGCGAGCGGCTGGAAAAGCTTCTCTCCTCGATGCTTCCAGGTTGCAGGGTCACGGTCCTTCACGACGCGCGATTGGTCCTCGCGGCGGCGGGATTCGACTCTGGCATCGCGCTCATCAGCGGAACCGGTTCGGTCGCGTACGGGCGAGACGGCGATGGGCGAGAGGCACGCGTTGGCGGCTGGGGCTGGCTCGTCGGTGACGACGGGAGTGGTGCGTGGCTCGTCCGTGAGGCGGCCCGCGAGGTGATGCGGCGGTCGGATGCCGGCGAGCTATTGGGCAGGCTCGGGGACGCGATGCTCGGCGCCACCGCCTCTCACAGCACCACCGACTTGATCGGAACTCTGCACAGCCTGGACGAGCCGCGCGAGTGGGCGGCGCTCGCGGGCGTGGTCTTCGGGGTTGCCGGGGAGGACGCGGGCGCCGAGGCGCTGATCCAGCGCGCGGCCGGCGCGCTCGGCGAGCTCGTGGCTATCGTTCGCAAGCGTCTGTCGCTGGATGGTCCGGTCGTTCTTGCGGGCGGTCAGCTCCTGAACCAGCCGCGGCTCGAGGAAGCGGTACGCCGCCAGGTTGGCGCGGCGCAGCGCCTCGAGGAGCCCCCGGTCGCCGGAGCGGTCAGGCTCGCGAAAGAGTCGCTGAGCTAGACGAACAAGGGCTCCGTTTGAGTGCGAGCGAGCAGCGCAGCCATCTCAACATCGGACGGGCGCTTCTCGAAACGCTCGGCGGCATCCAGCACGCGTGGGAGCAGGTCGATGTCGCCGACCGTGTTCAGGAAGACGCCTGGCCGGCCGAGCACCCACCACACCGCGAGGTCGATATCGGCCTGCGCCTCCAGCGGCTGATACCAGGTCGTGTTCGTGTGCTCGTGACCGAGCCACGGCTTCGCCGCGATCGACTTGATCGTCTGCATCGCGACATTGCGCTCGGCGCAGGTCCGGGCAAGTGCTTCGAAGTTCTCCGCGTAGTAAGGCAGCTGCACAGTCACGAAGTTGTACGGGAGCAGGACGGAATCGAAGTCGAATCGGTCCAAGGATCGGCGGTGGTTGGCCGCGATCTGCGCGCCGTGGCCGGTGACTCCGATCCACTTGACCAATCCCTGGTCGCGGGCTTCCACGGCGGCTTCGATCACCCCGCCCGGGCTGAGGGCGGTGTCCCAGTCGATTGGATCGGCGAGGTTGTGCAGCTGCCAGAGGTCCACATGGTCGACCCCGAGGCGCTCGAGCGATCTGTGCAGCTCGTCGCGCGCCGCGTTGGCCGTGCGCGCACCGGTCTTGGTGGCGACGAAGAAACGTCCCGGCTCGCGCGCCAGCCACGGCGCGATGCGCAGCTCCGCGTCGCCATAGCTGGCGGCCGCGTCGATGTGATTGACGCCGTGCTGGAGGAGGACGTCGAGCGTCCGGTCCGCCGCAGCCTGCGTCACCTGCGAAAGCGACGCCGCGCCGAAGATCATCCGGCTGCTCCGATGACCCGTACGCCCGAAGACGTCCTGGGCTATGGCCACCGAGCTACAGGATCGCCTTGCCCGTCGGGCCGTCGAACAGGTGCAGCCGGCGCATGTCCACACCCAGCCGTATGCGGTCGCCTGGGGTCACCTTGAGGTTCGGGTCGACCCGTGCGGTGATCGCGTCGCCGCCGACGGTGCCGTAGATGAACTGGTCGGCGCCGAGCACCTCGGTGACCTCGACCTTGAGGTCGAGCCCTGAATGGCCGTCGCGCGGGTGCTCGGTCAGCGCTTCGGGCCGGATGCCCAGCACACCCTTCTCGACACCCGGCGCCGTCGGCAGCTCGATGTCGAATCCCGACGCCTTGGCGGTCGTGCCCTGGACCGTGACCGGGATGAAGTTCATGGTCGGGCTGCCGATGAAGCCGGCGACGTACATGTTCGCCGGGTTGTCGTAGATCTCGCGCGGAGGCGCGACCTGCTGCAGGACGCCATCCTTCATCACGGCGATCCGGTCGCCCATCGTCATCGCCTCGACCTGGTCGTGGGTGACATATATGAAGGTCGCGTGCAGGGCGCGATGCTGTTTCTGGAGCTCGATGCGGGTCTGCACGCGAAGCTTGGCGTCGAGGTTCGAAAGCGGCTCGTCGAGGAGAAATGCTTGCGGCTCGCGAACGATGGCGCGGCCGAGCGCGACTCGCTGTCGCTGGCCGCCTGACAGCTGCCGTGGCTTGCGCTTGAGGAGCGGGCCCAGCTCGAGGATGTTGGCTGCCGCATTGACTCGCCGGTCGATGTCGCCCTTCGCCGTGCCCCGCATACGCAGGCCAAACGCGAGGTTGTCGAAGACCGTCATATGCGGGTACAGCGCATACGACTGGAAGACCATCGCGATGTCCCGATCGCGAGGGGGCATGTCGTTGACGACCTTGTCGCCGATCCTGATCTCGCCTTCGGACACCTCTTCGAGACCGGCGAGCATCCTCAGGGCGGTCGACTTGCCACAGCCCGATGGGCCGACCAGGACCATGAACTCGGTGTCCTTGACCTCGAGGTTGAAATCGTTGACGGCCAGGGTGCCGCCGGAGAATCGCTTGGTCACGTGCTCGTAGCTGACTGATGCCATGTGCCCTTACATCCTATTGCGTTTTCGGCCGCGGCGAAGCTGGGCGGCCGTGTCCTCCGGCCGCGTGTCGTTCACAAACGTGCCGGCCCCGAGCTCCACACCAGCGAGATACTTGAGGCGGTCGACGCGGCGGTGGGGCGGGTAGAACTCGAAGTGCAGGTGCGCCTGCGGCCATTCGTGGCCGTCGGTTGGGGCCTGGTGCAGAGCCATCACATAAGGCGTCGAGAAACCGAACTGGCGGTCGTAAGCACCCGTCACACCCAGCAGCGCCCCGGCGAGATCCCAACGTTCGGCATCGTCGAGGTCGGCGATGGAGGCCACGTGCCTGCGCGGATACAGGTGCACCTCGTACGGCCACCGAGCGGAGCGAGGAACGAAAGCCACCGTCGAGCCGTCGCTCGAGATCACGCGCGGTCCCGAAGCCTCGGTCGCGAGCTCGGCGCAGTGCAGACACGTTCCGTTCTTGTCGAGATGCTCGCGCGACGCGTCGAGCTCGGCCTTCGCGAATGGCGGCACGAACGGCAGCGCGTAGATCTGGCCATGCGGATGGTGGAGGGTGACGCCGACCTCCTCCCCCTTGTTTTCGAAGATGTACACGTAGGCGACCTCGGAACGTGAGCCGAGCTCGCGGTAGCGGTCCGCCCAAACATCGACAAGGAGCCGCACGCGTTGGAGGGGGAGCTGGGCCAGCGTGAGCTCATGTTCCGGCGTGTACACGACGACCTCGCACCCCGTGGTCGCGGGCCGGACGGGCCGCCCGACGCGCCGGTCAGGTCCGAACGCCGGGAAGCGGTTCTCGAACACGACGACCTGGAACGTATCAAGCGGAACCTCCGACGCGCCGCCGTCCCCGGATGGGCAGAGCGGGCAGAAGTCGGTGGGGAGGAAGGTGCGGTCGTTGCGCTCCGTGGCGTAGGCGACCCACTCCTTGCGCAGCGGATCGAACCTCAGCTCAGGCATCGTCCGCCTGGCTCGTGGCGTGGCCGTACGCGAGCAGGTACCTGCCGTCGGGGAGCGCGATCTCCCGGCGAGTCAGCTTTCGGGGTCGCGGGGCGTTCTTGGCCGCGCGGCGTGCACCCGCCCGCCCGGTCTTGCCGTCACGCGGTCGCGCGCTTGCTCTCGCCATGATCACCGGCGTCGGCGACGCGTACCTCCAGGCCAGCGGATCGAATCGCCTCCAGCTCGGCCGCCGGTGCCCTCGAGTCGGTGATCAGCGTATGGACCCTCGCCGCCGGCACCGTCTGGCACATAGTTTCCGCACCGATCTTGGTGTAGTCGGCGAGCACGACCACGTGCTGGGCCGCGCCCGCAAGCGCACGGTCGGTGGCGGCCACCACCGGGCTTGGCGTGCTGAGACCACGGTCGGCGGTGAACCCGTTGCCGGAGATGAATGCCTGCGACGCCCGCAACGCGCGCACCGACTCTTCGGTGGCGGGCCCGACGAGCGCGTGGATGGATCGCCGCAGGGTGCCGCCGGTCAGGATCACCTCGACGCGCGGCGCGTCCATCAACGCCTGCGCCACGAGCAGCGAGTTCGTGACGACCGTCAGCTCGGGACTGTGCACGAGGAGCCGGGCCAGGGCCAGGGTCGTGGTTCCCGGCCCGAGGACGATCGAGTCTCCCGGACGCACCATCTCCAGGGCGAGACGCGCGATCGCGGCTTTCTCGGCGGCCGCCTGCTGCGCCTTCTCGGAGTAGCTCGGCTCGTGGCCGACACCCGAAGGCCGGATCGCACCTCCGTGGGTCCTCACCAGCAACCCGTCCCTGGCCATCACGTGCAGGTCGCGCCGGAGCGTGATCTCGGTCGTTCCCAGCGCGTCGGCCATCTCGGCCACCGAGACCACGCCCCGCGAGCGAACGCTCTCCGCGATCCGCCGCCTCCTCTCGGCCGCAAGCATTTCGCCCGATGGTACGTCATCGATCAACTTTGATCAATAGCGAGCAGAAGCGAAACTCACGTGTTGACAAATTTGACCGAATCTGTAACCTTCGGCTATACCTAAGCCACCGCAGCTTATCCGCCAATAGCGGATGACCTTGGTCTGGGAGGAGGAGTTCTATGGGTGATTCACGCGATGCCAAACGGGTTCGCAACCGGCTCGCGCTCAGAGATGCGGCGCTGAACCTCGACCTGGATCTCTCGCGACGTGACGTCCTGAAGATCGCCGGCTATGGCAGCCTGGCCGCGTTCATCGCCGCTTGTGGCGGCAGCACGACCACCAACACCGGCATCACAGCGACCGGCGGGAAAATGTCCCTAGGCAGCTACAACACGGATCCCAACTCCAAGGCCGGCACGCAGGCGATCGTGGACGCGTTCACGTCCGCCAACGGCGGCACCAAGGTCACTGTCAACACGGTCGACCACGGCACGTTCCAGAACCAGATCAGCTCGTACCTGCAAGGAACGCCCGAGGACGCATTCACATGGTTCTCAGGACACCGCATGCGGTTCTTCGCGTCCAAGGGATTGGCGACACCCATCAACGACGTGTGGGACGCGGTGAAGTCCAACTACACGGCGGGATTCGCCGCCTCGGTCAAGGGCGATGACGGCAACGTCTACGCGATTCCCACGGACTACTACCCATGGGCGATCTTCTACCGCAAGGACGTTTGGGCGCAGCACGGCTACAGCGTCCCGGCCGACTGGGACGCCTTCAAGGCCCTCTGCCAGAAGATGAAGGGCGACGGGCTCATCCCCATCGCGTTCGCCGACAAGGACGGCTGGCCCGCGCAGGGCACCTTCGACATCATCAACCTGCGCCTCAACGGCTACGACTTTCACACCCAGCTGCTGACCGGCAAGCAGAAGTGGACGGACCCGAGGGTGGCCGCGGTGTACAAGAAGTGGAGCGAGATCACCCAGTACTACTCGCCGGCATTCGCCGGGCTCACATGGGAGCAAGGAGCGGACCAGCTCCTTCGCAAGCAGGCCGGCATGTACCTGCTCGGCCTGTTCGTTTCGGACGAGTTCAAGGCCAGCGGCAGCGCCGCCGACCTCGACCAGCTCGACTTCTTCCCATTCCCCAACCTGGGCACCCAGTACGACGCCGAGAAGGCGCTCGACGCGCCGATCGACGTCTACATGCTGACCAAGAAATCGCCGACTCTGAGCGCCAACCTCGGGCAGGCGAAGGCCTTCATGGAATTCGTCTCCAAGGGCTCTACGCAGGTTCTGTACTGGAAGAACGCGCCCGGATCTATCCCGACCGCCAATGACGCTGACACGAGCACGTACCCGGCTTTGACGAAGAAAGCCGTGCAGATCGTGAGCGGCGCGCAGCGGATCACGCAGTACTTCGACCGTGACTCGCGCCCCGACTTCTCAGGACCCAACGGGATGCAGGGATTCCTCCTGAAGTTCCTCTCCAATCCAGGCGGCGACACCGCGAGCCTCCAGGGTCAGATGCAAGCGTTCTGGGACTCGCTGCCACCGGAATAAAGCGGACATATGATCTGAGACGTGGCCAACACCACGACGAGCCTAGCCCCCGCCCGGGCGAAACAAGAGCCCGAGGCGGGGGCACTCGTTACCCGACCCAAGCGCCGCTACACCCTTCTGACCCGCCACGACAAGATCCTCATCGCACTCATGGTCGGGGTGCCTCTAACCCTCGACCTGCTGTTGATCTGGGGCCCGACGCTGGCGTCGGTGGGGCTTTCGCTGACCAACTGGCAGAACATCGGACCGATCACCGACAAGAACTTCGTCGGCTTCAAGAACTACCAGTTCCTGTTCTCCGGATACACGCTGTTCTGGCCCGCGTTCCTCCACAACCTGATCTGGCTCGCGTGGCTCACGTTGATCGCTACGCCCCTGGGCATGTTCTTCGCGGTCCTGCTCGACCGCGAGATGCGAGGCACGCGTATTTACCAGAGCGTGTTTTTCCTGCCGGTCGTGCTCTCACTGGTCGTGGTCGGTTTCATCTGGGACCTGCAGTTCGCCCCCACCGATGGCTTCATCAACAACGCTCTCGGGACTGCCAAGTCGAGCAACCTCATCGACTGGCTGGGCAATCCTCGGATCAACCTGTTCTCGATCCTGATCGCCACCAGCTGGCGGCACATCGGCTACATCATGATTCTCTATCTCGCCGGGCTGAAGAGCGTGGACCCTTCACTGCGTGAGGCAGCCAAGGTCGACGGTGCTACCGAGGTTCGAACGTTCTTCAATGTGGTCCTGCCGGTCATGGCGCCGATCAACGTCATCATCGTCGTCGTCACCGCCATCGAGGCGCTGCGAGCCTTCGACATCGCCTTCATCATCAACCAGGGCAAGAACGGACTCGAGCTGCTGTCGATCCTGATCTACAACAACAGCATCAGCGAGGCGAGCCTCGTCGGGTTCGGCTCCGCGATCGCCGTCATCCTTCTTCTCGTCTCGCTGGTGCCGATCGTCGCTTTCCTGTCGCGCGTGATGAGGACGCTCGCGTGAGCGCGATTGCAGCCACCGCTCCCCGGACCGTGGTGCGCCGGGCGAGCCGGCGCATCAAGCCCGCCCGCGTCATCCTCCATGCGTTCCTGGTCGCGATGGTCGCGTTGTGGCTGTTCCCACTGTTATGGGCCGTCTTCGCTTCGCTGCGCCCGTACGGCGACACCGTCCTGCATGGCTACCTCTCCTGGCCCGCCAACGGGTTGAGCTTCACCAACTATCAGACCGTCTGGACGCAGGCCGAGATCCCCTACTACTACCTCAACACGCTGGTGATCGTCATCCCCGGCGTCATCTTCACCCTACTTCTGGCGTCGATGGTCGCGTTCTGCTGCACGCAGTTCAGCTGGCGGTTCAATCTCATCGTGCTGATGCTCTTCACCGCCGGAAACCTGCTGCCGCCGCAGGTCATCATCGTGCCGCTCTACTGGGTGTACCTGAACACTCCGATCGCGAATCTAGGCTCGATCGACATCGGCACCTTCTCCTTCGCCATCTTCAGCGACAACAACCTCCTGTACGACCAGTACATCGGCATCATTCTCATTCACGTTGTTTTCCAGACCGGCTTCGCCACGTTCGTGCTGGCCAACTATATGAAGACGATCACGAAGGAGATCACCGAGTCCGCGCTCGTCGACGGCGCCAACGTGTTCCGGATCTGGTGGAGCGTGATCCTCCCGCTGTGCCGGCCGGCACTCGCCGCCATGGCGACGCTCCTGTTCACGTTCATGTACAACGACTTCTTCTGGGCGTTGGTCCTACTGAGCCACGGCAACAAGCGGCCGATCACCAGCGCGCTCAACAACCTGCAAGGAGAGTTCCTCATCAACTACAACCTGATCGCAGCCGGAGCGCTGCTCGCGTGCCTCCCGCCGATCATCGTCTACATCCTCTTGCAGCGCCAGTTCGTCGCCGGCCTCACGCTCGGGTCCACGAAAGGCTGAGCACCCAATCAAGCGCCGCGGCGGGTGGTGGTCCGCTCCTCGGTGAGAGGCTGCCGCACATCGCGTACGGCGGCGACTACAACCCGGACCAGTGGCCCGAATCCGTGTGGGAGGAGGACGTCCGACTCATGCGTGAGGCGGGCGTCAACCTCGTCTCGCTCGGCATCTTCTCGTGGTCGCGCCTCGAGCCCCAGGCGGCCAGGTATGACTTCGACTGGCTCGATCGGATCATGGACATGCTGCACGAGGGCGGGGTGCGTGTCGACCTCGCGACCGCCACGGCCTCGCCGCCGCCATGGCTCTCGCACAAGCATCCCGAGATGCTGCCGGTGCTTGCCGACGGCGTCCGGCTCTGGCACGGCGCCCGGCAGCACTACTGCCCCAGCAGTCCCGTCTACCGCTTCGCGGCACAGCATCTCGTCGAGGCCCTCGCGAAGCGCTACGCAGCGCATCCCGCGCTCGCGATGTGGCACGTGGGCAACGAGTTCGGCTGCCATGTGCCGGCGTGCTACTGCGATGTGTCGGCAGCCGCGTTTCGCGTGTGGCTGCAAGAGCGGTACGGCGACCTCGAAGCGTTGAATCGCGCGTGGGGCACCGACTTCTGGTCGCAGCGCTACTCCGACTGGGAGGAGATACTGCCTCCGCGTCGAACGCCCACCTGGCCGAACCCGAGCCAGCAGCTGGACTTCATGCGCTTCTCTTCGGACGCCCTGCTCGAGTGCTACGACCTCGAACACGCGACCCTCACTGAACACAGCCCTGGCACCCCGGTCACAACCAACTTCATGCGCTTCTTCAAGCCGCTCGACTACTGGAAGTGGGCGGAACACGAGGACGTGGTCAGCGACGACGTCTATCAGGACCCGGCCGATCCCGACGCCGGCATGCGGGCGGCGATGGCCGGCGACCTCATGCGCTCGCTCGGTCGCGGCCGGCCGTGGATTCTCATGGAGCAGACCAGCAACCGCGTGAACTGGCGGGACGTCAACGTGGCCAAAGCGCCCGGTCAGATGCGCCTCTGGAGCTACCAGGCGCTGTCACGCGGCGCGGACGGCGTGATGTTCTTCCAGTGGCGCCAGTCGCGCGCGGGTGCCGAGAAGTTCCACAGCGCCATGGTCCCGCACGGCCGGCCCGAGCACTCGCCCACGTGGCACGAGGTCGTCAAGCTCGGGCAGGAGCTCGGTGGCCTGGATGCGGTCTGCGGGACGCGCGTGACGGCGGACGTCGCGGTTCTGCACGACTGGGAGTCGTGGTGGGCGCTCGAGCTGCCTTCGAAACCATCGGTTCGCGTGCAGCATGTCGACCAGCTCGAGTCGTATTACCGCCACCTCTTCGAAGGCAACCTGGTCGCCGACTTCGCGCGGCCGTCGGACGACCTGTCCGCCTACCAGCTGGTGCTCGCTCCCAGCCTGTACCTGGTCAGCGACGAGGCCGCCGCCAACCTCACCGCTTTCGTCGAGGCGGGCGGCACCCTGGTGATGTCCTTCTTCAGCGGGATCGTCGACCCCTTCGAGCACATCCGCCTGGGCGGCTATCCCGAACCGTTTCGCCGCCTGCTCGGCCTGGAAGTCGTGGACTGGTTCCCGCTCGCCGATGGCGAGAAGATCAAGCTCAAGTTCACGCACGGTGCCCAGTCACAGGGCGACATCTGGAGCGAGCTCATCGCGCCTGCGGGAGCGGAGGTGCTCGCCCAGTTCTCGGGATCGACACTCGACGGCCGCCCGGCGGTCACCAGCAACAGGTTCGGCGATGGGCGCGCGATCTACATCGCCACGCGGCCCGATCGGGCCGCGATGGCACGGATCCTCAGTGCCGCGTTCGCCGCAGCCGGCGTCAAGCCCGCGATCGAGGCGCCGCCTGGCGTCTCCGCGGTGCGCCGGTCGGGTCCTCGCAGCTCGCTGCTTTTCCTGCTCAACCACCGCGAAGTGCAGGTGGAGGTGCCGGTGGCCGACCCTGGCGTCAACCTGGTCGACGGCACGGAGGTGCATCGCGGCCTGATCCATCTCGGCCCGCGAGGAGTGGCGGTGATCCGCAAGGGCTGGTAGGTTTCAGTGCGCGCCCCGTAGGGCAGCTAAACATCTAGAGATATGAGCGAACCCAAGGTCGTGACCTGCCCCAAATGCGGCCAGAAAACCCGCGTCAAGCCCGCCGCCGAAGGCGTTCCGCACTGCCCGAGATGCGGCGAGGCGCTGCCGTGGCTGACTCACAGCGGGACGTCGGATTTCGCCTCGGTTGTCGAGAAGAGCCCGATCCCGGTGCTGATCGACTTCTGGGCGCCCTGGTGCGGACCCTGCCGGATGGTTGCGCCGGCGGTCGAACGGCTTTCCAACGAGCTGGCCGGCCGGCTGAAGGCGGTGAAGGTGAACACCGACGAGGAACCTGGCCTGCAGGAGAGGTTTGGGGTCCGCGGCATCCCGACGCTGGTGCTGATGAACGAAGGCAAGGAACGCGATCGCGTCACCGGCGCGATGGGTGCGGACGCCCTGCGCAGGTGGGTCGAACCGCGCCTTCCTGTGAGCACAAAGGCCAGGTAAAAGAAAGCAAATAAGCCTGGCGGCGGCCCCCGATTGTGGCGTGCATTCTGGGGGCGGCGGGCATAGACTCGACGGTCGGGGGAGTGATCGATTCTGGCCAGGATCGATCCGGTTTCGGTGCTCGGTCCCATGGGGCGAAGGAGGTCACACATGGGTAGCTCGGTGACTGTCAGCTGGTGGGCTCTTGCGATCCGGGGCGTGGCGGGCATCCTGCTCGGGATCGCTGCGTTCGCGTGGACGGGGATCACGCTGCTCGTATTGATCGCGCTGTTTGCCGCCTATCTGCTGGTCGACGGCGCGTTCGCGATCGTCGCCGGCATCCGCGGGGGGTCATGGCTGCTGACGCTCGAAGGAGCGTTAGGGATCGTCTTCGGCATCATCGCCCTGTGGCGGCCGGGGATCGCGGCGGTCGCAATCGTCTTCCTGATCGCGGTGTGGGCGATCCTCAGCGGCCTGGTCGAGCTGGGCGCCGCGTACCTGTTGCGCCGCGTCGTGGCCAACGAGTTCTTACTCGTCGTGGCTGGACTCCTGTCGATCGTGTTCGGGATTCTGCTCGCCATCAATCCGTCCGCGGGCGTGGTCACGATCGTGTGGCTCTTCGGCGCTTACATGCTGTTCTTCGGCGCCCTGGCCCTCGCGCTGGCCCTGCGGCTGAGAAGCTCGCGCGCGGCCCGGGTAGTCGGCCCCGTTTAGCGCACTGCTAAGAGGACGCGAGGTGGCGGAACGGCTCCGGCACGTAGCCGGCGAGCGCCGCCACCCACCCCGGTGATAGTGCCGTCCTGACGGCCGCGTCGTCCTGGGCCAGCCAGGCCATGTGCCTCAGCGCGTGCTCGACGACCTGGTTGGAGGAAATGCCCTTCGCCGCTTCGGTCGCCGAATTGCGGGCAAGATCCGCGCGGCTGATCGGCACGCCCGCGAGGTCCGCCGCCTGGTCTTCGCCGATGACGACGAGAAAGCTGAGCAGCACTCCGCCTGGCCCGCGGCGCCATGAGGTCGAGTGCACCAGCAGGGGAGGGCCCATGAGGTTGGTCGAAAGACGCTTGACGACCTCCATCGGATCGTCTTCGTCGTGCGATTCGATGTACCAGGCGTCGGCACCGCACGGGCCGGTGAGCTCCAGCCGGCCGCCGCGCAGGCGCACCACGAACACCTCGGCCTGGACCGGCCCTTCGGTTCCCCACGGCTGCGTCGTCAGGCTTCTGGACGCGCCCTCGAGAGCACGTCCTCCCGCGTGACCCGCATGTTGTGAGATTCGCGGGCGTGTGTTTGCACGATGGGCACCAGCTCGTCGACCGTCCCGCGCATGAGAACGCCGCACGCGCACTGCACCACCAGGACTGCTTCTTGCCCCTTCTTGGTCATCTGGGAATAGCTCCTCGCCGGGAAGTGTACGAACAGGTTAGGGCCGAAAGATGACGAGCGCCAAACCGAAGATCACGATCGAATTCTGCGTCCCTTGAGACTACCTGCCCCAGGCCGTGAGCCTGGCTGAGGAGCTCCTGGACCGCTGGGCGCCCGTGCTTGTCGGCCTCGAGCTGAAGACCGGAAGCCGTGGTCGTTTCGAGGTCGCCATCGATGGTGAGGAAGTGTTCAGCAAGGCGCGCCTCGACAGGTTTCCAGAGCGAGGCGAGATCGTGAAGATCCTCCAACCGCGGCTCGGATCGCCCCCGGAATGGAGGCCCTCTCACAACAAGTAACCTCCGCCCTTAATGAGCTGGGCATGGTGCCCGGCTCGTTTTTTGCGACCTGATCGCAGCAGCGGACCCAATTTTTTCGTACCATGTTGGGGCGATGCGTAGTCCAGCCATTGCTTCTTTGGCCCCGCTCACCCGGCGGCGTGCCATCGACTACGTTCGCTGCGCCAGCTGCTTCTGTAGCTGACCGAACGCCCTGACCGGGGTCCTCTGGGCCCCGACTGCGGAGCCGCGAGGCGCCGCTACATCGCAAAACGTTCGGTATCCCACATCAGCGGAGGCGCATCCAGTTGGCCAGTCTTTCCGACGGCGTATCTCTCGAAGGCTTATCCAAGAACGAGTCCATCAAGGCGGCGAGCAACCACCTTCGTGGGCTGATCAAAGAGGAGCTGGTCGAGGACACGCCCGCGTTCGGCGACGACTCCGAGCAGCTGCTCAAGTTCCACGGGATCTACCAGCAGGATGATCGCGATCGCCGTAAAGAGGCGCGTGCGCGAGGCCTGGACAAGCACCACCAGCTGATGATCCGTACGCGCATTCCGGGAGGCATCGTCTCCCCAGACGCATACATCGCCCACGACGAGATCAGCCGGCGCTGGGCCAACGGCACGCTGCGCGTCACGACCCGGCAGGACTTCCAGCTTCACGGCGTGCTCAAGGGCGACCTCAAGAAATCGATCCGCGCCATCAACGACGCGCTGCTCACCACCCTGGGTGGCTGCGGCGACGTCGAGCGCAACATCATGTGCTGCCCCGAGCCATTCGATGACGAGTTCCACGCGCAGGTCCAGCGATCGATCTCCGCGATGGTCAAGGAGCTCACGCCGCGAACCGGGGCCTATCACGAGATCTGGCTCGACGGCGAGGTCGTCAAGTCGTCCGAGCCCGAGATCGAGCCCCTGTACCGGGAGCAATACCTGCCGCGCAAGTTCAAGACCACCGTCGCGCTCGAAGGCGACAACTGCGTCGACATCTACGCGCACGACCTCGCGATCGTGGCCATGAAGGGAGCGGACGGTTCTCTGCGCGGGTTCAACGTCCTGGTGGGCGGTGGGCTCGGCCGCACGCACAACAAGCCGGAGACGTTCGTTGCGGTCGCGGTGCCGCTTGCGTTCGTCGAACCGGAGCAGATCGTGGAGCTCGCTCGTGAGGTCGTGGCCGTACAGCGCGACTATGGCGACCGATCCAACCGCCGGCACGCGCGGCTCAAGTACACCCTCGCCGACCGCGGGCTGGATTGGTTTCGCGACGAGGTCCAGAAGCGCGTCGGCTTCGAGCTGCAGCGCCCCGAGCGGCTTGCATGGAAGCCCGTGGACGACCACCTCGGCTGGCACGAGCAGGGCGACGGCAACCTCTATGTCGGGATCTACATCGAGAACGGGCGGATCGCCGACGTGGACGGGGTGCGGTCTCGTTCGGGGCTGCGCCAGATCATCGAACAGCTCCGGCCCGAGGTCCGGCTGACCGCCCAGCAGAACGTGATCCTCGCTGGTCTCGAGCCCTCGCAGAAGCCGCGCGTCGAGGCTTTGATGGCCGAGTACGGCATCGCGCCGGTCGAGTCGATCCCGCGCGCCATCCGCTACGCGATGGCCTGCCCCGCGATCCCGACCTGCGGGCTGGCGGTCGCCGAAGCAGAGCGTGCCCTGCCGAGCCTCGTGCGCCAACTGACCGCCCTGCTCGACGAGCTCGGCCTGGCCGAGGAGCGCATCAGCTTTCGGATGAGCGGCTGTCCCAACGGGTGCTCGCGTCCTTATCTCGGCGACGTGGGCTTCGTCGGCACCACGCTCGGCAAGTACGACCTGATGCTCGGCGGCGATTTCGACGGCACGCGGCTCAACCGAGTGTTCGCGCCCAACGTGCCCATCGCCGAGATCCCCGCCCTGCTTCGGCCGATCTTCGTCGAGTTCCGCACGCGGCGGGAGCCTGGCGAGGGCTTCGGCAACTGGGTCGACCGGGTCGGTTTCGATGGGCTTCGTCCACTTGCGGAGCAGACCGCATGAGCGCTGTCGCCCTGGACCAGGAGCTCGTCGATGCAAGCCCCGAGGACGTGCTGCGCTGGACCTACAAGAACTTCGATCGGGTCGCCGTCGTCGCGAGCTTCCAGGCGGAATCGTCGGTGATCATCGACATGGTCTCGAAGATCCGAGCCGACTTCCGCGTCCTCACGCTCGACACGGGCAGGCTGCCGCAGGAAACGCACGACATGATCGACCGGGTCCGCGACCGTTACCAGATAGCAATCGACGTGCTGCAGCCTGATCCGGCCGAGGTCATGGTGATGGTCGGGACCCACGGCACAAACCTCTTCTACAGCTCGCCCGACCTGAGGCGGCGGTGCTGCGAGGTCAGGAAGTCGCGCCCGCTCGATGTGGCGCTGCGTGGGTATGACGCCTGGATCACGGGGCTTCGGCGGGAGCAGTCGGTCACCCGCGCGCACGTGCAGACCGTGACCGTCGACCGCGAACACGGCGGCATCAGCAAGGTCGCGCCGCTCGCTGCGTGGTCGAAGGCTCAGGTGTGGGATTACATCCGCGCAAACGACGTGCCTTATCACCGCCTCTACGAATCCGGCTACACGTCGATCGGCTGCGCGCCCTGCACGCGCGCGACCGCAAAGGGTGAGGACGAGAGGGCCGGCCGCTGGTGGTGGGAGCAGAACGAGGTCAAGGAGTGCGGCCTTCACTGGGACAGCAAAGGAAACGCCTCGTGAGCAACCTGCTCGCCCTTTCCGAAAAGCACGCCCTGAGTGTGGAGCGGCTCACCGTGGCTTTTGCGCACGGCGACCAGCTGATGCTTGCGCTCGACGGCGCGACCTTCGAGGTCAAGCGTGGCGAGTTCGTTTGTGTGGTCGGAGCGTCGGGGTCCGGCAAGAGCACGCTGCTCAATGTCCTGGCGGGCCTCGATCCTGCGTCGGCGGGCCGGGCGCATGTCCACGGCCGGGTGGCCCTGATCTTCCAGGAATCGGCCCTGTTGCCCTGGCTCACCGCTGCGGGCAACGTGGAGCTCGCGCTCGAGCTGCGAGGCGTCAAAGCATCGGTTCGGCAAACGCTCGCTTACGAGCTGCTGGGTCGCGTGCACCTGGCCGGGTTCGAGAAGCGGAGGCCGCACGAGCTGTCGGGCGGCATGAAGCAGCGCGTCGCGCTGGCGCGGGCTCTTGCCCAGGATGCCGACGTGCTCCTGATGGACGAGCCCTTCGGAGCGCTTGACGCCATCAGCCGCGACCTGCTGCACGAGGAGCTTGAACGGATCTGGAAGGAGAGCCGTCTCACCATCCTTTTCGTCACCCACAACGCGCGCGAGGCGGTGCGGCTCGGCGATCGCGTGCTGGTCTTCACGAGCCGTCCGGGCCGAGTGGGCCATGAGGTGCACGTCGACCTGCCTCGCCCGCGGAGCCTCGACTCGCCTGAGCTGGCGGTGATCGCGGGCCGCATCACGGACCGCCTCAAGCATGAGATGACGAATGGCACGAATGGCCGCTGAGCTCGCCTCGCAGCTGACGGTGGCGGACGTGCCGGTGTCAACTCCGCACCCCGTCAGCAAGTCGGCCGGTCGGGTTTGGTCGGCCGTGTGGCCGAAGCTTGGCGCGGTTCTTCTGACCGTCGTCGTCTGGCAGCTGGTCGTTTGGTCAGGCTGGAGGCCGCAATCGGCGCTGCCAGGGCCCTGGCCGGTGTTGGAGCGTCTGGCCGGCGACCTTGGTCGCGTGGACTTCTACGCCGGAATGGGGGTGACGCTCCGTCGCGCCGCCCTCGGCTACGCGATCGCGGCCGGGGTTGCGGTCGCCGTCGCGATTCTGATTGCGCGGATCGAGCTGGCTCGCCGATCGGTCGGGTCGCTCCTGGTCGGATTGCAATCGATGCCATCCATCGCGTGGTTTCCGCTCGCCGTCCTTCTGCTGCAGAGAAACGAAGGCGCGATCACGTTCGTGGTCCTGATGGGCGCCGCGCCGGCGATCGCGGCGGGACTCTTGAGTGGCATCGACCAGGTGCACCCGCAGCTGATTCGGGTGGGTCGCGCCATGGGAGCAGACGGCCTGCGCCTGTATCGCCACGTCATCCTCCCGGCCGCGCTGCCTGCCTTCGTCGGCGGTCTCAAGCAAGGGTGGGCGTTCGCCTGGCGCAGCCTCATGTCGGCGGAGCTCCTCATCGCGGTGACCAGCCCAGCGTCGATCGGGCAGCAGCTCCAGTCGGCCAGAAATCTCAATGACACCCAGCAGCTGCTCGCGATCATGATCGTGATCTTCGTCATCGGGATCGCCATCGATTCACTGTTCGGCGGCCTGGATCGCGTGGTCAGGCGGCGATGGGGCCTGCTGAGGAGCGAATCATGAGAGCAGGCTTCGTGGTCTGGTTCACAGGCCTGTCCGGCGCCGGCAAATCGACCATGGCCAACGCCCTGGCGGCCGAGCTGGCTCGGCAGGGGCGGCATGCCGAGCTGCTCGACGGCGACGAGGTGCGCACGCACCTTTCCAAAGGCTTGGGGTTCTCCAAAGAGGACCGCGACACCAATATTCGGCGCATCGGTTATGTGGCGCGGCTGGTTGCGCGCAGCGGCGGCGTCGCGATCACGGCGGCGATCTCCCCTTACCGTGAAGTGCGCGACGAGGTCCGTGCGCAGACCCCCGGCTTCGTCGAGGTCTACATGCGCTGCCCGATCGAAACCCTGACGGAGCGAGACACCAAGGGTCTATACCGAAAGGCGCTCGCGGGCGAGATCGCGAACTTCACGGGTGTCAACGATCCGTACGAAGAGCCGCTGCATGCCGAGGTTGTGTGTGACACCGCGCGCGAGACACCGGCCGAATCCCTCGCCAGGATCATCGAGGCGCTTCAGCGCCTCGGATATTTGCCGGCTACCCTCGAGCGCCTCGGCCATCTTGAGCGGCGGGTGGTCGAGCGACTGCCGGAGGGCGACGAGCTGCACGCACTGCGGGCCGAAGCGCGAACGCTGCCTCGCCTCGATGTCGGCCAGCGCGAGCTGTCGGACCTGTTCATGCTCGCCAGTGGCGGCCTGGCGCCCCTCGACTCCTTCATGAGTGCCGCGGATTACGAGGCCGTCATCGCGACCGGCCGGCTCGCGGATGGACATCCGTTCACCATCCCCATCGTCCTACGCGTCGCGAGCGCCCCGACGGCCGATCGCGTGGCGCTGTTCGTGGGCGACCACCCGGTCGGGATCGTCGACGTCACTGACTCCTACCAGACCGACCGTGAGACCGAGGCACGCGGCGTGTACGGGACGAACGACGACGCCCACCCCGGCGTGCGCGTCCTGAAGGATTCCGGTCCGTGGGCGATCGCGGGCTCCGTAGTGGCGCTGGCACGGCCGGCGTCGGGATTTCCGGAGCACGACTTGACTCCCGCACAGGTTCGTGCGATCAAGAGCGATCGCGGTTGGAAGACGATGGTCGGCTTCCAGACCCGCAACCCTGTCCACCGTGCTCACGAGTATCTGCAGAAGGTGGCGCTGGAAACCGTCGACGGCCTGCTGCTGCACCCGCTGGTGGGGGAGACGAAGAGCGACGACATTCCGGCGTCGGTGCGGATGAGCTGCTATGAGGTGCTGCTGCAAGGCTACTTCCCGGCCGAGCGCGTTCTGCTCGCCACCAACCCCGCCTGGATGCGCTACGCGGGGCCGAAGGAGGCTGTGTTTCACGCGATCGTGCGCCGAAACTATGGCTGCACCCACTTCATCGTCGGCCGCGACCACGCCGGAGTGGGCAGCTACTACGACACGTACGCGGCGCACCGCATCTTCGACGAGTACACACCTGGTGAGCTGGGCATCGAGATCCTCCGCTTCGAGCACACCTTTTACTGTTCCGAGTGCGGCGGGATGGCGTCATCGCGGACCTGCCCGCACCCGTCGACATCGCACCGGACGCTCAGCGGCACGGCCGTTCGCAACCTGCTGGCCGAAGGCAAAGACCTGCCGCCCGAGTTCACGCGCCCCGAGGTGGCGAAGGTGCTCCTCGACGCCGCGAGGAAGGAAGCAACGGCTTGAGGTACTACCCGGTATTCCTGGACCTTGTGGACCAGCCGTGCGTCGTTCTGGGAGACGGCAAGTTCGCGAATGAAAAGGGCGCCTCGCTTCGCGAGGCCGGAGCCGCTGTCCGGGTCATCCCTTCACGCGAGTACAGGCCCGGCGATCTCGCAGGCGCCCGCCTCGTCGTCGATGCCAGCGAGGACCCCGACATCAACCGGCTCAGCTGGGCGGAGGCTGAGGCGGCCGGCATCCTCATCAACGTCGTCGATCGTCCGGCACAGTGCCGCTTCATAGCGCCCGCGATCGTCAGGCGCGATCCGCTGCTGATCGCCATCTCGACATCGGGCGAAAGCCCATACCTGGCGTCGGCGCTGCGTGCCCGCATCGAGCGCTGGCTTGGCCGTGAGTGGGGGCCGTTCGTCGCTGTGGTCGGCAACGTGCGCCGTCAGCTTCGCGCGCGAGGCATGCCCATCCCCGAGCAGACGCGCGTGTATCGCCGGATCATCAACTCGGACGTTCGCAATCTGCTTCGGCGCGGCCGTGCGGATGACGCGGCCCATCTGGCGGTGGCCATCGGGCAGGCTGGGCCGACCGGTCCGGGACGCGTCGCCCTCGTCGGCGCGGGTCCAGGCGATCTCGACCTGCTCACGTTCAAGGCGCGCGAGCTGCTCGCGGACGCCGATTACGTGCTGCACGACGCCCTCATCGCGCCGGAAACGCTCGCACTATGCGGTCCGGACGCCCGGCTCGAGGACGTGGGCAAGCGCGCTGGCCACGACAACCCGAGCCAGCAGGCGATCACGTCGCGCCTCATCGAGCTGGCGCGCGCGGGTCACGCGGTCGTCAGGCTGAAGGGCGGCGATCCGTTCGTCTTCGGCAGAGGCGGCGAGGAGCTGGCCGATCTGGTGAGCGAGGGCATAGAAGTCGTGGTCGTTCCCGGGATCACCGCGGCGCTGGCCGCGCCCGCCGCAGCCGGCATTCCCGTGACGCTGCGCGGAGTCGCATCCTCGCTGGCGATCACGACCGCCCAGGGCGATGGTTCGCTCGACCGCTTGGGCGAGCTCGCTCTGGCCGCGGACACACTCGTCGTTCTGATGCCGAGGTCCAACCTCGCCGAGGTGGCAGCGACTCTCGCTCGCGCCGTCGGCGGCTCGCGTGCGGCGGCCGTGATCAGCAACGCGACGCTGCCGAACCAGCAAAGCGTGACCGGCCCGCTGGAGCGCATCGCCCGCATCGCCGACCAGGCCGCCATCGGCACACCGGCAACGCTGGTCGTCGGTGACGTGGTCGCCGCCGCGCCAACCCTGGCGGTGCTGCCAAACTCGACTGTTGACGGTGGGTTCGGCTAGACCGCTTCGACTGGGGACTCGCGGGTCGCGCCTGGCGCTGGTGCAGAGCGAGATCGTGGCCGCGCGGCTGCGCGCGAGCGGCGCGCCGGTGGAGGTGAAGAGGATCGTCTCGGACGGGGACGTTCGGGCGCAGGATGCACCGATCGGCGAAGGCATTTTCGTCACCGCGCTCGAGCGAGCGCTTGTGGCTGGCGAGATCGACATCGCCGTCCACAGCGCCAAAGACCTTCCGCTCGAGGAGGACCCAAACCTCGTCATCGCCGCCTACCCCGAGCGAGCAGACGCTCGAGACGCGCTGGTGACCCGGCTTGCGGAGCGGTCCATCGACGACATCGCAGTCGGCGCCAGGGTGGGGACGGACAGCCCGCGCCGCGCGGGCTTCCTGCGCGCGCTGCGACCCGACCTCGAGGTGATTCCTCTCCATGGCAACGTCGACACGCGACTCAGGCGCCTCGACGCGGGCGAGGCCGATGCTCTGGTGCTGGCAGCGGCCGGGCTCGAACGACTCGACCTGGGTGGCCGGATCGCGACGCGCATCGACGGTGAATCGATGCCGCCCGCCCCTGCCCAGGGAGCGCTGGCCGTGCAGGCCCGCCGAGACGACCCAGAGGTTCTCGACGTGCTGGGCCGGCTCGACGATGCCGGCGTCCGCATGGCCGTGGTGGCGGAGCGCGCGCTGCTCAAGGCAATGGGCGGAGGGTGCAGGGCACCCGTCGGCGCCATCGCGGTACGGGTCGATGGTGTCCTCACGATGCTCGCCGGAGCGGTCACGCCCGATGGCCGGTCGAGGCACGTGGTTCGCCTCTCGCATGACATCGAAAACGGCGGGTCGCTCGCGGGTGCGGTGTCCGCGGCCGCACACGAGCTGAAAAGCTTCGTGGCGCTGCACTCGCGCGCGGTCATCGACACGCGTCCGGAGCTCGATCCGGCGGAACGGGAGGCGATCGAGCACGAAGGATTCCGGGTGCTGCACGTTCCGACGATCGCCATCGGGTCGGCCCGTGCCGACGGCGACCTCGATCGCGCTCGCTCGCGCATCGGCGACTACGACTGGGTCGTGCTCACGAGCAAGCGCGGGGTGTCAGCCTTGCTCGATGGTGTGTCTTCGCCGCCATCGAACGTTCGCTGGGCGGCGGTCGGCGCGACCACGGCAAAGGCGTTGAGAGACCGCGGTGTGCACGTTGATGCCGTTCCTGCGTCGGCACGAGGCGACGCGATCCCGGGCGCGATGGCGACGGTCGGCTCGTTGCAAGGATGCCGGGTGCTGCTCGCTCGGGCCGACGCCGCGGACAAGACGCTTCCGCAGAGGCTCATGAAGATGGGAGCCCGGGTCGACGACGTGGTCGCGTACCGAACGATCACCGGGCCCGACGCGTCGTGCCACGCCCTGAGCGATGCACTCGCTGACGGCGATGTGGAGGCGATCATGTTCGCGTCTGGGTCGGCTGTTCGTGGCACAGTCGAGCTTGCCGGGACGGCCGGCGCTCGCGCCCGGGCGCTGCACGCGATCACGATTGGTCCCAAAACCAGCAAGATCGCGCGCGATCTCGGGTTTGTCGTGGCCGCTGAGGCAGTGTCGCAAGACGGGCCGGGTCTCCGCGCCGCGCTGAGGCGAGCATTCGACGAGGAGGTGGAACGATGGGTCGAATCGCAGCTCCTGCAGCCCGCATAAAGACGCCAGGTCCCGAGCGCCCCCGTCGCTTGCGACGGACCGCGGCGCTGCGGTCGCTTGTGAAAGGCACGCGCTTGGCCGCGGGCCAGTTCGTGATGCCGCTGTTCGTCGTCGGGGGCCGAAACAGTGTGGAGCAGATAGGGTCGCTGCCCGGCCATGCACGCCTCAGCGTCGACCGGGCCGTCGACAAGGCACGCGAGCTGGCGCAGCTCGGAGTGGGCGGGGTGCTGTTGTTCGGCATCCCCGAGCGGAAGGATGAGGAAGGAAGCGGAGCGGCGGACCCAGGCGGCCCTGTGCCGGCGGCGCTGCGCGCGCTCAAAGACGCGGGCTTGCCCCTCGTGCTGGCGGCCGACGTCTGCCTGTGCGAGTACACGAGCCACGGGCACTGCGGCGTGATCGTGAATGGAGACGTGGACAACGACGCGACCCTTCCTCTTCTAGGCGAAGCGGCGGTCGCCTACGCGGACGCGGGCGCGGACATCGTCGGGCCCAGCGGCATGATGGACGGCCAGGTCGCCGCCCTCCGCGGTGCGCTCGACGGCGCCGGGCACGACGGCACCGCGATCATGGCCTATGCGTCGAAGGCCGCCTCTGCTTTTTACGGCCCATTTCGTGAAGCCGCCGGGTCGACGCCCGCGTTCGGCGACCGGCGCAGCTACCAGATGGACTATGCCAACGCCCGCGAGGCGATTCGCGAGATGGAGCTGGACGTACGTGAGGGGGCGGACATCCTCATGGTCAAGCCCGCGCTCACGTCGCTGGACCTGCTCGTTCGCGCCCGCGAGCGCTTCGACGTGCCACTCGCCGCGTATCACGTGAGCGGCGAGGTCGCGATGCTGGAGGCGGCGGCGGAGAAAGGCTGGATCGACCGCAAATCCGCAGCCCTCGAGGAGCTGACCGCGATCGTGCGCGCGGGTGCCGGCATCGTCATCACGTACCTGGCTGCGGATGCCGCCCGCTGGCTGCAGGAGGACGCGGCCCGGTGACCGATCAATACGTCCACGCGCTGGCGCTGGGCCTCGACACGGAGTGGCGGCGGCTGCCTGACGCTCAAAGGCGGTCGACCCTCGCCGACTTCATCGCATCGGTCGACCAATCTCGCGAGGTCAAGACATACGCATACACGATGGTCGGGCTGCAGGCGGGAGTCGACCTGCTCCTGTGGCGCATGGCCCCCTCGCTGGATGCCCTCGAAGAAGCAGCGGCCGCCGCTCTTCGCTGCGGGATGGGGACGTGGATGAGCGTGAAGGAGAGCTTCCTGGGGCTGATCCAACCGTCGCAGTACGTGAAGAAGCCGACCCCACAGGAGCAGTCGCTGTTCAGTGGCCAACGCTCCCGCTACCTGATCGTCTATCCGTTCACGAAATCGGCCGATTGGTATCTGCTCGACAAGGACACCAGGCAGCGCGTCATGAACGAGCACATGAAGGTCGGCCACGCATACCCGCAGGTACGCCAGCTGCTGGCCTATTCGTTCGGGCTGGACGACCAGGATTTCGTCGTCGCTTACGAGACCGACGACCTCCCCGCGTTTGGCGAGCTGGTGCGGGCGCTTCGTTCCACCGAGAGCCGGCGCTCGACCGTGCGCGACACGCCGATCCTGGCAGGGATCCATCGCCCTCTCGGCGAGCTGGCAGAGCTGTTCGGCGCTTGACAGCGACAAGCGCGCCCCTGTTCCTGCGCGCGTGCAGGCTCGAGCAGGTTGAGCGGACACCCATATGGCTCATGAGGCAGGCCGGGCGATCGCTGCCGGAGTATCGCGCGCTGCGCGAGCGCTGGAGCCTGGAGGAGATCGTCGCCCAGCCCGAGCTCTGCGCCGAGGTCACGCTCCAGCCCGTCAACAGGCTCGGAGTCGACGCGGCGGTGATGTTTGCCGACATCATGCTTCCGCTCCGCGGCATGGGCGTCGACTTCGAGCTCGTTGAATCGGTCGGGCCCGTGATCGCAAATCCCATTCGAGCCGCCGAGGCGGTTCGAGCCCTGCGCACGCCGCCGGCATCCGAGTCCGTGCCGCAGGTGCTGGACGCGGTGAGGATCGTCGCCCGTGAGTCGCCGGTGCCTGTCATCTGCTTCGCGGGCGGTCCGTTCACCTTGGCGAGCTACGCCGTCGAGGGCAGGCCGAGCCGCGACTTCGTGCTGACCAAGCAGTTCATGTACCGCGAGCCGGAAGCGTTTGCGCTCTTGCTCGACAAGCTCGCCACGGTGATGGCCGAGTACCTCAATGCCCAGGTCGCCGCGGGGGCACAGGCGCTGCAGGTGTTCGACAGCTGGGTCGGCGCGCTGTCACCCGCCGACTACGAGATGCGCGTGCTCCCGTTCACACGGCGCATCTTCGAAGCCACCGCATCGCTTCACGTTCCGAGGATCCATTTCGGGACCTCGACCGCGGGGCTGCTGGATCTGATCGCGGAGTCCGGCGCGGACGTGATCTCGCTCGACTGGCGCATCGACCTCGATGAGGGATGGAAGCGGGTCGGCCACCACCGGGGTGTGCAGGGCAACCTGGACCCGGCGGTCCTTCTCGGGCCAGCCGAGGGTGTCGTCGACGGTGCGCGGCGCGTGCTCAGGTTCGCGGCCGGCCGGCCGGGTCACGTCTTCAACCTCGGTCACGGTGTGCTCCCAGGCAGCCCGCTCGAGAATCTTCAGGCGCTGGTCGAGACCGTGCGCGAAGGTGTGCCGGCGGTTGCCTGAGTTGAAGACCGGCGTGCTCTGCATGGCCTACGGAAGCCCTGATGGGACTGATGAGAGCGACGGGATCGAGGCTTACTACACCCATATTCGCGGCGGCAGGACGCCTTCGCCGGAGGCGGTATCAGAGCTGCGGGAGCGATACCGGGCCGTCGGCGGTTCGCCCTTGACGGAGATCACGGGCGCCCAGGCGCGAGCCCTGGCCTCGCGGCTCGGGCTGCCGGTGTTCGCCGGCATGAAGCACGCGCCTCCATTCATCGCCGACGCCGCGGCTGAGGCGCGCACAGCCGGCATCGAGCGGCTCGTCGGGCTTCCCCTCGCGCCGCACTACGCCGAGATGAGCCTGGGCGCATATCTCTCCACGCTGCGCGAGGCGTGGGACAAGGAGCTGATCGTCGTGCGTGGTTTCCACGACCACCCGGCGTTCGTCACCGCGGTCCAGGATCTGCTCGCTGAAGCGATGGCTGATTTCGAGCCGGAAAGGGTGTTCTTCACCGCCCACAGCCTGCCGGCTCGCATCGAGGCGGCCGGCGATCCCTACCGCGAACGGCTCCTGGAGAGCTGCATGCTGGTGGCAGCAGGATCGTCGCTGCCCGGATGGGAGTTCGCGTTCCAATCCGCGAGCCACACCGGCGAGCCGTGGCTCGGTCCCGACCTGCTGGAATCGTTGGGGCGCTCCGGAGTGCGGCGGGCGCTCGTGTGCCCGATCGGGTTCGTCGCCGACCACCTTGAGATCCTTTACGACATCGATATCGAAGCGATGGCGTTCGCCAGCGAGCACGGAATCGACCTACGCCGGACGCAGTCATTCAACACGCGGCCGGAGTTCATCGACGCACTTGCGGCGGTCGTGCGCGATGCGCTCAAGTCGCCATCGCCGGCTCGGAGCGCGGGCATAATGAGCGAGTGATCGCGGCCCTACGAGTGGAAGCGGATTCGCGCGCTGAGGAATGGATGCGCACCCACGCCACGGAGCAGCCACGCGTGATCGCATACGACGTTCATCGCTGCTGTGGGGGCGGCAAGATCTGTTCGGTGACCATTCGCGATCGTTCGCGCAGCGACGAGGGGCGTGACTTCGTCACAGCCGTCCTCGCCGACGGCACGAGGCTGCTGGTCGATCGACGCGCAGCTCGCCGCCTGCCGACAAGGTTCGGGCTCACGGTCCGTGGGCTGGGGCCTTTTCGGCGGCTCGACCTGGAGCTCAGCGGCGAGCAGTGGGGTGCGCTCCTCTACGACTGAAGAGCGCTAGCGGCCGGGCTTCCTCATCGCCCACGGCCCGTACCTGATGGCCGCGATCAGCATCCAGACGAACATCGCCAGGCCCAGCACCGCGAAAAGCTCGCTGATGATCAGGCCCGTTACCGGGATGGGTGAGCGGTCGGGGTTGGCGAACGATCCGATGTTGGTGAAGACCGTGATCCCGCTCAATCCGTAGAGGACCAGCGCGGCCCAGAACATCCATCGCCACCCCAGGTAGCTACCGAGCGCCGCAACCAGATACACAAGAGCAAAGAAGATGGCGACGGCGTAGGTGACGCCGATCGTGATGTTGGCGATGGTATCGACGCTTGTAGTCGTGGGGATCTGCGTGCCCTGTGCATGAATCGCCCGCAAGACCGAGTCGTGGTTGACGAAAGCGATGGTGATGACGACGCCGGATATTGCTGAGATGGCGAACAGCGCCGCCGTGATGAGCTGCATGGGCCGGGTCCATGGGGTCGGCTCACGGTAGTTGGCGGGGAGCGGCGCCCACTGCTGGCCGTCCCACCGGAACTGGCCGTCGGCGGATATCTGGCCGGCGGCCTGTGTGGTTGGGACCGGGTCCATGGCGGCACCAGCCTAACCCCGGACACACTAATGTGGCTTGTATGGATGAGCCCGCGTACGTCTCCAAAGTCAGGATCGTCCGCGAACGCGGACCGGTCCGCAGGGCGTATCTGCCTGTGGAACCCGAACCCATCATGTTCGGCACCCACGACGAGGTGCGCGAGCATTACGGCACCGCTCCCGGCTCGTACCCCGACCACGCCACCACGCTCGACTACGTGGTCGCCGCGGCGGCCGGTTGACTCACCGGCACCCTGGGTGGCGCGCTGGAGGCGCGCGGGATCGAGGCGGGCGAGGGAAAGCTGAGCTCGGATGCGGAGGGCATTGTCGTGCTGCAAGACAAGGTGCTCGTGATCAAGAGCATCCACGTCCGCTACCACCTCGCTGGCTGCCCCGACGACAAGCGCGAGGCGGCCGAGCGGTCGCACACCTTCCATGCCGGCCGCTGCCCGGTCGCCAAAAGCATCGGCGGCTGCATCGACATCACCACCGAGCTCGAGTTCGTCTGACGGCGCCGGCCTGGATTACGCTAAGGCCCTCGGCGCTGCGGCCCAGGGTTAGGGAGGAACACGGCCATGTCCTTCATATCGCGCGGATTTCGCGGCAAGCGGCGCGACACTGCCAGCACCTCGCGACTGCCGCCCGGGCAGTACGTCGTGAATGACTTCCCCGTGTTGTCGGCCGGCCCGACTCCCCGCATCCCGGTGGCGGAATGGACCTTCGTCATCGAAGGCGAGATCGACAAGCCCCGGAGCTGGACGTGGGATGAGTTCCGCAAGCTGCCCACCGAGCAGGTGACCAAGGACATCCACTGCGTCACGAAATGGTCGAAGTTCGACACCCTCTGGACCGGCGTTTCGGTGGACACCCTTCTGGAAGGCGTGGACACCGCGGCCGAGTACGTGGTCGAGTTCTCCTACGGCGGCTACACGACCAACCTTCCGCTCGAGGACGTGACCGGAGGCAAGGCCTGGGTCGCGTTCGAGTTCGACGGCCAGCCCCTCCATCCCGAGCACGGCGGCCCTGCACGCATGCTCGTGCCACACCTTTACTTCTGGAAGAGCGCCAAATGGATCCGCGGCCTTCGATTGGTGAACGAGGATCATCCCGGCTTCTGGGAGACGAACGGCTACAACAACTACGGCGATCCATGGCGCGAACAGCGGTACTGGGG
>Ga0207684_10000639_pt1 | contig 41572 bp, 40 predicted proteins | sample KBSK5501metaG_FD_184342 | JGI IMG/M metagenome (GOLD analysis project Ga0207684, IMG submission 184342) | Corn, switchgrass and miscanthus rhizosphere microbial communities from Kellogg Biological Station, Michigan, USA - KBS K5-50-1 metaG... | ecosystem: Host-associated > Plants > Roots >... | reverse complement strand
CTACAGACAATCGGCAAGGCCCGGTCTTAGCTATGCATTGGGGACGGGCGCCGGGGCCGAGATCTGCAGGTGCTCTCGACCTGCAGTACTGGGTGGGGGCGTCCGATCCCCACCATGACGCGCTCCGTCGGTCCGCGACGCGACCCGCCGGTACACTAGCCGCCATGGGCCTGGCCCAGATCAAAATGCCGCAGCTTGGTGAGTCTGTCACCGAGGGCACCGTCGACCACTGGCTCAAAAACGAGGGCGATTTCGTCAAGCGTGACGAGCCCATCGTCGAGGTTGTCACGGACAAGGTCAACGCCGAGATCCCCTCGCCCTTCGAGGGCAAGCTGGTCAAGATCACCGCCGCCCAGGGCGAGACCGTCCTGGTGGGATCGGTGATCGCCCAGATCGAGGTGGCGGGAGCGCCTTCCGCCCCGGCCGCTCAGGCAGCGAAGCCGGAGCCAAAGGCAGCGCCGACCAGTGCTGCCGCCGTCACGGCTGCCGCCCCGGCGGTCGAGCCGGCCGCGACCGGAGGAGGCAACGGCGGCGCTCGCCTCTCTCCCGCGGTCCGGAAGCTTGCCGCCGAGCACAACCTCGACCCGACGACCCTACGGGGCTCAGGCCTGGGCGGGCGCGTGACGCGCGACGACATCCTGGCGGCGGTTGGCGGAGCGAGCTCCACCGCAGCGCCGGCGCCGGCAACCGCTCCCCAAGCGCCGCGAGACGGTTCGCGCGAGGAGCTGGTGAAAATCAGCATCATGCGGCGCTCGATCGCCGAGCACATGGTCCGCAGCCTCGCCACGGCGCCTCACGCCTGGACCCTGCAGGAGGTCGACGTCACGAACCTCGTCCGCTACCGTGAATCTGAGAAGGACGGCTTCAAGGCGCGCCACGGCGTCGCCCTTACGTACATCCCCTTCGTCGTCCAGATCGTGTGCGAGGCCATCAAGCAGTTTCCGTGGCTCAACTCCACGTGGACCGACGAAGGTGTCGTACTCAAGCGCTACATCAACATGGGCATCGCCGTCTCGATACCAGACGGGCTGATCGTCCCTGTCCTCAAGGATGCCGACCAGCGCGGTTTCACCGACCTCGTCCAGTCGCTCGACGACCTCATCGGCCGCGCGCGCAACAAGCAGCTCAAGCCCGATGACGTGCAGGGCGGCACATTCACACTCAACAACACGGGCTCGACCGGTTCGATCGCGTCGCAGCCGATCATCAACCAGCCCCAGGCCGCCATCCTCACCACGGAATCCATCGTCCGCCGGCCGGTCGTCATCGGCGACGGCATCGCGGTGCGCAACATCATGAACATGTGCTTGAGCTTCGACCACCGCATCATCGACGGCATGATGGCCGGGCAGTTCCTAGGCTTCATCAAGAAGCGACTCGAGGAATGGACGGCGTCTAGCATCAAGCTGTGAGCAGCACGACTCCCCTCACGCCGCAGTCGATCCCCTCGTGGATCCGCGTGCGCGTGACCGAGGGCGAGAACTTCAAAGACCTCAAGCAGATCGTGCGCGGCCGCAACCTTCACACGGTGTGCGAGGAGGCGCGGTGCCCCAACATCTTCGACTGCTGGAACCGGCGTACGGCGACGTTCATGATCCTTGGCGACGTCTGCACGCGCGCCTGCCGGTTCTGCGCCGTCACGTCAGGTCGGCCCAGCGAGTTGGACCTCGGCGAGCCCCTTCGCGTGGCGGAGTCGGTGGCCGAGCTCGGACTCCGGCACGCGGTCATCACATCGGTTGATCGAGATGACCTGCGCGATGGCGGCTCGGGCATCTTCGCGCGCACCATTCGCGCCATCCGCCGGCGCAGCCCGGACACGACGATCGAGGTTTTGACGCCGGACTTTCAAGGCGACCTCGAAGCGGTGCGGACCGTCGTCGAAGCGGGGCCCGACATCTTCAACCACAACACCGAGACCGTGCCGCGCCTTTACGCGCGCATCCGGCCGAAAGCGGTCTACGCCAACAGCCTCGCGCTCCTTCGCCATGTGAAGACGCTGGCGCCGCACATGGTGAGCAAATCGGGATTGATGGTCGGCCTCGGCGAAACTGAAGACGAGCTGCTCGAGGTGTTTCGCAACATGCGCGCGCACAACATCGACGTCCTCACGGTCGGCCAGTACCTGCGGCCGACCAAGAAGCACGCCGAAGTCGTGCGCTACTACAGACCCGAGGAGTTCGTAGAACTGAAGACGAAGGCGATGGCGATGGGCTTCAAGCACGTCGAAGCCGGCCCCCTGGTCCGTTCCTCCTACCACGCTGATGAGCAAGTCCCCGACCGTAAGAGCCTGCTGGCTGGGTAGCGCGCCGTACCGCGCCGTCTGGGACCTCCAGGCTGAGCTGGTGGCCGGGGTGCGAGACGGCGGCGCGCCGGACACGCTGCTCCTCCTCGAGCATCCGCACGTTTTCACGCTGGGCAAAGCCGGGGGCGCAGACGACTTGCTCTGGGACGAGCGTGAGCGCGCGGGCCGCGCTGTGGACGTCGTCTGGTCCGACCGCGGCGGCGAAGCGACGTATCACGGACCCGGCCAGCTCGTCGGCTACCCGATCCTCGACCTGTCCCACTTTGGCATGACGATCCCCGGCTACCTGGAGAAGCTCGAGGAATCCCTGATCGCCTACCTGGCGGAGCTCGGGATCGCCTCCGAACCGGGGGGGCATGGCCTTACCGGCGTCTGGTCAAATGGCGAGAAGGTGGCCGCTATCGGGATCAAGCTCAACCGCTCGGTGGTCAGCCACGGGTTCGCGCTGAACCTCACGACCGACCTCGACTACTTCGAAGGGATCATCCCGTGCGGGCATGCCGACAAACGTCCGACGTCCGTGGCGTCGCTGACAGGGCAGCGCATCGAAACCGCGACTGCCGCGCGCGCGTATGCGCGTCATTTTGAGCGTGCATTCAACACCAATCTGATCTGGGCGCCCGAAACGTCGTTAATTTCAACGGAAGCTGTAGAGGCGGTCCCGGGACCACACATATAATCCGCGGCACGGGCCTGAGGAGTCGGCCCTAGAACTAAATGCTGTTCCTGGCAGCCCATTTAGCGAGTTCGCTTCCCGGGTGGCTGCAAGAACCATCCTGGTTGAGGCCGTTCACCCGCGCGATCCGGCTTTTCATCCTCCATCACGAGTCGGGTGGCCTGTTCGTGGTGATCTTCCTGGAGGAGCTGGGGGTGCCGCTGCCGGCACCGGGCGACGCTGCGATCGCCTACGGCGGGTACCTGACGACGACACGCGCGATCCCCTATCCGCTTGCCTACCTGGCGGTTGTCGCCGGGGCGGTGCTCGGAAGCGCCTGCAACCTCACCATCACGCGGCGCTATGGCCGCCCATTCATCCGACGTTACGGCCGATATATCGGTCTGACGGAACGGAAGCTCAACCGAGCCGAGAAGGCGTTCCAGCGCTGGGGACCGTGGACGATCATCATCGGCCGCCACATCCCGGGGATGCGGATCGTGATATCGGCGCTTTCGGGAATATTGAACGTTCCCTATCGAGTATTCATACCGTGCGTTCTGTTCTCCGCGGCGATCTGGGCTGCAATCTTTCTCGAGGTTGGGAGGCGGATCGGACCGCGAGTTCGCGACCTGTTCGGTATCTTCCCGGCGTATCTGCTTCCGTGGCTGGGTTTGGGTTTGGTCGTGCTCGTGATCGGGTATCTGGCATATGAACATGGATTCCTACCGAAAACCCGCAACCGAAGAGCCGTCGAACCGCGCTGAATTGGTGCGGCTGGACAGCGTCTCGATGGACGAGGATGACGAGATCCTTCCCGACTTCGAAGCCGAGGTCGACGGCCGGCGCGTCTGGGTGACGGCCGTGCTGGAGCGCACCGCTGTGATCGAACCGGCCCCTGGAGAGCCGAAGGTTTTGGTCAACCGGCGGCGGCTCCTGGTCGACCCCGCCCACCTTCGCGTCCGCCACCTGGCGAGCAAGGAAGCAGCCCGGCGTGGCCGCGAGGCGGCCCGGCAGCTGCGCCTCCAGGAGCACAACCCGGCCGCTTAAGGCGGTTTCGCCCCGGTTTGGGGCGCTTCGGCTGGAGTCTGTGAACGTTCTGGTAAGCTTCACTGCTGCCGAACAACGCTCTCGGCACTATTCATTTTTCCGCGGCCAACCAGTTGCCGCCTAGCCCGAGGAAGCCCGCCAATGAACAAAATCGCTGATCTCGTTTCGCTCGCCAGCATCGTCCCACCCCCCAACCACGAGGTCAGCGGTGGGTTCAATGCGATCGTCGACGGCAAGCAGGTTCGCGTGCGCGCCGTGTTGGAGCGGACGGTCGTGATCGAGCATCAGGAGGGCGGCGAGCGGAGCGTCGTGCGTAAGGACAACTGCCTGGTCAAGCCATCGGCGGTGGCGTTCGTGCCGGGCAACCCCAACAACGGTGTTGGGCCGCGACAGTGGCGCAGGTTGCCGGGCAAGCCGCCGGCGCCTCCGCGGGTGATTCCCTGACCTGGTAACCGGCCCTCAATCGATGTAGCGCAGAGCGGCCAGCGTCAAGAAAGCAGGAAAGGTCTCGGCTAACGCGACTTCTTCGAACACTTCGCGAGCCTCATCAAACTTCCCCTTCTTCCACAGCTCCTCTCCGTGGCGTTTGCGTAGGCTCCCCATCTCCTCCTCGGCGAGCTCGCGGACCAGGTCAGCGGTCACCGTCGGCCCCTCCGTGAGCCGCGCCGCGTGCCGGCACCACTGCCACACCTGCGAGCGCGATATCTCGGCGGTGGCGACGTCCTCCATTAAGTTGTTGATGGCCGCCGCGCCCACGCCCCGCATCCACGACTCGATGTACTGGATGCCCACGCTGACGTCGAGCCTGAGCCCAGCCTCGGTGATGGTGCCGCCCGGCACGCGAACGTCGATCAGCTCTCCGGCGGTGACCTGAACGTCGGGTCGCTGCCTCTCCATCTGATTGGCGCGATCGCCGAGCACGCGGTCGAAGGCTTCGGTCGCTGTGGGCACCAGGTCGGGATGCGCCACCCAGGTGCCGTCGAAGCCATCCCCCACCTCGCGGTCCTTGTCCTCCTTCACCTTCGCCAGCGCGATGCGGTTGACCTCGGCATCGCGCCGCGAGGGAATGAATGCGGCCATCCCACCCATCGCGTGCGCGCCCCGCCTGTGGCATGTCTTCACGAGCAGCTGCGTATATGCCCGCATGAAAGGGACGGTCATCGTGACCTGCGCGCGGTCGGGCAGGACGAAATCCGGACGGTTCCGGAACTTCTTGATGATGCTGAAGATGTAGTCCCAGCGACCTGCGTTCAGTCCGCTCGAATGGTCGCGCAGCTCGTAGAGGATCTCCTCCATCTCGAACGCGGCGAGGATCGTCTCGATGAGGACGGTGGCGCGGATCGTCCCTCGCGGGACGCCGAGTGAATCCTGCGCGAAATTGAAAACGTCATTCCAGAGCCGCGCCTCGAGATGGCTCTCGAGCTTGGGGAGGTAGAAGTAAGGTCCGCTCCCCTTGCCCAGCAGGCGCTTGGCGTTGTGAAAGAAGTAAAGGCCGAAGTCGAACAGGCTGCCTGAAATCGGTCTGCCGCCGAGCAGCACGTGACGTTCGTCGAGATGCCACCCGCGCGGGCGCACGAGCAGGGTCGCGACCTTTTCGTTGAGGCGGTATTCCTTTCCCTCTGGGCTGGTGAACGTGAGCGTTCTCTCGATGGCGTCGATCAGGTTGACCTGGCCTTCGACGAGGTTCGACCACGTCGGCGAGTTGGCGTCCTCAAAGTCGGCCATGAAAACCCGCGCCCCGGAGTTGAGGGCGTTGATGAGCATCTTGCGGTCGGTCGGCCCCGTGATCTCGACCCGGCGGTCCTGGAGGTCCTTCGGCGCCTCGGCGACTCGCCATTCCGACTCCCGGACCGAGTTGGTCGCCGCCAGGAAATCGGGCATCTCTCCGCCGTCGATGCGAGCCTGGCGCTCGTCGCGCGCCCGCAGCAACTGCTCACGTCGCGCGCCGAATTCGCGCTGAAGGCTGCCGACGAAATCGAGTGCTGCCGGTGTGAGCACCTCGCGCGCCCGTCCCGCCACCGGGCCTTTGACCTCTACCTGCTCAGTCGTGGCCACCCCTCAGCCAATGTACACGACGGCTGCTACGTCCCGGAGAGGCGCTCCACGACCGGCGCAAACGCCTCCGCCGCGTCGCCGGGTACGACGACGAACGAGAAGCCGTATCGCTCTCGACGAGCCCGCAGGTCATCGACCAGCTCGTCGACAGTTCCAATGAGGAAATGTGGCATCTCGAGCACGTCACGTGCCTCTGCGCCAAAGCCGGTGGCCATGGCCGCAGCGACCTCCTCGCGCCCCTCGGTGACGTTGGCCATGAACGTCCACGCACCTAGCTCGATGTCCTCGAATCGGTCGCCCGCCGCCTCCTTGATCCACCCCAGCTTTTCGACTGTGGCCTCGGCGAATCCGCTGCGAGCCACGCGACGGTTGACCCGCCCTTCGCGAAGGTCGAAGTTGACGTTCACGATGTCGGCCTCACGGGCGGCAAGGGTCAGCATGCGGCGGCCCCCGCCGCCAATGAGGATCGGTGGATGCGGCTTCTGAACGGGCAGCGGATAGCCCTCGAGCTCCTTGATCCGGTAGTGCTTGCCGGTGAACGAGAAGCTCCCGCCGGCCAGAAGACCTTTGATGATCCTCAGGCCTTCTTCCATTCGTTCGATGCGCACGCCCGGGCTGTCGTAAGGCATGCCCGCCTGCTCGTAGTCCTGGGCCAGCCAGCCCGCGCCCAGGCCGAAATCGAACCTGCCGCCGGACAGAAGGTCGAGCGTCGCAACCTCCTTGGCGAGCACAACCGGATGGCGGTAATCGTTGTCGAAGACGAGGGAGCCGACACGCAGGGTTGTCGTGGCGTCGGCGGCTGACATCAACGCCGCGATCGGGGCAACCTGCTCCCCGAAATGGTCGGGCAGGTAGAGGACTTGATAACCAAGCGACTCCACCAGCCGCGCCCTGTCCTTCCATGCGTTGCCGGTGGATGTGGCGTGTTCTTGCACGCCGAACCTGAATGGCCTGGCCGTGTGTTTCATGACTGCGCGTCGTCCCAGCCGGCGGCGAGCGCCTTGAGCATGATCTCGGCCGGCTGCGCGCCCGAGACTCCGTAGCGCCGGTTGATGACAAAGAAAGGCACGCCGGTGATGCCCAGCTCCGTGGCCTCGCGTTCGTCGGCCCGGACCTCGTCGGCGAACGCGCCGGAATCCAAAGCCTCTCGCGCGCTTTCCCTATCGATGCCGACCTCGCCGGCCAGCTCGACCAACGTGTCCCGGTCGCCGATCAGCCGCCCTTCCATGAAATAGGCGGCCATCAGGCGCTCCTTCATCTCAGCCTGCAAGCCAAGGGTTCCAGCGTGGTGGATGAGCCGGTGCGAGTCGAAAGTGTTGGAGCGCTTGGCGATGTCGTAACGGTACTTGAGGCCTTCGCCGGCGGCTGCGTCTACGACCCTGGCGTGCATGGCGCGCGCTTGCTCGAGGCTGATGCCGTACTTGCGAGCCAGTGCCTCCTCCAGATTGACTTCCGGATCGGTCACGGCGTTGGGATTGAGCTCGAAGCTGCGGAACTCCACAGCGACATCGGCCCGGTGCTCGAACCGCTCTAGAGCGGCCTCAAGCCGGCGTTTGCCGATGTAACACCAGGGTCAAACGACGTCAGACCAGATCTCTACCTTCATTCCTACTTGTGCCAATCGGTTCGAAAGCGTACCTATTTCGACGCGATGGACGGGCTCCTGGCTGCAGAACACGCGTGGACGGTTGTGGTCATCACCGGAGCGACCGCCCCGCTGGTGGCCGCGGCCAGGCTGCGGCCGGGAGCCTGGACGCTTATCGCCGGTCGCGCCCTGGCCGTACTGCTCGTTGGCGCCGAGGTCGGTTGGTGGGTCTACCTCGTTGCCACGCACGCCAACCGAGCCGAGCTGCTGTACGCGCTGCCGTTCCAGCTGTGCGACGCCGCCATTTTCGTGTCGGCGGTGGCGCTGTGGACGCGGCGCCAGATCCTGGTCGAGGTCACTTACTTCTGGGGCTTGGCGGGCACGATCCAGGCCATCATCACTCCCGACCTGCCGCACCACTTTCCGAGCTTCCCGTTCATCCAGTACTACGTAGCGCATGGTGGCGTGGTGGCAGCTGCGCTTTTCCTGGTCGTCGGCCTCGGGCAGTGGCCGCGGCGTCGCGCCGTCGTCTGGGTCACGGCGCTGACGATCGTTTACGCCGGGTTCGTCGGCCTGCTGGACGTGGCGACGGGCGCCAACTACATGTACCTTCGCGCGAAACCGGCCAGCGCCACGCTTCTCGATGTGCTGGGTCCGTGGCCCTGGTACATCGGCTGGGCGGCTTTGATCGGCATCGCGTTTTTCCTGATCCTCGCCGCTCCGTTCGCAACATCCCGAAAAGGGTCCGCAGATAGAATTACGGGCCGCGTGCCGAGGTAGCTCAGCTTGGTAGAGCACTTGACTGAAAATCAAGGTGTCGCCAGTTCAAATCTGGCCCTCGGCACCAACCATGCCTCGCGCATTCCGGAGCGTGTCGCGTGGGGGTTGCTGGCGCTAGGCGTTGTGCTCCTCTTCTTCGTGCTGCCGCACGACATTGAAGGCGATGGCCGGCTGCGATTCGAATCGATTCAAAGTTTGCTGGCCGGTGGTGGAATCCCGGACACGAAGTATCCCCTCATCGGATCGATCCCTTCGATCCCGCTGTTTCTCCTCGGCCGCGTCGTCGGCACGCCTGAGTGGTGGGTGTCTCGCTACAACGTCATCGTTTATGCGGCGGGCCTGGTTCTCTTGTACAGGCTGCTGCGCGATCGATTGGATCGCGACATCTTGCTCGCGTTCTTGTTGCTGCTCGGCACCACGGCGATGGTCCCGGGCTCGCTAACCGGCTTCGGCGCCGAGCCCTTCACGGTGATGGCGATTGCTACGGGTCTCGCGGCATGGTCGTCCGGCCGGTGGAAGACCGCGACAGCTCTGCTCGCACTAGGAGTCGCCAACGTGCCGGCGAGCATCGTTGGCGTTGCGCTCGCAATGGGTTGGTGGGCGTGGCGCTACAAGCGCGTTCGGGCGCTTGCGCCGCTCGTGCTCGGTGCGGGCCTGTGGTTGCTCGAGAACCTGGTGCGAAGCAAATCGGCCCTGGTCACGGGATATGAGAACGATCACGGCTTTCGAACCCTCCTTCCCTACTCGGGCCTGGCGGGCTTCAGCTATCCGATCTTCTTCGGCGTGGCGTCACTGCTGGTGTCGTTCGGCAAAGGAATTCTGTTCTTCGCGTCTGGGCTTGTGCTGGCGTTCGGCCGTGGCCTGGAGGCGCTGCGATCCGTCAGCGAGGTCCTGGTGTTGTGGTTTCTCTATCTCGCAGGCCTGGTGCTCGGGTACGGCTCCTGGTGGGCGTGGTACGGCGGATTCACATGGGGCCCGCGCTTTCTCGTCTTCGCTTCATTGCCGGCGTCGCTACTGCTCGCGGCCCAGGTCCGCCGTCCGCCTCGGCAGCTCATTGGGCTCACCATCGTGGTCGCAGTTCTAGTGCTCTCGGTGTGGGTCGGCATCGATGGCCAGGTGTTCGGGCGCTTCGCCCAGGACCCGTGCTCGGCCAATCACTACTCGCTGGAATCGTTGTGCTGGTACGTCCCCGAGTTCAGCGTGCTGTGGACCCCGTTTGTGTTTGGCGCGCACGTGCCGTGGTGGGCCTTCGTGCTCATCGCGTATGCGATCGGGGTTTCGGCCTACGTCGCCAATCCTCATATCAGGGGCTGGGCAAGCGCCCTTTATCGAGATGGGACGCATGCGTGGTCAGCCTACCGACGTCGACCGGGCTGGAGACTGTGATCCCCAGAGCTGCTGGGCCCGAACGCCCAATCCGTGTACGACGGCGGTGAACGCGTCCCGCTGCTCGAGACGGTCCTCGCCGAATGTCGCGGCAAGGTCGGCCCGAAAAGCGGGGATGTATGCGGAGCCTCCAGTCAGGAGCACGCGGTCAACATCTCGCGCCTCGATCGCTGCCGCATCGAGCGCTCGCTCGATCGCCTCGCGGACAATGTCCAGCTCGGGTCGGATCATCGCCTCGAACGCTGAGCGATGCACAGGCAGGCGGAGTTTCAGCGGAGCGAACTGCAGCTCGGTCTCGTCTGAGCTCGACAGCGCGATCTTCGCCGCCTCGATCGCCCTGTAAAAGTCGTACGCGTGTCCTTCGTAGAGCAGCGCGTGAACCACCTCGGCCGGCTTGCCGCCGATCCTCGCCAGGATGGCGGGAATGCCGGGATCGGCCATCAAGAGCCGCACCGAGCTTGCGGTGCGAAGCTCGTTGAACAGCCAGCTGGGCAGCCCGTCCAGACCCAGAGCCGGCCCAATGTAAGTCTCGAACAGGACCCCGTCCAGCATCTCGCCGCCGATCGCCACGCCGGTCGTGCTGGCGATGCGAGGCTCTCCGGCACGCGAATCCATAACGGCCACATCGAAGGTTCCGCCGCCAAAGTCGACTGCGATCTCGACCCCGTGGTGGGAGGGTTCTCCGATGACCGCGGCGGTCGGCTCGGGAAGAAAGGCCACCTCGTCGAAGCCGGCCTCGAGTGCCGCACGCTCCAGGCGCCTGAATGCCTCCGCGTCGGAGGCCGCGCGATCGCTCGGGTCGGCCCCCGCAAAGACGACGGGATGGCCGACCACCACGCGCCGCGCCGCCTCGCCGACTGATTTGTCGGCCTCATCCTTCAGCCGTCGCATCACGACAGCAACCAGCGAGCCGACTGTGAAGTCCGTTGCCCATGAGTTGGTCCCGGCAAAGCCGAGCTTTGCGAGCTCATGCTTCACTCCCGACAGCAAACGGGCGTCGTTGCAGCCACCGCCTTTGCGGTACTGGCGGCAGTCGGTGTCCCAGCCGTAAGGGGCTAGAGGGCATTTCCAGCAGTCGGTCTTCTCATGACCGGACTTGAGAAACGTCCTGACGGCCTCGTCGCCAGCCGCGCGTTTCCCACCGCGATGGAGGTAGACAAACGAGGGCAGGGTCTTGGCCAATAGCGATGATCCGAGTGGGACCACATCCACGCGATCTGCGTAAGCGACGGCGATGGCGCTGTTGCTTGTCCCGAAATCGATGCCGTAGCCCACCGGCTTGGAGGTCGAATTCACCACGGAACTATATCCGCGAAGAGGCGGCTGCTAGCTTTGGTCGATGGGTAACGCTGAAATACGATCCGTTCGCGGCAGGGCACCATGAGGTCGCCGTGCGGACGATCGAGGCGAACGATGCAACGCGCGATCGACGGTTTCCAGTTGAAATCTGGTGTCCCGCGATCGCTGAGGCAAAACCGCTAATCGTCTTCTCGCATTACAGCGGCGGCCATCGACGGACGGCAACCTACCTCTGCACCCATCTGGCCAGTCATGGCTATGTCGTCGCCGCCATGGATCACTCAGAGGTCATCGCGCCGGAGCTGACTCGCCGCGCCGGCGAAACACCATTCGAGCGCGCAGCCCGGCTAGACGAGATCATCGCGAGCCGCGTGCCGGACGTTCGCTTCCTTCTCGACCATCTGCTTAGCGGTGCAATTGATATCGAGCTCGACCCTGCGCGGATCGGATTGGTCGGCCACAGCTTCGGTGGGTGGACAGTGCTGGCGGTGCCCGAAGACGATGCGCGCGTGCGAGCGGTGGTGGCGCTGGCGCCGGGCGGAAGCTTGAACCCGAAGCCAGGCATCCTTCCCGTGAAGCTGACTTTCGCTTGGGGCCGCGACGTGCCGACGCTCTACCTTGCTGCGGAGAATGATGTGCCGATACCACTTGCCGGCGTGTACGAACTGTTCGACCGTACGCCGTCGTCGAAGCGGATGTTCATCCCGCGGCGGGCCGACCACCAGCATTTCATCGACAACGTCGAAGACGCCCACGAAGCGGTGCGAGCGGCGACGTTTCCAGGCGAGGCGGCATGGATCCCGGCGGCGATGCGACCGATCGTGGAGCTGTCATCGGGAGACCAGGCACACACGTTCGTAAGCGGATTGACTCTGGCTCACATGGATGCGACCCTGCGGAGTTCGGAAGCCGCGCACCAGCTATTGTCCGGCGACCTCGAGGCCGTACTCGCTACGCACAGAGTCGAAGCGTTCGTACATCGGCCGGAGCACCTACGGCGGCGGACGTCGCATTCGAGCGCCCGCCACGATTCCAAGCACAAGCCCCAGCGACGTGAAAGCTAGATACAGCGGAGCCGTCGCCGCAGTATTCGGCTGCCAATGCACGGAGACGCCCACAGGAACCACCGCGAAGACCACGAAGGTCGCTGTCAGGACGCCGAGGTTTCCCAGAAGGTAGGCCCACGCCCAGGGGCCCCCCTTTGTGAGAGCCAGCACCGCCCCTAGAACTTCGATCACACCTACCAGAGGAAAGAGCAGCGCGCCGATGTAGCTCAAGTAGCCAAAGAGTGGGATTGCAATGCCATAAAGGCCAAGCCAGCCCATGACTGCGTATAGCCCAATCCGAAGTGCGCGCCCCAGGATCGGGCCGTGTGCCGACATGGTTGTGACAAGTGTCGGGGAAGTAGCCCGTCTTAGTGTGCCGTGTGGGGAGCCGACTACCTTTGCTTGAATGGCGAAAGCATGGCGGTGGGCGGTGATGGAAAGGAGTCACCGTTGACAGGCTCCCTCCGCCTGATGATTTAGCCGGGTTCGGGCTATCGATAGGAATGTCTTATCGCCAGCAAACATCTGTGCCGATGGGTGTCGGTCCTCGGCCCCGAACTGTGTCGCGGTCGTGTCCTCGACTGCGAGAGCCTCCTGCTGGATCGATTCGACGCTCTCGATTCCCGCTTGGCTACGGCGGTCTCGTGCGACACCGTTTGCAGGTGAGGACTGACACCGCTCGGCCCCGGATTGGGCCGGCCTATTCAGGTGTGCGTCGACAACGCTTCCAGGCCGGTCGACGTCAGCTCATGAGTTGCGTGGTGGCCAGGGCGAGGCGGTAGGAGTCGGCGCCTGGTTTCGAGGATGGCGCCGCCGAAGGTGAGTCGGTCGACTATGGCGGCGCAGAGTTGGGGATCGGTGAAGGCCTTGGTCCAGCCGCCGAAGGACTCGTTGGACGCGATGGCCACGGAGGCCTTCTCCTCGAGGTCGGTGAGGACTTGGAAGAGAAGATCTGCGCCGCGCCGGTCGAGCTGCATGTAGCCGAGTTAGCGGGCGATGGTCTTCGCGAGTGTCTTCTCATCAGCGCCTTGTGCTTAACGAATATGATCGACGCGCCAATGGTTGAGCAATCAGAACTTCTCGCCCATCTGGGTTCGGCGTTGACCAACCGACCCACCGAGCGCTTGCGACGATTCGCATTTATTCCTCAGCCGCTCCTGGAGGGTTTGGCTGGCGAGGCGCTAAACGAGACTTGGGGAAGAGACACGTACGTCCTCATGAAGTACCTGGCAATCACTCTCGGTTGGAGTATTGAACAGGGTCGCTACACGATCGGCGACGAACAGTTTTACCTGACCGCGGGGACGCTGCAGACCCGGTATGGGACACCCCTGTACCTTGTGTTCGAAAAGAACCACTTGCAAGGCCGCCAGCCGTGGATCCTAGTCCACGTCGGGTCTCAGGTTGCCGCTCCGCAGCTGCCGAGCCCGCCAGACATTCCTACTGGAGCCCCTATCCCACCAGGCGCCGAGATCGTAATGATCCACGACCACATTCTTGGTAACAATGCAGATCGCGTTGCCTTCCTTAGGGATACCCCTCGGGTTGCGCAGATGTGCGCGGTTGCAGGCGCAATACAGTGGTCGCTGTTTAGAGGACTCCAACTGAACTACTGGTACTTCGGCCGAATGAACTATGTAGTGCCGCTGTACCTTCAAAGCCGTGAGAACATCACGCTCGCACCGGACTTAGTCGCACCTATCGAGGTTAGCGAAAACAGCCTTCTCGTCCGGACTGTCCTGCTGCCGCACATGCCCTACGCGAACGCAAGGGCATCCGTCCGCCGACATGATCAACTCCCCGCATGGATGCTAGATTGCTGGAACTCAGAGGCAGAACGCATGCAGGAGACTGACATCGAGAATCCCGAACCGCAAATTGCTGCGGATCAGATCGCCGACGGAGGGCTGCGTTGAATACTGCGAGCAAAGCTAAATGTCCCGCTAGGCCAGCCCCATCACCCCATTAGCCCTGGGATTCATTAGTTCACCCTAGGTCAGGCGCTCATGTAGATAACCAGCGGTCACTAGGCTTTCTTGGCCGATTTCACCAAACTAAGCCACGCTTTTCTCAGCTCAGCGAAGAAAGGATCCGCCTTCTCTGTGATCAGCCGATCTCCGATAGTCTGCCAGCGGCGCTTTCCCCACGTCTCGAACCTTCCACGCGAATAGTCCTCTATCGACTCCGTGAGATAGGGATTGACCCACACCTCATCAGTGCCAGCGCGAAATTCTGGTCCATTGAACACGGCGAGCAAGTCTCGGTCGCGCATGCTTGTTCCTACATAGACCCAGAGTCGCGGATGAGCTTCATCAAGCAAAGCACGGATAGCCTCGTGCTTCTGATGTGATAGACCCTGTCGAGTCTGTTCGGCACTCACGACGCAGGAGTCCGGTCGGTCGATTGTGCCATGGAACTTGAGGAGGGGAACTGCGGACTCCTTCCCAGCCAGATAACCGACCAAGTATCTTGCCATTTCACCGAACTCTTCATCGGTGGCGGCTATCTTCAGCGGGACAGTCGCATGGGTTTCAATCAGCAGATCAAAGTTGACGCCAGCCAAAATGATCCGTCCGCTTGACCTCTCAAGCAACGACACGAGATTTCGCACCGCGGGTCCAGGCCAGCCAACCACTCTGTCGTGATGCTCCTTGAAGGAATCGAGTGTTGGCACGCTGCCAAAGTGGCGCTTCTCTGCGCTAACCACCTGCTCTAGGGTCAGCGTCTTTATGTACTCGCTCCGATTGAGCTCCTGCTCAGCCGGCGTCAGCCATCCTTTCTGTTCGATCCAGTCGTAGAACTGATTCGCAAGGTCCGCGGAGCTCACCGTAGGATCTTCGGGATCGATACCTAGCAGGCCTCGGATCGCTGTATCGCGCAGTCGGTTACCAACGGGCAATTTCGACGACTCGCTGAAGCCGGCTCCGAGGAACAGCACTAAGGGCCTTTGATGGTGGCTGATCGCCTGTGCCCAGGTGATCAGGTCCTGGTGGCTGTTTCGTCGAAGCAAGCGACCGGAGTCGTCAATCGCCCATCGAAAACCAAGGCCCGGTTCGCAATACAGCCCGACGTCAATAGGAGCCTCGCATACAAACACCAAGGTGCGCAGGGCAGGGTGCGGTAGGTCTTGCAGCTGCCGCACGGCGAGGTTCCAAATCGGAGCGCGGAACGTGAAGTCCACTGCCGATTCGCGATATGTCACGACGGCCAGCTCACACGTGTCCAGCTTCGAGTGGATGGCTGCTCGCGCAACGGCCAGAACAGTGGCTTCGCCTGGACTTGGCGTTGCTCCGCTCGGCGGATTGCGGAGCCGACAGTCGACCAAACCGCCGCCCTCCTCCACTATCACCACACGACGGCCCCCCTTCGGAGCAGTCCGCATGGCCGTTATCACCGCCTTCCGGCGTACTTGGTCTAGAGTGCCTTCAACTGGCACTTGCAGCTCGGCTTCGGCTGCATCAAGCAGTACTCCATTACTTAACCCGCAGAGACCTCGAAGCACGTGTTGCGCACCTATGAGGTCGTTCACCAGAACAGGGATGACCTGGACCTTTCCGCCCTGTGAATGGTCGTGTCTTCGGCCGAGTTCTACGCCCAACTCGAGCAGTGAAACCACGGCGGTCATTCCGTCGTGTTCAGGCTCGCGGTTAAGCTGCTGACCAGTCGTGCGCGGAGCCGCCTGGTGTTGGTCGGCTGCTCGTGGACCAAGCCAAATGTGGCCAGGCTTGGTAATTTCGACCGCAATCCCAAGACGAGAGCGTCGAACGCGTATCCGAATTGAACTGGCGTCACTCGAGCTCGATGCCCGCGGGCGAGGTCGCGGGCAACAAGATCGATCACTGATTGTTCGCGGTCGGGTCTGATCCAAACCTTCCCGTCCCGGCCCCGTGCTTCCACTACCACCAAGCCATCGCCGAGCCGCCGCCGCGCCTCGTACAGCATCCAACCACTGACCAGACGAGGGTCTGTCTTGTTTCCTCGACGCGATGGAGCGAGCAGATCGGCGAAGGCTTGGACCGAAGAAAAGAAGGCTTCGTTTACAAGCTTTTGCGCCGGACCTGACGCGAATCGGGTCAGGGCCCGTCGCTCGCTGGTGCACCGATTTACTAGCAAGGCGATGACAACGCCGGCAGCGGGAATCTGAAGTGGTTTGGTTGTGCCGGCCATCAAATCGACTACTGCTTGCAGCCGGTGACGCGACCAAGTGCGGTACAGCGAAGCGAGAGTCAAGTCATATGCATGAACCTTGTAGTCGTCGAGGTCGTGGACCGTACGGTCGCTGGGAAGCTCTCGGAGAAGCTCGAGAGCGCAGCGGCCCTCTGGCGTTATTAGTCGCTTGCTGTGGCTGACGCGAATCGTCATGGGCACGCCCGGGTCAGGAAGGTCAGTCGGCAGGTCCGGTAAAGCGAGCAGTTCGCGGCGCAGCCTCTGTCCCTGAGCAACCGGATCAAACCACTTGTGACACTTAGCGAGATCGACCGAAAGCTTCCCTGGCGGAGTGCCCATGGTCGCGAGCCATGTGTCCTGCAGAGCGGTCCTTAGAGTGTTGGCTTGGGTCGCAGTTATCGTCCGAGGAAGGCCGAGAAGGTCAGTTGGCGGCTGGAAGCTCAATTCGTTTGGATCTGTACTGCGTAGCGGCGAGTTCTGACTTGCTCGGCCAGCGCGCCCAACGCCTTCGCGTCCTCACCTACGGTCGTTGACGCGAGGTGTTCGTAGTCGCGGCTTAGAGGAAGAATTACAAGCACTTGATCGTCGGGCTGCTCTAGTGCTCGTTCACGAAGGTATGTAAGGAGTGCAGCTAGCCAGTCGTGGGCAATAAAGGCACCAAACTCGTCCAGGACGATTAGGCGATTTGCGGAGCGCGGGCGCTGGTCGTCGAGCACAGCGAGTCGGGCACGTGTGTAGGCGAAAGCCTGCTCGCCGCTGCTAAATGCCTCGAGCGGACGTGATCTCTGCAGACCACCCTCGGCCCACGAGACCTGACGGCTCTCGATGTCAACACTTATGGGTCCAGTGGCCTTTGGCAGCAGAAGACTCTTGACTCGCTCATTGTTGAACCACTGGCTGAATCGGATCCCAAGAAAAGCCTGGACTTCCGGGATGTATTCCTTCGCCTGGCGCTCCTTTCCTCGGAGATGCCTGGCCGAACCGCGCAAGGCTTCCGCCACGGCCACTAGTTCAATTCGATGATGCCCTAAGCGATCCAGCAAACCGTCCAAAGCAGCGCGGATCGAGTCAAGTGCAGCCACTTGGTCTGCGGTCGAGGTACTAGTGCCAGCTATCACACGCCCGCCGAGTCCTATTCGCAACCAGTCAAGCTCCGGTGACTGACTGATCGCCGTGGCAGCTCGCTGGATGTCAGAAGTTGCACGTGCGATGTCTCTCTTCGCAAGAGAGGCGCGATCTCGCGCGGCGATGAACTTCAAACGTGCCGCGTCCATTGCTTCAGTCGCTGCTGATAACGACTGCTCGAGACCGGGGCGGGTAACACCAAGTTTCGCTAGCATCCCCTGTAGCTGCCGTTCGAGGGCCGGTAGATCGCCTTGATCAGTAGGCCCAAGCTGCTCGCGCAGGTTGGCCCGTCGAGACGCCAGGGCAAAAAGGTGGTCGTCGTACTCGCGGCGCCTCGCTTGAAGCCGTTTCAACTCCGAATCGGCGTTCGGATCCGTAACTCCGAGTGCCCTTTCGAGGCGACTCTCGCTTTGCTCGACGAGGCGCCGATACTTTTCAGACTCGATAGCTTCCTGAGACGCGCGTTGAGCGACATTTAGCGTGTTCGATGCTTCGGTTAATTTCTTCGCGACTTCGCGTGCTTGTGGGGGAGGCGGTTGCCCGATCAGTTGAGTCTTTCTCGCTGACATCGCCGCCCGCGTTTGGGCCACAGAGAGCCGCACCTGTATCTCGTCGTCTTCTAATGCGATCTGAGGCCCCAAACCGTTCCGCTCTGCGCTGGACAAACGAATTGTTAGGTCATCAAGCAAGACGACCATAGCCGGCGCGGCGTCAAGCTCGCGCTGCTTGGCACGGAGTTGAGCGATCTGTTCGAGCAAATTGCCCATGAAGGCCTCGATAGTGGCGGCGTCCGCCTCGATTCGAAGGGCGGCAGCCGAGGATGCTACCTTCGTCAGGGCCAAGGTGAGGTTTTCACGGTTCCGCTCAAGGGTGCGAGTGGCCAAACGAAGCTCCTTGAGCAGGGGCTCGGAGGCCTTGATCCGAGAAGCGATTTCGCCTATCTGCTTCTCGGTGGCTTCGCGTGCACTGCGCGTTTGCAGGATGCTCTCATCGACTTCAAGCAGCTTTCGTTCGAGGTCGGGTGCGCGTTTGCGATAGTCGTCGAGCAGCCGAGCCAGATCAACCGCCGCCTTCATCTCGTCTGCCTGATCGCTGGCTAGCTTGGCGGCCTTGTCATCCCGTAACAGATCACGATCTGCATCGTCGGCAATCTTTAACAGTTGCGAATACCTCTCTCGCGTCCACTCGCCAAGGTGGTTGTGACCCTCAGCTACTGCGCGTTCGAGCGTCGCCAGCGGGCCGGCCTCACGGTCCGCCACTCTCCGGCTTGCTCGGTCGATCAGGTCTGCGGCGGTGTCGGCTTGCGCTGCGAGAGTGTCAACGATGCCCTCATCCCCCGCGAGTCGAACCACCGTCAAGCGGGCACGCACGTCCTCGAACGTGGCCGTCTGGCCGTCGATCAGGATTCGGCGAAAAACTGGGAGTCCCGTCTCTCGAACGGAGTCAGGCCAGTCTCGACTATCGCCTTCCCATTTGATTTCTCGATTGCCCTTGAGGCCAACGGCAGTGACGGCAAATGGCCCGAGACTTGCGCAAAGGCTCGCAAAGGCAGGTGATGTCGCAGGGTAGGGAAGATCGCCGACACATAGTTCAAGCAGTCTGATTGCAAGAGTCTTGCCGATACCATTTAAGCCCTCGAGAGTTGACAGCTTGGCATCCGGCAGCTCACGAATTAGGCTCAGCGGCCCTATCGGTTTGGCGTCAATCTGTATCTTCATCGCGGAGGAGTGATTTCAGGCTGGACTCAACATCGGCGCGAGAGCGCCAATCCAATCCAACCAGTAGTTCGAAGAGCTTCACGTCTGGATCGCGCTTTCCGCGCTTGACGCCACGAAGGATCTCCGCGACCTGAGTCAGCTCCGAGTCGGTTCCGGGATTCTCATCCACGTGTCAAACCGTTCGCCCGCGCACCTTTGACATGGCCACCGCGATGTGACCCATTTGACAACGCCCCCTGTGTTTCAGTGAAGGTGTCTTGCGCAGCAGCTTGGGCGGCCGAGGCATAGGTTTCGGACAATTCGAAACCAAGTCCCCCCCGACCGAGGCGCGCAGCCTCACACACGCTTCGACCAGTTCCGCAAAACGGGTCAAGGACGAGGCCATCGGCCGGGCAGGAGCTTAGGATGCGCGGTCGTATGAGCTCGGCCGGGAAAGTCGCAGAGTGGCCATCCTCCTCCCGCACCGAGCCACACATCACCACATCTCGAGCGCCATCCTCGCACCCGCGCAGATCATAGAAGTACTCTGGCCGACTGTGCGGTCTGCGCAAAACGAAGTGGAACCAATGCTCATGCGAGAGCCGCAGCCGGTCAGTCTCGGGCCGCGGTATTACGTTGCGTTTTGCCCAGATTAGGTCATTCCGCAGAATCCAACCTGCCTCTTGCATGCTGATCGCGAACCGACTGGGTATCAACAACAGCTGCTTGTCTTGCAAGTAGCCACCCGACGGCGTTCGACGCCTCTCACGATCTCCGGACAAACCTTGGCGGCCGTCATCACGGATGCTTCCCCAACGCGCGAAGTAAGTGTCACCGAGGTTGATCCATAGGCTTCCGGCCGGCACTAAGGTTCTTCGCGCTTTGCTGAAGAACTCGACCAAGTGCTCGATGTACCACAACGGGAATGGTTCTCTCCCCAGTGCACCGCCCGCATCGCGGTACCACTTATAGGGCGGCACACGGGAAGGAACGCATCCCTCAGCCTCCCACTTTGCTAGCACTTCTTCGTCGTGCGCAAGCCCATACGTGCGCAGGCCCCAGTATGGCGGCGAGGTGAGGATAAGGTCGACCGATTTGTCGCCGAGCGTGTCGACGAGATCAAACGCATCGCCGAACCAAACTTCGCAGACGGCCCCGTCGGGACGTAATCGGGGATTCTCGGCCATGAGGTGAACGTTACCATGAAGTGCGGCCGCACTTCCTTGGGAAAAGAAGTGGGACAGCGTCGTCCAGCGTTTCCCGGATAGGTGCGAACCTGATCGGTCGCAGGAGTCTCGTCTTGAGCTTGTTCAGCGGTCGTCGCCTTGTTGCCGTGATGCATCACCGCGGTGTTGCATAACCGACCGGTGACCAGATCGCGACGACACTGTCGCGGCGCACGACCGCGTTTATGGCGAGACGGCGGCGCTCAGAGATGACCTCCGCTCCGGTCAGAAGTCGGCCGATAAGGCAGCCCTGACGATCAGGCGTCTTACCTGGGCGCTTGTCGGATTCGGACTCGTGACCGTGCTTGTCGCCACCTGGGACAAAGGTGACGCGGTCGGCCGGCGCGAGCTCCTCGCCCAACTGTTCACGGATATCCACATCCTGCACGGCCGGGTTAGCGGCTACTCGCCTCGCTTGACCGAGCCCCAGACCTCATTCGGAAGATCGATTTGATCTCAAAAAAGGTGTCTGTCAGCGTGGGCGGTGATGGATTCGAACCAACGGCCTCCTCGGTGTAAGCGAGGCGCTCTGCCAATTGAGCTAACCGCCCGTAGCGGATGCTCAGTCTACCCAGCGGCAAGCACGCTCAGCGCCGCATTCAACTGCGTATCCTTCGCGTACCCCTGAGACGGGTCCTGCACATTGAACTGATCGCTCGCGTTGGCCAGCGTGACCGCCACGTCAGGCACCAGGCCCTTTTTGTCGATCGTCTGGCCGTTCGGCAGGTACCACCTCTTGACGGTCAGGTGAATATCGGCCCCGTCGCTTAACGGGAAATCCTGCTGCACCGACCCCTTCCCGAACGTCACCGTGCCGACCAGCTTCGCGCGCTGATGCACCTGCAACGACCCCGCCACAATCTCCGCCGCCGACGCGCTGTTGGCGTCCACAAGCGCCACCAGCGGCACGCTGGCGGCGAGGTGCTCCCCACTCACCGTATGCCGCTCGACCGTGCCATTGCGGTCGCGAAGCTCAAAGGTCTCCCCGCTCGCAACGAACTCGCTGATGACGTGATCCGCCTCCGAGATGAACCCTCCCGGATCCTCACGTAAGTCCAGCACCACACCCTTCGAGCCCGCCAGGCCGGCATTCAGCGCCGCGCGAAGCTCGGAAGTGGTCGTCGTGCTGAACTGATAGATGCGCACGTACAAGATGTGATCGGCGATCTGGGTCGAGCGCACGGAGGGCACCTGGATCTCCGCGCGGGTGATGGTGACCGAGAACGTCTGCGTGCCCCGTTGAAGGGTCAGCGTCACCTTGGAGCCGTCCGGGCCCTGGATCAGGCTCGACGCCTGGTCGGCGCTCGTGCCTTTCATGTCCTTGTCGCCCACCTTCACGATCTGGTCGCCGGCGAGCAGTCCGGCTGCGGCCGCCGGCGAGCCCGGCACCGTGCCGGTGATCACCGGGTATGACGTGCTGAAGGTGAGATAGATCCCAATCCCCGAGTAGTGGCCCGTATAGACCTGTTGCAGGCGCTTGTAGGCATCTGGATCGTAGTAGGCCGTAAACGGGTCGCCCAGGGCGGCGATGAGACCCTGCACCGTCCCACGCGAGAGCTTGGTCGTGTCAACGTTGCCGTCCACGTATTGGGATTGGATCAGCCGGATCGCCTGCTGCAGCTCCGTCGTATCCACCCGCCCATTCGAGTGATGGGCGACATATGGAATGACGTCGGGGAACGCCTGGTCGGTGTAAACGCCAATACCGAACCCGACTACCGCGACGACAAGAACGGCAACGCCCCACAGGGCGTCGCGCAGCTTCATGTCAGCAGACTAGCGAAGTCAGTGAGGCAGCACTAACAGCCGAGCCAGATGCAGGGATTCTTCCAGACGTCGTTGATGCGCACCTCGAAATGGAGGTGCGGGCCCGTTGACCAGCCCGTGGAACCCTCGTATCCGATGAGGTCGCCTCGGGCGATGATCTGGCCGCTGTATAGGCCGGGCGCATATCCCGCCAGGTGGCCATAGTGCGTCGAGTAACCGTTCCCGTGGAAGATGATGATGTAGTTGCCGTAGCCGGTGCTCCACGGGTAGAAGTAGATGACGCCTGTGTCGGCGGCGACGATCGGAGTCCCGTACGGCCCCGCGATGTCGACCCCCGTGTGGATTCGATGCGGGTACGGGCAGCTGTAATCGGTGGGCTCGAGATAGAAAGTCGAGCACCCGAACGGCTGGCTGATGCAGCCAAACCCGCACGCCGGCTCCGGCCACTCGAATACCCCATTCCCGCCGCCCGCGGCGCGCGCTTGCGCGTCGTACTGCTGCTGCAGCTGCGCGACCTGCGCGTCGATTGCAGCCCGCTGCGCCTGGACCGCCGCGTACTGCGCCTGGAGCTGGGCCTCTAGCTGCTGCGCGACCACGATCGCGGCCTTCTGCGTTGCCACATTCTTCTCGAGGTCGGCTTCGGCAGCCACCTCCTGCTGAAGAAGCGCGGCCACCTGGGTTCTCTTGATGGTTAGATCGGCATTGGTCTGATCGAACTGCGCTCGCTCCACGCCGAGCTCGCCGAGCAGCTTGCGATCCGAAGCCGCGACCTGCTGGGCGCCGACCATTCGGTTCATCAGGTCGTTGAAGGTGGTCGCGGTCAGGACCAGCTCGATGTAGTTCACCGAGCCGTGGTCGTCCACGTAGCGCAGTCTCTGGTTGAGCAGCTCGTCACGCAGGCTCATCTGCACATGCAGCCGCGTGAGGCTGGCTTCGGTGAAACGAATCTGGCGGTCGAGATCGTCGATCGCGGCCTGAGTCGCCGCGATGAGTGCTTTCTGCGCCGCAATCTGCGCATTGAGGCTGTTGATCAGCGCGTAGATGGCGTTGATCTGGCCCTGCGTGTCCGAGATCCGGCGCTGGATGTCCTGCAGCTGCTGCTGGTTGTTGACCTGGGCGCCGATGCCCTGGTTGTACGCGAGGCATGCCTGGTAGACGTTGGGCGGATCGCCGGGGTAGCAGTAGATGGCCGACGCTGTCTGCACCGACAGCGGGATCCAGACGATGAATCCCATCAAGACCGCGGCGACCATCCTGAGTCGCCTCATAGCTTCACGAACCTACGCACGCCGATGTAGCTGCCCACCGCTCCCAGCGCCGCGCCACCAAGCAGCAGGTCCCGCGCCAGGCTCGCGATGAAGCCGGGGTCATAAGAGAGAGGGATGAACGCGATGTCGTTGCGGAACTGCTGCACGGCCGGCGGATAAGCGATGACGAGAAGGGAAAGCGCTATGGAGGCGGCGATGAGGCCGGTCATCACACCTTCGATCACGAAGGGGCCACGCACGAACCACTCGGTCGCCCCGACCAGCTTCATGACCTCGATCTCCTTGCGGCGGTGGAACACGGCAGTGCGGATCGTATTCATGACGATGACTACCGAGACGATGACGAGGATGCCCAGCAGGCCGGCGCCCGCAAGGCCCAGCCACTGCGAGAGCTGGAGCATGCGGTTGACGAACTCCCCCTGGTAGTTGGTCGGGTTCGTGGGATCGACGCCCGGCCACTGGCGCGCGAGCGCGTCGATCGCGGCCACGTCGGACAGCGCCTTGACCCGCACCTCGAGCTTCGCGTCCAGCGGATTGCCGTCGAGCTGCTGCGCGAGAACCGCGTTGTTCGGGTCGGCGGTGAAGTTCGCGAGCGCCTGGTCCTTGGTGATGAATTTAACGCCCGCCACGCGAGGATCGCTGCTCAGCTGCTGCTGGAATCCATAAACGCTCGACAGCGGCGTGTCGTCGGCGACATTGATGGAGATCACGCTGACCTTCTCGCGGAAACCATCGAGCACCTGCGAGAACGCGTGTCCGATCAGCAGGTTGACGCCGCCCAGAATCAGGATGAGCGTGATCGACAGAACCGCGGCCAGGCTGACCGCCAGGTTCCGCCAGAAGCTCTGCCAGGCGCTATTGAGCGCGAATCTGAGGTTTCGAAACATCGTCATGGTAGCGGCCAGAACGGTCATCTCGGGCAATCTGCCCAGCATCGATCGCAATGACGCGGCGGCGGAGTAGATCGACGATCTCACGGTTGTGCGTCGCCATCACAACCGTGGCGCCTCGCGAGTTGATACGCAGGAAGAGCTGCATGATCTCCCACGCCGTTGCGGGGTCGAGGTTCCCGGTGGGCTCGTCCGCGATGATCATCCGCGGCGCATGCACCAGCGCCCGCGCTATGGCCACGCGCTGCTGCTCGCCACCGGAGAGGTTGGAGGGGTACGTCTGCTCCTTCCCCGCCAGGCCCACCGTGTCCAGGGCCTCGGCGGCGCGCGACTGCACCAGACGGTCGGGCTCGCCCAGAACGCGCAGCGCGAACGCCACGTTCTCGTAGACGGTGAGGTTCGGCAGCAGCTTGAAGTCCTGAAAGACCAGCCCGATCTTGCGGCGGTAGTACGGCAGCTTGCGCCGCTTCATCCGGCCGAGCTCGACGCCCTCGACGAAGATCTTGCCCTTGGACGGCTTCTCCTCCCTGATGAGGAGCCTGACCATAGTCGACTTGCCTGCGCCTGAGGGGCCGACCAGGAAAACGAAGTCGCCCTCGGGAACGACGAGATTGATGTCTCGAAGCGCCTCGGTCCCGGTCGGATACGTCTTCCAGACGTGCTGGAAGCTGATAACCGGCCGGCTGTCGAAATCCGGTGTTAAAACCATCAGCTAGATCTTTTGCTTTGACGTTCGGCGCCTGTGGGCGCGCCTGGCTAGGTCGCGGGCAGTATAACGCATGCCCCCGGATGCTCCAAATGCCACCCGTTGAGTTCAAACAGCTATCTAACGGAGGCGCGAGGTCTTGCTTGCGCCAGGGCCGTCGAGGCGCTGCTAGAGGCTAGTTTCGGGAGCCGTTCTGGCTCTGGCCGAGCTGCCGGCGCAGCCAGCTCTCGATGAAGGGATCGATCTCGCCATCGAGCACCGCCTGGGCGTTGCCCACCTCGAGCCCTGTGCGGACGTCTTTCACCAGCGTGTAGGGCTGGAGAACATAGTTTCGGATCTGAGAGCCGAATTCGGCCGGCATCACCTGGCCACGAATCTGGTCGAGGCGAGCGGCCGCCTCCTGCTGCTGGCGCTGGAACAGGCGGGACTTGAGGACCTTCATGGCCATCTCGCGGTTCTTCATCTGCGAGCGCTCGTTCTGGCACGTGACCACGATCCCGGTGGGCAGGTGGGTGATGCGGACCGCCGAGTCGGTCTTGTTGACGTGCTGGCCGCCGGCGCCTGTCGAGCGATAGGTGTCGATCCGCAGGTCCTGAGGGTTGATGACGACCGCGTCCTCGTCGGTGTCCTCGATCTCAGGCATCACCTCGACGAGGGCGAACGAAGTGTGACGGCGGTGGTTCTGGTCGAAGGGCGAGATGCGCACCAACCTGTGGACCCCGTGCTCGGACCGCAGCAGCCCGTATGAGCGCTGCCCGCGAACGATGAACGTCACGCTCTTGAGCCCTGCCTCTTCACCGGGAGATTGGTCGATGACCTCGACCTCGAATCGATGGTGCTCAGCCCACTTCAAGTACATGCGCATGAGCATCTCGACCCAGTCCTGAGCCTCCACCCCACCCTGGCCCACAGAGATCGTGACCACGGCGTTGTGATTCGCGTACGGGTCGGTGAAAAGCAGGTCGAGCTCGCGCGATCGAAGCTCGGCCGCCAGCTTCGCCTCCTCTTCCTCGACCTGCTTCGCAAGCTCGGGATCGCCAGACGCGAGCTGGTCGAGCTCGATGAGGTCGCGAGCGCGTTTCTCCAACTGCTCCCATGTCCTGATCAACTCCCTGTTCTCGGCCGTCTCTCGCCCGAGTGCCCCCGCCTGCCGCGGGTTATCCCAGATGCCGGGTTGCGCTAAGAGATGATCGAGCTCGTCCGCACGCTTGAGCTTTCCGGGCAGGTCAAAGATGCTCCTTGAGCTGAAGAATCCGTTCCAACAACTCCTTCGGGCTCAGTTGAACGTCCATCAAATCTCCAATCTTGCGTCGCTAGGGTGGCCCGGCTTGCCGGGCCACGACTCCACGTGCTGTACTACCGCCAATCGTCGCCAGGATAGGGGGTTCACCGCAAGGGGGACCTGTCCCCCTTGCGCTATCTTCCGTGACACCTCTTGTATTTCTTACCCGACCCGCACCAGCAGGGATCGTTGCGACCCAGCTTAGCGGCCCCCGCTTCGCCCACGGCGCCGGCGGCGGCGCCAACCGGCGCTACGCGTCGCGGTTTCGGGGCTCCGTTCCGCCCCGACTTTCCATCCCCATCGAGCTCACCCGGGCCGCTTTCGAGCACCCTGCGAACCACCGGCTGAGGGGCTGGGGGCGGCGCGTTTTGCGGCGCGGGCTGGATGTGAAAGATCATCGCCACGATCGAGCTCTGGATGCGATCGCGAAGCTCGTTGAACATCTCGAGCGCTTCGTTCTTGTACTCGACCAGCGGATCGCGCTGCCCGTAGGCGCGCAAGCCGACGCCCTCGCGGAAGTGCTCCATCTGCGTCAGGTACTCCATCCACTGCCGGTCGACCACCTGAAGCATCACGCTCTTTTCCACCAGCGGCATCACCTCGACGCCGAAGAGCTCGACCTGCCGGTCGTAAGCGTCGGCGGCGGCGGCATTGAGATGGTCGGCAAGAGCCTCCCGGCCGCGCTCCACCACCTCTTCCGGAATCTGCGAGCCGGGTGCGATCGGTAGGTAAGCGGCCAGGTACCGGACCAGCGCATCCATGTCCCAGTTCTCGGGGTGACGGCTCTCGCAATGCACCTCGATACCCTTGGCGACGATCTCCTTCACGTATTCGAGGATGTTGCCGCGAGCGTCTGCACCTTCGAGGACCTTGCGCCGCTCCTCGTAGACGATCTGGCGCTGCTTGTTCATGACATCGTCGTACTCGACCACGTGCTTGCGGGCGTCGAAATGCATCCCCTCGACCTTCTTCTGCGCGCCGGCGATCGATCGCGCGACCCATGGATGCTCGATTGGTTCGACCTCGAGGCTGTCCATCAAACGGCCGATACGGTCTGCGGCGGGCCCGAAGATCTTCATCAGGTCGTCCTCGAGCGAGATGAAGAACCGGCTCGAGCCTGGGTCGCCCTGGCGGCCGGCCCGCCCGCGAAGCTGGTTGTCGATGCGCCGGCTCTCGTGGCGCTCGGTGCCGATGATGTGCAGCCCGCCGACATCCGTCACGCCTGGTCCCAGCACGATGTCGGTTCCGCGCCCGGCCATGTTCGTGGCGATCGTGACCGCTGCCGGCTGGCCGGCCTCTGCCACGATCGCGGCCTCGCGCTCGTGCTGCTTGGCATTGAGCACGTTGTGCTTCACGCCACGCCTCTCGAGCATGCGCGCGAGACGCTCCGATTTCTCGACGGAGACCGTGCCGACCAGCACCGGTCGCTTCTGCCTGTTCATCTCGACGATCTCGTCGATGACAGCCTCGAACTTCGACTGCTCGGTCTTGTAGATCACGTCCGGGTTGTCGTCTCGGACCATGTTCCGGTGGGTCGGGATGGCGACCACGTCGAGCTTGTAGATCTTGTGAAACTCCTCTGCCTCGGTCATCGCGGTTCCGGTCATGCCCGCGAGCTTCTCGTACTGGCGGAAATAGTTCTGTACGGTGATGGTGGCGATCGTCTTCTGCTCTTGCTGGACCTTGACGCCCTCTTTCGCCTCTACCGCCTGGTGCAGCCCATCGGACCAGCGCCGGCCCGGCATCGTGCGACCCGTGAACTCGTCGACGATGATCACCTCGCCGTCCTTGACCAGGTAATCGCGGTCGCGAAGGAAAAGTGACTTCGCCTTCAGGGCCTGGTTGATCTGATGCGCCTCGATGACGTTCTCGAGGTCGTAGATGTTGCGGATGCTCGTCCAGCGTTCCATCTTGGCGATGCCCTGCTCTGTGAGCGACGCCGACTTGTGTTTGAGGTCGACCTCGTAATCCTCTTCCTCGACCAAACGGCCGGCCCATCGCGCGTACTCGTAGTACTTCTCGGTCGACTCTTCCGACTGACCGGAGATGATGTGCGGGGTTCGCGCCTCGTCGATGAGGATGGAGTCGACCTCGTCGACGATCGCGTAGTGCAGCGGGCGCTGGCTGCACTGGCTGAGATCGAGGGCCATGTTGTCGCGCAGGTAGTCGAACGCGAGCTCGGAGTTGGTCGCGTACGTGATGTCCGCGAGATAGGCCTCTTTCTTGGTGGCCGGCCGAAGATGCTGAAGCCGGCTGTCGGGGTGGGTCTCGTCGACGAACTCGGGGTCGTAGACGAAGGTGCCCGCGGTCCCGACGTTGACTCCGACACTCATGCCCAGCAGGTGATAGATCGGTCCCATCCAGCCCGCGTCACGCCGGGCGAGGTAGTCGTTGACGGTGACCAGGTGGACGCCCTCGCCGGCCAGGGCGTTCAGGTACAGGGCCAGGCTGGCGACAAGGGTTTTGCCCTCTCCGGTCTTCATCTCGGCGATCTTGCCCTGGTGGAGGACGATGCCTCCCACCAGCTGGACGTCGAAGTGCCTGAGGCCGATCGTCCGCCGGCTCGCCTCGCGGCAGAGCGCGAAGGCCTCGATCAGGAGCTCGTCGAGGTCGTGGCCGTCGCGGGCGCGCTCGCGCAGCTCATCCGAGCGGGCGCGCAGGCCGGCGTCGTTCAGGGCCTGGAGCTCGGGCTCCAGCTCGTTGATGGCGGCCGCCACCGACGAGTGGCGCTTGACTTCCCGCTCGTTCGGGTCGAGGAGCCTGGTCAGATTCAGCATGGGGGCTAGTTCTAGGGTACCCGGACCAGTAGTTCTGGAAACTGGATATCCCCACCCGCCTGGCCGCTGCGCGGCGAGGCGACCTCCCCACAGGGTGGGGAGGCGAGAACTCCCCTAGGGAATTACCGGCTCGATGATCGCGATCGAGCCGTCCGCCCGCCGGAATGCGATCTGGATGCCACCTGAGAACTCGTCCAGGAAGATGTGGAAGGCCTGGCCGTCGGACTCCAGCTCCGCGATGGCCTGCTCGATCGATTCGGGCAGCAGCTTCATACGAATCCGCTCCGGCTCTGCGCTGCGAGGCGGCGTCGCGTTCTCGTCCTCCGGAATCCGGAGCGGAGAAACCTCGAGGTGCCGGTGAGTCCGTTTCTCCTTGAGCTTGCTCACCTGCCGGTCGATCTTGTCGAGCGCCAGGTCGAGGGCCGACTGCGCGTCCGGGCCTCGCTCGTGCGCTGAAAGCACGGGTGTGCGGCGCCCGCTCACGTGGACGTTGATGCGGCACACGATGGTCTCGATTCCGAAGCGCTTGCGCTCTACGGAAAAATCCACCTCGGCGTCGGCAACCCTGCCGAAGTGACGCTCGAGGCGGGCCAGCTTGCGCTCCGCGTAAGCCTTGAGCTCAGGCTTGAGCCCATCAGTGCGGTCGTTCAGAACGACCTTCACAGCCTGAGTATATGACCTGAAAAGGCGCGCTAGCGGGTGCTGGGCTTGTATCCCGGAGGCGGCGGGAAGAGCGCGGTGATCTCCTTCGGCAGAGGAATTCCCTGGTTGAAGATGCGGTCCAGAATCTTGGGCCGCAGGCCGGTGGGCCTGAACTCCGCGATCACCTTGCCGTCGGGCGTCGAACCCTTCTGCTCGAGCACGAACACGTCCTGCATCGTGATGATGTCCTGCTCCATGCCGATCACCTCGGTGATCGCAGTCACCTTCCGCGAGCCGTCGCGCAAGCGGTTCAGCTGGACGAAGAGGTTGATCGCACCCGCGACCTGCTGCCGGATTGCGCGGACCGGCAGGTCGACGCCGGCCATCAGGACCAGGGTCTCGAGGCGAGCGAGTGCATCGCGCGGGGTGTTGGCGTGCAGCGTTGTCATCGACCCGTCATGGCCCGTGTTCATGGCCTGGAGCATGTCGAGCGCCTCACCGCCACGGCACTCGCCAACGACGATTCGCTCCGGCCGCATGCGCAGTGAGTTGATGACAAGCCGCTGGATCGTGATCTCGCCCTCGCCGTTGATGTCCTTGGGTCTGGTCTCCATGCGGCACACGTGCTCCTGGTGGAGCTGGAGCTCGGCCGCGTCCTCGATGGTGACGATGCGGTCCTCGACCGGGATGAAGCCCGAGAGGACGTTGAGAAAGGTCGTCTTGCCGGTGCCGGTGCCGCCCGAGATGATGATGTTGGCCTTGGCGAGCACCGCCGCCTTCATGAAGCCGAAGCCGGCCTCGTTACAGCTGCCGAAGCGGATGAGGTCGTCGACCTGGAACGGGTCGCGAGAGAACTTGCGGACCGTGAGCAGCGGCCCGTTGAGGGCGAGCGGCCGAATGACCGCGTTGACACGGGAGCCGTCGGCGAGACGAGCGTCGCAGAGCGGCTGGCGTTCGTCGATGCGCCGGCCGACGGTGCGCACGATGAACTGGATCACGTTGAGCAGCTGGTCTTCGTCGACGAACTTGATGTTGGTGAGGACGACCTTGCCGCCCATTTCAACGTAAACGTGGTCGCTTCCGTTGACCATGATCTCGGTTACACGGTCGTCACGAATCAGCGGCTCGATAGGCCCAAGCTGCTGGTAGTACTCATCGATATTGATTCCGGGGATCCGAACTGCCATTCGTCAGCCTCCCGCTGTGATCCAGACGCCGCCCAACTATACGGTTTGGGCCCGGGTGGTTCATACGCTTACGCGGGCCACCGCCGCCCCGATCACCGGACCCGACCCGCCGGCTTTGAGGGCGGCTGCGCACGCTTCCAGGGTCGCCCCGGTGGTGGCCACATCGTCGATAAGCAAGATCGATCGCCCGGCCAGGCCGGCTCCTTGCCAGGCGAAAGCGCCTTGCACGTTGTTCTGCCGCCACCGGCGGTCGTGACCCACTTGGGGCGGGGTGGCGCGTGTGCGGACCAGCCGGCCACGCGGCCGCTCCAGCCCCATTCGAGCGGTCACCTGGCGCGCCAGTAGGTCCGACTGGTTGAACCCCCGCATCCAGAGTCGCTCGAGATGAAGGGGAACCGGTACCACGCACGATGCCGCCAGGCCTTCGACCACAAGGCGCTCGACGAGGAGCAGCGCCAGCGGCTCGGCCAGGCGGCGCCAGCCGCGATATTTGAACCTCTGGATCGCGACTTCGATAGGGCCTTCATATGCGACTGCGGATCGCAGCCGCGACAGAGAACCGAGGCGCCTCCGGCAGCCGCAGTCGGAGCGAGCTGTCTCGACTTCGGCGCCACAGCGGCGGCACAGCGGCTCCTGCAGGTATCTGATTCGCGTGCGACAGTCGTCGCAGAGCCAAGCGCCGACTCGCGCGCAGCCGCCGCACCGAGGCGGCAGCACCAGATCGAAGAATGCGGAGAACACGGACCGAGGCTACCGGCCCGCGTCAAGCCCGCCTTTACATGGCGATGCCTGAATCAGCCGATGAGGACCTGGTCGCCTTGCTGCAGGGCCAGCTCCGCCGTCGACCCGGCCGGAAGCTCGAGCACACTGCGGGCTCCCCAAACGAACCACACGACTCCGTACCACGCGGGAAGCTTCGGATAGACCTTCCTCACCCGCTCCTTCTTGTCGAGGAATACGGCGTCAATCGCAAATCTCATGAACAGCATGTGGATGCTGCCGCCCTCGCACGGGTTGATCCACATCCCGTGTCCTGGTTCCAGCGTGCGGCGGAACATGAGGCCGATACCGCGGCCGATGAACGTAAGCGGGACCTCCAGCTCGTCCGCCAGCACCTTGCCAGTTCGTTCGTGCACCGCCCGAAGACCTTTCATCTGAATGGCGTAGCGTAGCTGCGCCGATGGAGCTCAAGAGCGACGGAGTGCGCCTTCACTACGAGCTCCATGGCCCCGACGCCGGGCCGCCGGTGGTGCTGGTGCACGGCTTCGCTTCGGACTACCAGCTCAACTGGCTGGGCACGCGGTGGCAGGAGACGCTGACGAACGCGGGCTACCGCGTTGTCGGTCTCGAGTGCCGCGGCCACGGAGCCAGCGACAAGCCGCATGACCCAGCTGCTTACTCGCTCGCAGTGATGGCCGCCGACGTGGGGCGGTTGCTTGACGAGCTGCACATCGCCGCCGCGCGCTACATCGGCTACTCGATGGGCGCGCGCATCGGGCTGCAGTCGGTGATCGATTTTCCCGAGCGGATTCTCAAGGCGGTGTTCGGTGGTCTCGGCATGAGCGGAGCGGTCGAGGAAGCGGAATCGATCGCGCGGGCGCTTCGTGGGGGCGAGGCCGACAGTCCGTCCGCGCTTTCGTTCCAGCGCTTCGCGTCGGCGCGACCGGTGAACGACCTCGAAGCATTGGCGGCGTGCATGGAAGGGTTGGCTCGCAGCCCCAGGTTGGACCCGGCTCGCCTCGCCGCCATCCGGACCCCGATCCTGCTCGCCGTAGGCGATCGCGACGTGATCGCCCGCGACGCGACTCGGCTCGCCTCTCAAATTCCGCCCGCCCGCCTTGTGATGATCCCCGGCCGCGACCACATGGGGGCTGTGCCGGCCCGCCAGTTCAAGGAAGCGGCCCTGGAATTCCTGGCCGAGAGTTGAGGTATTACGCACGTCTTGCGCAAGGCGGGCGGAATTTACTCAGCGCAAATGAACGTCTTGATCGAAACGTGCGAAATCGGGGGCGGGTCAGCCGGCCCGGTGGTGGTAGCGGATCCGGTGCTTGGTCCGCTGCACCATGACCGTCGTCGGCACGATCGAAATCGTGCCATCGGGTTCCAGCACCGCCAGCTGCACATCCTTCATCTCGGTGATGCCGTGCTCTCGCATCGACATCTCCACCTCACCCGGATCGACGCCCTCCCGCTTCATGACGCCCGTGACGTATTTGCCGTCTTTCACGATCACGGCCGGCGCCGGCGAGAAGAGCTGATGGAACCGAGGCAGGTTGTCGAGCTTGCCGACGAGATAGTTGGTCCCCACCAGCGCGACGATCAGTACCACACCCCCGACGACCGAGGTGTCGGGCCCCGTGATGGCAGGTTGCAATGCGTTTGCAACCAGCAGGATGAAAACAAGGTCATACAACGTGAACTGGCCAACCTCGCGCTTGCCGAACAACCGCAACGCAAGCAGCAGCGCCACATAGATGACGACCGCCCGTATCACCAGCTCCCACGGCGGGACGGTGAACTGCAGGGCTGAAGGCGTGTGCTTTCTCCTGGTTTACCTGGGCTTCAGAAGGATCAGCGCGGCGGGCCCGAGCAGGACGATCCACAGCGTCGGGAAGATGCAGCCCACCATCGGCAGCATCATCTTCAGCGTCGCCTGCGCGGCCTTCTCCTGCGCCCGCTGGCGGCGCTTGCGGCGCATCTCGTCAGCCTGGATGCGCAGGATCTTGCCGATGCCGGTGCCGAACTGCTCCGACTGGATGACGGCCTGGATGAAGTTGTGCAGGTCCTCGACCCCGCTGCTGCGGCCCATCTCGTCCATCGCCTCCAGGCGAGGACGGCCGAGGCTGACCTCGCGGAGGACTTTGGCGAACTGCTCGGACAGCGCGTTCTTGTACTTGTCCGTCACGCGAGCCAGCGCGGCGTCGAAGCCCAGGCCGGCGTCGACCGCGATGACGAGCAGGTCCATCGCATCCGGGAGGCCCTTCTGGATCTCAGACCGGCGCGCGTCGACCTTCTGCTGCAGCCACATCACCGGCGCGTAGTAGCCCAGGATGGCGCCCACGGCCAGAGAGATGACCAGGTAGACAGGGTTCGCAAGCAGGAAGCCGAGGAGCAATCCGACCGCCGCCAGAACCGCCGCGGAAACGATGCGCACGGCACCGAAGTCCTCAGGCGTGAGGTTGCCCGGCCGGCCGGCCAGCTCGAGCTTGTTCATGAGATCTTGCCGCGCCTTCGCCGGTGTCGAGCGCGAGAGCAAGCTCCCCAGCTTCTCGATCGACGGGCGCAGGAATCGCTCGGTGAACGGCCTCTGCAGCTCTACCTCTTCGATCGTCAGCGGCTTCTCACCGCCGTAGACCTGAAGACGCTGTTGAACCATCTGGGCCGTGTTGGTCTGCGGCGTGCGCGCAATGCCGAGGAAGATGATGAAGATCCCGAGGCCGACTGCCAGCGCAAGAATTGGAAGCATCAGGTCATACCTCGATCGCGACCACGCGACGGATGATCAGGTTGCCGATGAAGATCATGAAGATGCCGATCGCGATCAGGATCCAGCCGATGAAGTTGTCGAACATGGGCCGGAAGTAGGTCGGCGTCACGAAGTACATGAAGGTCGCCAAAACGATCGGCAGGAACGTGATCAGCGTTCCCGAAGCGCGTGCCTGCGCGGTGAGCGTGGCGATCTCGCCCTTGATGCGGACGCGCTCGCGGATCGTGTAGGCGATGTTGTCGAGGATCTCGGCCAGGTTGCCACCGACGGTGCGGTGGATGGAATAGGCGGTCGCCACCAGGTCGAAGTCCGCGCTGGCGATGCGTTTGGTGATGTTCGAGAGCGCTTCGTCCGGTGAGCCGCCGAGGTTCATCTCGCGGACGGCGCGCGCGAACTCGTCGGCGATCGGCGGCACCGCGTTCTTGGCGACCGTGTCGATCGCCTGCGCGAACGAGTAGCCGGCCTTGAGGGCGTTGGAGAGGAGGGTCAGGGTGTCGCCGAGCTGGCCGTTGAACGCTCGGAGCCGCCGCCCGATCCGGTACTTCACGTAAAAACCCGGTATCAGGTAGCCGACGATCGCAAGCGCGATGATCTGGATGATTCCGCCCGGGAAACCGAATCGAACCAGCCCGATCAGAATGAACAGCACCGCGAAGCCGACCTGGATCATGAAGTACTCAGACGTTCGGAGCTTCAGGTCGGCCCGGTTCAGCTGCTCGGCCACGGAGGGCTTGCCTTTCTTGGCGTCGCCGCGGCCGACGCGCTCAGCAGCCGGTGAGAAGAGGCGGTTGAGCGTGTCGCGGAAGCCCGTCGCCGGCGGGAGCGCGGTCGCCCCCGCGGTGGTGACGCCATAGGCCGCCAGGCGGGCCTGGAAGTCCTCAGCGCCTCCGGCGGCTCGCCGCGCCTGGTTGAGACCGACGAACAGCAGGAAAACACCGGCGAAGGCGAGAAGGGCGAAAATCGCGCCTATTGGCATCTGGGACCTCCTACAGAGTTAGTACAGCTTATCCGGCGGGGGCTGAGGGGTGGGTACGAATAGCGTTTCCGGGATGTCCTCGCCCTCGGATCTGAGGTGTTCCATCCGCATCGGAATGATGCCCGTCGCCGTGTGATAGCCGACCGCTTTGCCTTCTGAGTTGACGCCGATCTGCCGGAACAGGAAGAGCTCCTGGAACTGGACCTCGCCGTCCTTCATGCCGAGGACCTCGGCCACGCTCACGATTCGGCGCACCCCGCCACGCAAACGAGACTGCTGGACGATCAGGTGGATGGCGGAGCCGATCGTCTCGCGGATGGCTCGCGACGGCAAGTCCTGGCCGGCCTGGAGCACCAGCGTCTCGAGACGGACGAGGCACTCGTGCGGGTTGTTGGCGTGGAGGGTCGACATCGAGCCATCGTGGCCGGTGTTCATGGCCTGGAGCATGTCCAGGGCTTCGCCGCCACGGCACTCGCCGACGATGATGCGGTCGGGTCGCATACGGAGGCAGCTCTTGACGAGCTCGCGGATGGGCACGGCGCCCTTGCCCTCGACGTTGGGCGGCCGCGACTCGAGCTGGATCCAGTGCGGCTGCTGCAGCTGCAGCTCGGCCGCGTCCTCGCAGGTGATGAGCCGCTCGGTCTCGGGGATGAATGACGACAGGATGTTGAGCAGCGTGGTCTTGCCGGAGCCGGTGCCGCCGGAGACCAGGATGTTCAACCGAGCGCGCACGCAGGAGCGCAGGAAGGTCATCACCTCGGGGCTCGACGAGCGGAAGCGGTTGACGACGTCCGCCGGTCCCCACTTCTCCTTGGCGAACTTTCGGATGGTCAGGCACGGGCCTTTGAGCGCGATCGGCGGGATGACCACGTTGACACGGGAGCCGTCCTTGAGGCGCGCGTCACAGATCGGGGTCGACTCGTCGACGCGACGCCCGACCAGGCTGACGATGCGGTCGATGACCTGTCGCATCTGCCTTTCGGACTCGAACGTGACCGCCGACAGGGTGGGCTCGCCGCTCTTTTCGACGTAGATCTGCTTCGGATGGTTGGCCATGATCTCGGTGATGCTCGGGTCGGCGAGCAGCGCTTCGAGCGGACCCAACCCGAGCACATCGTCCAGCACCGACTCCACGAGCCTTTCCTTGTCGGCCTTGGTCATCGTCATGGCCGTGGCCCGGAAGTACTCGTCCGCCAGCTCGACGATCTTTTCGCGAACGCCGGCCTTGTTGCTCGAGTCGATCTGGTCGGCGAACTTCTCGATGAGCTTGGCGTGGATCTGGACCTTGGCGGCAGTGAAGGCCGGGGTCATCTCGCCGCCGGCGGCGATGGCGGCCCGCGCGGCGAGGTTCGACAGCGGTGCTGCCGTCACGGGCGCAGCCGCCGGGCGAGCCACAGGGATCGCCGTGGCGGCGGCATAAGCCGAAGCCGGCGCTGCGGCCGGCCCGTTGGTCGCCGGCGCCACCGGCATCGGCACTCCCGTCTGGTTCTGCTTGACCCTGTCGAGAAGACCCATTCAGCTAGCGCATTCCAGCGCCGTCACAAAACAGTGAAATGGTACCTGGCTTCGACCTCTTTCTGGCTCACGCCCTGGGCCGTTGCCACGGTCGGGCACGTGGGGTCCGGAGCGCTCGGTGGCTGCTTCAAGTAGTCGTTGAACGACTCAAGTGTGTAGCGCAGGGTCGTGTTCCCGAGGAACCAGGTGAAGAACTCCGCGTCACACTGCGTCAGCTCGATGGTCAGGCTGGAGGTGACACCGGTCGTCGCGCCCTGGGCGCCGCCGCCTGCCGATGCGCCGGAGGCCGGCTGCACGTTGGCGCTGGCCGGACCCAGGCCGATGATGTGGACGTTCGTGAACACGGTCTTGCTCACGACCTTCGCCGGCCCTGGAGCCTGCGCGCCGGTGGTCGAGAAGATGGTCAGGCTGGCCGATGCGATCACGGTGATGTAATCGCCGAGCGTGATGTGGCCGGCGACGCCCTGCTGCTCACCCGTCGGGATGGTCATGGCGACGTAGCCGCTTGCGAGCGGGAGGTACGCGGGAGCTGACCCGGCGGGGATGAGGCCGGCGTCCCTGGCGAGCATGTCGGACGTGATCAGCGCGCCCTTGGTGATCTGGATCTCAGAGATGAGACCCTTGACGTCACCCGGCTTGGTGTACGTGTTTTGAAGGGTGCCGGAGATCTTCGTCGTCGTCAGGTCCGCGTCGGTGATCTGATGCCTGATCGGAATCGACTGCGCCGCAACGACGACGGTCTCGCTCGGACCGCCTCCGATCGCGCCGCCGCCGCCACCGAAGTTGCCGAGGAGGAACACGCCGGCGCCCGCGAGGATGGCGAGAAGTAAGCCGATGATGATGAGGAACCGACCTCCACCTGGTCGAGGTCTTGCTGGAGCTGATGCGACGGCCAAAACTAAGTCACCTCCGGATCACTGATTCGCTGGAAACGCCGCCATTGTAGCGAGGGGGACCCCGATCGTCCCCTTCCAACCGGCTACTTGTCGGGAACGCAGAGAGCCCCTTGCGGGGCTCTCTTGTTGAAGGTGCTACTACGTTTGGTTCTCGTTAGCCGAGTGCGGCTACGACGTTCGAGAACACGTTCTTGATCTGGTTGCCCATCGTAAGAAGGATGACGATGACCACGATTGAAACGAGCACGAGGATCAGGGCGTACTCAACCATGCCCTGCCCTTCCTGACGCGACGTAAGGCTGCGAAGTTTCCAGTAAAGGCTCAACATCTGCGATTCACCTCCTTTTTTCTGAACTACAGACTGTCAACCCGAATGACGGGACGGCTGTTGGATTCTTGCGGCCAAGCGGTCGACCGCGGCCCGTGATCCTACTCGGGCGTCCCGGAGAGGTCAATTCATTAGGCAAAAAATCGTTGCCGGGGTGACTTTACAGGGGGCCCGGCAGGTTCGCCCTGATACCTTTCGCCGGGAAATGCAGGCAGCCGACGTCGAACCCAAGGTGACCAAACGCGACGCGCTCTACTGGCGCGACCTGGTCTTCAGCCGCCTCCTGCCGGCCCTTTTCTTCAGCATCTTCCTCGCTCGCCAGCTCCTGTTCGTATGGGGCGGGCTGAGCTCGCTGCACAAGCCGGCCGATTACCTTTTCCTCGTCCAGCAGTGCCTCGCCCTGGCCTACTTCACGATGCTCGTGATCCTCTACAGCGTCCGGCTGCCCAAGCGCGGCACCGACCACCGGCTGGGCGTCGTCTTCGTAGCCTTCACCGGCACCTTCTCTGCGATCGCGGCGAGTTTCCTGCCCGGAGGCGGCCGGCGCGAGGGCCTGGTCCTGCCCGCGGACATCATCGCCACCATCGGCCTCGCCTACTCGGTCTGGGGCCTGGCCTACCTGCGGCGCTCTTTCTCGATCATTCCCGAGGCGCGCCGGCTGGTGACCGGGGGGCCTTACTCGCTGAGCCGCCACCCCGTCTACCTCGGTGAGGTGACCACGGCGATCGGGATCAACCTGGCCACGGCGGGCTGGTTGGGTGCCCTTGCCGTCGTCTACTTCATCGTCTGTGAGCTCTTGCGCATCCGCTGGGAGGAGGGTGTGCTTTCGCGCGCGTTCCCGGGGGAGTACCCCGCCTACGCCCGGACGGTGCCGCGCTACGTTCCCAACCCGCTCAGGACGCGCACCTGACACGGTTGGCTGATCGCCTGACCGCGCGCACGCTCCTCCTGGGCGGCGTGATGATCGTCATCCTCGCGCTCTTCGTCGGCGCGGTCCTGGACCCCGACTTCTGGTGGCATATACGGATCGGTCGCTGGATGGTGGAGAACGGCCGGCTTCCGTCCAACGACATCTTCACCTACACGGTTCCGAGCCATGTCTGGACCGACCACGAGTACCTGACCGAGATGCTCATGTGGCTCGTGTATTCGGCTACGGGGGCGCTCGGGATCGGCCTCCTGTTCGGCGCGATCACCTATGCCGGCTTCTACCTCATGTACCGGCAGGTGCGCCGGCAGCCCTTCGTCATCGCCGGCCTCGGGCTTGCGCTGGGCGCAATCGCGGGTGCGCCGATCTGGGGACCTCGGGCGCAGATGATCACTTTCGCCCTGACCTGCCTGGAGCTTTTTTGGCTCCAGGGCTACCTGAGCGGCCGCAGCCGCGCGCTCCAGTTCTTTCCCCTCGTGATGGCGCTGTGGGCGAACCTCCACGGCGGCTGGGTCATCGGCTTCGTATGGCTCGGCGTGGCGCTGGTCGCGGAGCTGGTGGGCTGGGTCTGGGAGCCGTCGAATCCCGCCCACCGGGCGCACGCGCGGCTGCTGGCGATCGTCACCGCCGCCTCGGCGGTCGCGGTGCTCGCCACACCACACGGCTTCAACCTCTACCTCTATCCCTTCCAGACGGTGGCCAGCATGGCCCAGGAGAGGCTGATCGTCGAGTGGTTCTCGCCGGACTTCCACCAGCCCTACCTGCGCCCGTTCGAGGGCATGGTGCTGCTCTTGATCGTGGGCTTCGCCCTGAAGCGCCCATCGCTGTATGACCTGCTCCTGTCGATGGTTGCCCTGGCGCTGGCGCTGCAGTCGGTCCGCAACATCGCGCTCTTCATCGCCGCGACGACACCGGTGCTCATCAACACGTACTCGGACGCATGGAAGGAAATCTCGAAAGCACGAGGCTGGAAGCCGCAGCTTCCGTCGCAGCCCGTGTTCGCCCTCATCACGGCGCTGACGCTGCTCGTGATCACGCTCGCGACGGTGGCCCACATCGCAAGCGAGACCAGCCCGAGCCACCAGTCGATGCTCACCGACACCACCTACCCCGTCGGCGCCGCCGACTGGCTGGCCGCCCATCCCGAGGTCGGCACCAGGATGTACAACCAGTACGGCTGGGGCGGCTACCTCGCCTATCGGTTTTACCCCCAGCCCAACCGCAGGGTGTTCATCTTCGGCGAGGCGGCGCTCATGGGTGATGACCTCCTCAACGAGTACGAGGACGTCCAGACGCTGCGACCGGACTGGAGGACCCTGCTGGACAAGAACGGCGTGGACTACATCGTCTACAACCGGGGCGAAGCGCTGGCTAACGTCCTAGCGACCCAGCCGGACTGGACGCTGGTCTACCAGGACTCGGTGGCCGTGATTTACGTCCGGAAAACGCCCTAGTAGATCTGCCAGATCTTGAATTTAGGGGTGTCGTAGGCCGGCGCGCCCAGAGCGTCCGGCGGCGGCGAGGGCAGGTCCACTGTCCAGATCACGTAGCGGATGTGGTCGGTATTGACGAAATCGACGAGGTCGGCCTTGCCGGTGAGCAAATCGAGCGCGTTCTGCGTCTTCGTGTAGTAGTCGAACGTCTCGTCGTAATGGCCGACGTAGACGGTGTCGGCGCTGTAGGCCGGGACGTACAGGCCGACGCCCGGCATCGAGAGGACCGTTCCCGCCGGGTGGTCTCCCAGCCACGCCAGCCCGTCGTACTCGGCCCGGCTGACCGAATACTGGGGATTGGCGGCAACAGCCAGCGGCGCCAGGACCAGGAACGCGCTGCCGACGGTGGCGAACGCCACGTAAGAGAAGGGAACGAGGGCGCGTGCGCGCGCGCTCCGCAGCCTCGGCAAGATCAGCTCGTACATGCCTCGGGCCGCAAGCACTGCGAGCGGTAGGTACAGAGCGTCGAGGAAGCGGCGGCGTAGATCGCCGGCGGGGTTGGGAAGATAAAGGATGGCCGCGAGCAGCACCAGCCAGGCCAGGAGGAAGACGTCCTCGCGGGTGCGCCGGCGCAGAGCGCCTGGTATGCCGGCGAGCGCGAGCAGAAGCTGAGGCGCGAGCGCGAAAACCAGGCTGACCGTCTCCGGTGGCAGCGCATTCTTGGAGTGGAACGTCCAGCGCTGAACCTCGGGGTTGCCGACGAAAGCGAAGTAGGAATAAAGGATGTAGGGCGCCGGGATCGCGAAGGCGAGCGTCGCGGCCATCCAACCGCGCGGCGCCGCCGGCCTCAAGAACAGAGCCACGGCGGTGGCTCCTCCCATGAGGATCGGCATCTGGGGGTGGATCGAGGCCTGCCCCAGCCACGCCAGCCCGGCCAGCACTGCAAGCAACAGGCTGCCTCGCTGGATGGCCTTGAGGGTGAGGGCGACACCCAGGCCCGCGAAAACGCCGGACCACGCGAAATGCGGCAGGGCGAGCACGGAGTAGAAGGCACTGAGCTCGGGCATCCGCCAGTCGAGCGTGTCCGTGCGGTTGCCGAAGATGACGGGGTGGCCCA
>Ga0207684_10000638_pt1 | contig 41623 bp, 30 predicted proteins | sample KBSK5501metaG_FD_184342 | JGI IMG/M metagenome (GOLD analysis project Ga0207684, IMG submission 184342) | Corn, switchgrass and miscanthus rhizosphere microbial communities from Kellogg Biological Station, Michigan, USA - KBS K5-50-1 metaG... | ecosystem: Host-associated > Plants > Roots >... | reverse complement strand
CGTGGCTCCTGCGGCATGCGGGGTGCCGTCGACGGCGAAGGCTGCGGTGTTGAACGTGACGCTGGTGTCGCCGAGCATGGACGGGTTTCTGTCGATCTGGCCGTTCAACACGCCGGCGCCGCTGGTATCGACGATCAACGCGGCGGCTGGGGAGCCTGCGATTGCCAACGGGGCGATCGTGCCGTTGACGACGGATCCCAGCTTCAACATTTCGCTGATCTACGGAACAGCGGTCCCGGGCGGCTCTGCCCACGTCATCCTCGACGTCACCGGCTACTTCCAGTAACGCGGTCGATCGAGGTCAGAGTTGAGACCCCCGCATACGTGCGGGGGTCTTTTTCCTTTTGGGGTCTCCGGCGCCCGGATCGTGAAGGTCCTTCCCCGAGAGCAGCCGAGCGGAATATTCTTGCTCTGGGGCAGCCAAACGTAGGTTGAACGCCAGCCACGTCCTTTCACACAGCGTCTTGAGCGGCGAAAATCGTATAGAGAAAAGAACTCTGATGCGCCGGTTTACCAAGGCAAGGCTCGCTGCGCTTCTTTTCGTCGCGTCGGTTGGGCTGAGAGGGACCATCGCCTCGGCGGGGATCAATGCCTGGACGAGCGGCGGTCCGGAGGGCGGGACCGTTTATACACTTGCGATCGATCCTGTGACGCTGGCGACGCTGTACGCCGGGACTGATCGAGGAATCTTCAAGAGCGCCAACGGTGGTGGGAACTGGACCGCGGTCAACAACGGTCTACCGTCTACGGCTGTTGCTGCTCTGGTGATCGATCCGGTGACGCCGGCGACGGTGTACGCCGGGACAGACGGAAGCGGGGTTTTCAAGAGCGTCAATGGCGGCGGGAGCTGGAGCGCGGTGAACGCCGGTCTGACGTCCACCGCCGTTTCTGCGTTAGCAATCGACCCGATTACGCCGGCGACGCTTTACGCCGGGACCTATCTAGGATTCGGGGGACTCTTCAAGAGCGTCGACGGTGGCGCAACCTGGATTTCTGCCAGCATCGGCCTGAACCCGAAGTACGTCTATGTGATCGCGATCGATCCCGTCACACCGACGACCCTCTATGCCGGGACTTCTGGCGGCGGAGTGTTTAAGAGTGTCAACGGCGCCGGAAGTTGGGCCCCCGTCAACACCGGTCTGACGTCTTCGTATATCTACTCTCTAGTCATCGATCCCGTCACCCCGACGACGGTCTACGTTGGGACTGCCAGTAGCAGAATCTTCAAGACGGTGAACGGAGGGGGAAGCTGGACTGTGGCAAGCGCTGGTCTGCCGTCTGCATTTATCAACGCGCTCGCGATCGATCCCGTCACACCAACGACGCTCTACGCCGGGACCTACGGAAAAGGAGTCTTCAAGAGCCTCGACGGAGGCGGGAGCTGGAGCGCGGTGAACATCGGTTTGACGCTTCAAGTTGTTTTGGCTTTGACGATAGACCCGGTCGCGGCAATGCCTTACGCGGGGACTCAAGCGGGCGGCATCTTTAAGAGCGTCAACGGCGGAGCGAGCTGGAGCGAGGTCAACACCGGTCTCACTGCGCAGATCGTCTTTGCGCTGGCGATCGATCCGGCCACACCGGCCACGGTCTACGCCGGGGTGGGTTACGGCGGCGGAGTCTTGAAAAGCATCAATGGGGGCGGAAGTTGGGCTCCGGTGAATACCGGTCTAACACTGGGAGACGTCCGTGCCCTCGCGATCGATCCCTTCACTCCGACGACTCTGTATGTCGGGACTAACGGCGGTGGAGTATTCAAGAGCGTCAATGGCGGCGGGAGCTGGACGGCGGTCAACGCTGACCTGCCGCCGTCCCTGGTGGTGAATTCTCTGGCGATCGATCCGGTCACGCCGACAACGCTCTACGTCGCGACCGACACAGACAAACTCTTCAAGAGCATCAACGGGGGTGGGAGCTGGACCGCGGCCAGCGGCGGTCTGCCGTACACGCCTGTCACCGCCGTGGCGATTGATCCCATCACGCCTATGACGCTCTACGCCGCAAACCCCGGCCAAGTCTTCAAGAGCATTGATGGCGGCGCGAGTTGGACCCTGGCCAACAGCGGCATGCCGTCGTTCAATCATATTTGGGCCCTGGCGATCGATCCTCTCACGCCATCGACGCTCTACGCCGGAACCAACCCCAACGGCGTATTCAAAACCGTGGACGGCGGCGGGAACTGGGCTGCTACCGGTACCGGCTTGACGTCAACGGACGTCCGTGCGCTGGCAATCGATCCCCTGACGCCGACGACGCTCTATGCCGGGACTTACGGTGGCGGCGTCTTCAACACCATCGACGGCGGTGGGAACTGGACCACCTTCAACAGCGGGCTCAGGGCGAATCAGGTTTTATCGCTGGCGATCGATCGCACGGGAAAGAGTCTGCACGCGGGCAGCTTCGGCAACAGCGGGTTTGACTACTATTCGGTACCCGCCACCTCTTTCTACACCTTGACTCCCTGTCGAGTTGCGGATACGCGAAACGCGCCCGGTCCTTTGGGTGGGCCAGCTCTCGCCGCGAATTCCGATCGCACCTTCCTCATCGCCGGCCAGTGCGGTATCCCAGGCACGGCCCAGGCGGTCGCCTTCAACTTGACCGTCACGCAGCCGACCGGGCCCGGCGATCTGCGGGTCGTCCCGGGGGGCTTGGGTCTATCGCTCGTTTCGACGCTCAACTGGCGCCCTGGCCAAACACGCGCCGGCAACGCGATCGTCACTCTCGGCCCGTCCGGGGAAATCGTCGCCCACGTCGATCAGGCGAGTGGAACCGTCGACTTCATCATCGACATCAGCGGCTACTTCCAGTGAACGCCGCGCGCTGTCAACGGATCTCCCTGCCGCCGGCCAAATTTCGTCAGCGAGGTTGACTGGCACCTCCCACAGTCCATTCTATTCAGTCACTTGAAAAAGCTGTGTTTCGGGTACACTTGTTGCCTCGGGTTCACATCACACCGCATGTTTTTCAATCAGCCGTCGCGGCGTCCCGCGAAGAGTGTGCCTGCCCGCCGGTTCGCTCTGACGGGCGCCGCGTGGGCCCTGGCTTGCGCGCTCGGCGCGACCTCGGTAGTCCCGATCACCGACCGGGAGCTCTATCTGCGTTCGAGCCTGATCGTGCACGGCGTCGTCGTTTCGAGCGATGTGACCATGGACGAGCGGGGTCGGCCCGAGATGCTGACCGTCATCGAACCTCTCGCGATCGTCAAGGGCCGGCTCTCCGGCAGCCTCATCCTGCATCAACTCGGCGGCGTGTTGCCGGACGGCCGCTTTCTCCAGATCTGGGGACGGCCCGATTACAAACCGGGTCGTGAAGTCCTTGTCTTCGCTACCCGGCGAGCCGAAGGGGAATATCAGACGGCGGAAATGATGCTCGGGAAATTCGAAGTCTGGCAGGATGAGCTCGGGATGCGGTTCGCGATTCCCGATCTCGCGAAGGGAGTCAACCCGGGCGTGGACGTCCTGGACCCCGGCGATGACTCGGAAAAGGCGCGGGCCGCGCGCGAACATGTGAAATTCGGCCCCGACGTCGAGACGCTTGGCAACGCGGCTCATCCACGGGAGCTCGAGAAGTACCTGACCGCGTTGAGGGCGGGCGCTTACCAGATCCCTCTCGGAAGCCCTGCCGGCGATCTCCATCCCGTCGAGCGCGAGAGCTTGCGAAACGCCCACCCATCGCCGCTCTGGGGAAACATCAACAACCTTCTTTACCGCTGGAACAACAACGCGACCGCGACCTGGTCGACCGTGAACACGGCAAACATCACCGGCGGGGGGACCGCGGAGGCGACTGGGGCGCTGGCGTCCTGGACGAACGATCCAAACAGCACCATCAACTACACGCTGGGCTCAGGCTCGGGAAACACGATCGACTTGAATGCCACGTCCGTTTGCGGCACCAGCGGCTGCCTCGCCGGAGGAGGCGTGATTGGCTGCGGAGGACCGTCCGGCGGCGGCTCGCACACGTTCCGAGGCGACTCGTATTCAACGATTACGAGCGGTTTCATGCAGCTCCGTTCCTATTGCACGCTGAACCTCTACGATTCCATCACGACTCAGGCGGTCATCACCCACGAGCTCGGCCACACTCTTGGGCTCGGCCACTCCGACCAGAATGTCTCGCCCCACGACGTGTGCCGCGGAGACGAGGATCCCGCCCAGATGCGTTCCGTCGTGCAACACCGAATCTCGCTCGGAACCGACGATCAGGACGCGATTCGATGGATTTACGGCGACGGGAGCAATTCGTGCGCGACGGCAATCGCGGTGACCGGCGTGACCCCTTCGTTCGGGTCGACAGCGGGCGGAACGCTTCTGACGATCGTCGGGTCCAGTTTTCAATCGGGTGCGACGGTTTCCGTCGGCGGCGCGGCGGCGACGGGTGTGGTGGTCGTGAATTCTTCGGCGATCACGGCAACGACGGGAGCGCACGCGGCGGGTGCGGTGGACGTCGTGGTGTCGAATCCGGACACGCAGAGCGCGACTTTGACGGGCGGCTTTACGTACAACTCGGGAGCGAGTTTTTACACCGTGACTCCATGCCGGATGCTGGATACGCGCAACCCGACGGGGCCTCTGGGAGGTCCGGCGGTGGCGGCCAACGCGGATCGGGCGTTTACGGTAACGGGCCAGTGCGGGATACCGGCCACGGCGAGGGCGATTTCGGCCAACGTAACGATCACGCAACCGAGCTCAGTTGGGGATCTTCGGTTGTCAGCGGCCGGGGGTGCCCTTTCGCTAACCTCTTCGATCAACTACGGGGCGGGCCAGACCCGTGCCAACGACGCCGTGATCCCGCTGGGGGCGGCCGGCGCCCTGTCCGTACATTGCGATCAGTCTTCGGGGACTGTTCAGTTTATAATCGACGTCAACGGATATTTTCAATGAAGGGGAATCTCAATGGCTAAGACCATCGCGTTTCGTTTCCTGTTTCTCGCTGGGGCCGTTGGGCTCCTGACGGCCTCCGCTGCCGAGGCTGCGGGACCGTTTCAGTTTTTTTCGGTGACGCCGTGTCGGATTGTGGATACGCGGAATCCGCCGGGAGTGACCGGGGGTCCGGCGTTGGCGTCTGGGAGCACGCGGAGTTTTCCCATTGACGTGGCTCCTGCGGCATGCGGGGTGCCGTCGACGGCGAAGGCTGCGGTGTTGAACGTGACGCTGGTGTCGCCGAGCATGGACGGGTTTCTGTCGATCTGGCCGTTCAACACGCCGGCGCCGCTGGTGTCGACGATCAACGCGGCGGCTGGGGAGCCTGCGATTGCCAACGGGGCGATCGTGCCGTTGACGACGGATCCGAGCTTCAACATTTCGCTGATCTACGGAACAGCGGTCCCGGGCGGCTCTGCCCACGTCATCCTCGACGTCACCGGCTACTTTCAGTAGGACGGCGTTCCTCGGAGCTCGATAGCCGAGACTGCCTCGGGCAGCCTCGGCCGTCCTCCGTGCGGACCAACTTTTGTCCAGGATTCACGCGAGCGGCCTTAAAAATCGCCGCATGTCACTGAAAGTCTTTCTTAAGTACCTCACGGATCAAGCGTTAGCAACTCAGAATGATTGGCGCAGCTCTTGCCATTCTTGATCCGGGAATTCCCGATGAAGGACAAACTGTGAGGGTCACTCGGTTAACCTGTGGCGCGGCTCCGCCCAGGCGCCGTAGGGCATTCTCGTGGTGCGCCGCGGCGCTTTTTCTGCTTGCCGGTGGAATCCAGGCCCAGTCTCCGCAGCTTCCCCCTGGGGTCTCGCTCAAGGCAGGCTTCCCCAAGATCCTGCCGGGCGGCAAGAGCTCCCATGGCGAGCCCGTGGTGGCCGATCTTGGCCTGACACCCGGACACAAGTCGATCATCTTCGGGACATCCGCGCACCAGCTCTATGTCGTTGAGTGGAACGGCACGGTGGCTCCGGGTTTTCCGGTCACGCTGCCCGGGGACATCCAGAGCAGCCCCGCGATCGGCGACGTGGATGGCGACGGCATTCCCGACATCGTTGTCGGGTACGGCTCTACGCTGGAAACTCCGAGCGTCGGGGGCGTACGGGCTCTCAGGCGTAACGGAACTCAGATTTGGGACCGACCCTCCGGCGACTTCAACGGAGACGGAATTCCCGACCCCGTAATATCGACGCCAGCGATCGGTGACATCGACGGAGACGGATTTGTCGAGGTCGCTTGGGGATCGCTCGATGCAAACGTCTACGTCGTGCGCGGTGCCGACGGTGTCAACAAACCAGGTTGGCCGCACTTCGTGCGGGACACCATCTTTTCCTCTCCGGCGCTCGCGGATCTGGACGGCAACGGCAAGCTCGAGGTGATCATCGGCGTGGACGCGCATGCCGAAGGCCCGCCCTTCAATACGCCTGACGGGGGCTGCCTCCACGTCTTTCGTTTCGACGCTTCGGAAGTGCCGGGCTTTCCCCAGTGCATCGACCAGGTCATCATCAGCTCCCCCGCGGTCGGCGACATCGATGGGGACGGGAAGCCCGAGATCGTCGTCGGAACCGGACGGTACTATTCCGGCCGGGCGCACAAGCTCTACGCGTTTCGGTGCGACGGCTCGATGCAGCCCGGCTGGCCGGTCTCCGTGGACGGACAGGTCACGACCGCCCCGGCGCTGGCTGATCTGGACGGCGACGGAATCGTGGACGTCATCGCCAGCGACGAGCCGGTTTCGCCGAGCACGCTGTCCCAGGTCTATGCGTTCAAGGGGACCGGCGCGCTTCTCTGGAAGAGAACTCCTCGGGACTTTTTCGGGAACAACCTGAGCGCGGGAAACCCCGTGGTCGCGGACATCCTGGGGGACGGGAACCTCGAAGTGATGGTTCCGACCAACACGGAGCTTTGCGTGTTCTCCAGGACCGGAGTGCAGCTGACAGACAACGGGACTCATGCTCCCGGTTCGTTCTCCTTCTTTACTGAGACCAGTATCAGCAGCGCCACCGTCACCGACTTCGAGAGCGACGGTGTGGGAATCGAGATCACCGCGCTCTCGGCGCATCCGTTTCCGAGCGCGACCGATACGCAGGTCTACGTGTGGACGACCAAACCGGCCGCCGCCCCCCCCTGGGGAATGTACCGGCAGAACCAGAAACGGCTCGGAGTCGTCCCCGGCTCACCTTCCTGTACGGGTACGGGTCCCGGTCCGCCCGTCGCGACGAACTTCTTCACGTTGACGCCCTGCCGCATTCTGGACACGCGCGGCGCCGCCGGGCCATACGGCGCTCCGTCGCTCACGGCACAGGGCTCGCGATCCTTCATCATCGCGAACCAGTGCGGCATACCGGCGGATGCGAAGGTCGTGTCGCTCAACGTCACGATCGTCAACGCGACCGCGCTGGGAGACTTGCGCGTCTTCCCCGGAGGCACCGCTGCGCCGCTCGCGAGCGCGATTAACTTCCGGGCCGGTCAGATCCGGGCGAACAACACCCTGGTCGGCCTCTCCTCGGTGGGCCTGATGTGGGTTCTCGACGACCAGGCGGCCGGCCAGGTGGACGTGATCCTCGACACGAACGGCTACTTCAAATAGCCACGTTCCCAGGACTCCGCGTCGCGGGCCACTCCCGGTAGGCCGACGAGAGCTCGGGCTCGCTCGTTTCGCTGATCGATGACCCTATTGACGGGATGGCGTTCGCTCGTTTGAACCCACGACCCGAACGAGAACCATCATCGGCGGAGAGCCCTCATTTGAGGCCCACGCGACGTCGTTGACGAGGTCGAACTGGAGCCCGTACGTGCCCGGTGGAATGTCCGCGATCACCCTTGCGTCGACCCAGACCGGCTTCCCAGGCTCCACCGAGCCCGGCATGGGCGTTCGGACCCCCTCGTAGTTGCCGTTGTGTCCGTCGAACTGAACCCAATGGTAAGCGACGAACGCGGAGGACCACGGTCGCTCGCCGATGTTTCGCGCACCAACCCGGTACAGCCCCTCAGAGCCTGAGGGCAGTGTTTGCGGTCCTGAGCCGCCTGTCCATTCCACCGCAAACCGCTTGCCTTTTCGAACCGGTCCGTCAGCGGCAGTGACGTCGACGCATAGGGGCCTTCGGCCACGCTCCGAAAAGAGGCCGTACCCCGTCTGAACCAACTCCAGGCAGAGCTGGAGCGGCCCAGCGACGTTGGGAGCCGTGATGGAGATGCTCCGTTCCACGGAACGGCCAGGCGGCATCCATGTAGAGAGCCACCAATCGCCGAGGGGCCACGTGTATGCCGGGCCATCAGGGCGGCCCGTCCAGTAGCCGGCCAACCGAACAGCACCGATTCCCATCCGGGCCCCGAGCGAAGTCCAAAGCACGCTGCTGTCGTTGCGTACTCCGACTTGCAGGCGCAGTGTCTGCCCGGCTCTCCACTCGGCCTTCGGCGGCGAGATCCATCGGTAGGAGGCGGCGATACCATCATCCGGCAGCCGATCGCGCAGGCAAATTTTCGGCAAGAACAGATCTGCGAAATCCGGAGACCGAAGTCCTGCGCGCCATTCGACATAGGGAGAGAAGTTGGAGAGGTTCCATAGCCCTCCCTGTTCGTTGCCGCTGCCTCCGCCGGGAAAACAGAAGGCACCGACTGCCTGATTGGCGAACGCGACGAGTAAAGCGAGACCCAGGAAACTCTTTCCAATTGAGCTTCGAAGACGCTCGACAGGTCCCACGAGAGCGAGAGTCAAGACCGGAAGCGCATCGGTGGAAAACCTCGGGCCGTAGCAATATCCGCCGGCCCAGTCGGGGGTTCGCGCCGACACGAAGAGAAACCCGAGAAACGCAAGGAGCAAGATCCCCAGGCCCGGGATGCGACGAACAGCTTCACGCGGCGCGCGAAGGAGCAACAGTAGGAAAGGGCTGTAGACGAGCAGCCCGCGATTGCTGAACAGAAGCCCGGCGAAACCCGTCCAGCCGCTCGCGGCCATCCACAATGCTTCGCCGTGGCTGCCGCGCCAGAGACCATATCCGCCAAGGAGAGAGTGGAAAAAGATTTCGTTGTAGGCGATCCAAAGTGCTGCCACCAGGCCGCTGGCGAGAAAAAAAGGAGCCGCACGGAAGCGGTAGCGCAGGATCACGATGATCGCGATGGCAGCGGAGAACACGATATCGCCAGGTCGATTCGCGGTGATCAGTCCCGCCGCGAGACCCAGAGCGATCAGCCGCGCTGGGCCCTTTCCATCCGCGAACAGAAGGAGAAGCGATCCGGCGATCAGCAACTCCGCTGCTCCGTGCTGCCACAGCGATTGGCTTGCGATCATCCAGGTCGAGGTCCCGAAGGCGTACGCAGCCGTCAGTAACAAGGCGTTTCGGCGTTTCGTGAATCGATCGAGGACCAGAAAGACGAATAGAACGGAGAACGCGGCGATACTTGAGGCGGCGAGCTTTTCAAAAACCGGCGCGAGGGTACCGATGTCCGCTCCTCGGTGAAAAAGCCGGGCCGCGGCCCAGGGAATATAGAACGGCACAGCGAGAATCGGCGTGACGACGGGATAGAAGGAGACGATGTGGCCGGTTGGCGAGCGGACGAGGAGGGTGTCGAAGGGAGGAGGAAACGCTGAAACGGACTGATCGAGGACGAGTCCGCGCCCCTCCAACAGATTCAAAGGGATCAGGCTGGCGGCCATGCTGTCGAAAGTGCCGATCCGGCGGAGATTCATGTTGAAGACGAACATCGAGACCAGGAAAACGACGATCGCTATTCGGGAACGCGGAGCGTCGAACCCTGTCACCGCCTTCAGTACCCCCAGGGAGCGGTTTGCTGCAGCAGCGCGAGGGTCTTCTGGGTCGAACGCGTCTGCTCCTCGCGCCCGTCAGGAATGAAGACCGAGTAACCCGTTCCGACCGCGACGATCTGACCTTGAAGCCCTGTCTTCCCGACCCATTTGCGAAGCCAACCCGGATCGCGGCCGACGAGTGCCCATCTCCCGGGTCTCGCCGGCAGCTCCTGTGCGAAGCCATAGTGGTCATACTCGGCGATGAAGGGAATCCCGAGCACCGCGCGACGGCTCTCGAACACGAACGGATACACGACCCAGTAGTTGCCGCACACCCAACGGATTTGGTTCGCCTCGAGGAACCGCACGACGTCTGCGTCCAGTCGCAGGTGATCTCGGAGGTGATGTCGCTGGGCAGTCCATGGAAAGTAGTAGCCACTCAAATGGAAGACAACCAGCAGCCCAGCCAGAACGACCGCCAAGGGCCGACTTCGCTGCCAGGCCGCATTCGTGAGAAGCCCGACTCCGACCGCGAGCGGGATGTAGAGAGGCAAGACGTATCGCACCGTGTAGCCCCTTGTCTCACCCGCCGCCGAAGAGGCGTACAACGCGGCGACCGTGGCCAGTATTAGCCAGAGGAGCAAAAAGGGGAACGCCCGAGGACGACCGGCCCTGTTCTTGAGAAGAATCGCCGGGAGCACGGCGAGCAAAAGAGCGGACGCGCCGTAGAGCACCGCCGCCGGAATCTGCAGCCAGCCCTCCAGAGGGGTCACCGGAGCGCCGTCGAAGAGCGGGTTCAGTCCGACTGTTAGTTCGCGCACGTTGTAGAGAAAGAAGTACCGGGCGTTCGAGAGCACCTCGGCGACTCCATGCGCGGGGCGGGCCGCGAAGTTCTCGAGGAGGGACGGAAATGAGTATCGAACGTTGTAGAGAATCCAGGGAAGCGCTCCAAGCGTAAAGCTGCCGGCCAAGGCGGCGAGGTAGCCGGGCTTCGCAAGAATTTCCGAGCGTCGCTTGAAGAACATCCAGGCCAGAGCCGGGATCGTGCAGACGAGTGTCTGGAGAGAGTTCCAAAATCCGAGTCCGGCGCAGAGACCGAGAGCTACGGTGGAAAGGGGCCGGAGTCCCGTTCGGGCGATCCGCGCCGCGAAATAGAGCGTACAGACAGACAAGAGCATCGTCTCCGGGTATCCGTTGGGCATGTAGGTCCACGCCATGTAGGACGGCGAAGGCAGGGCAAGGATCAGCAAGGCAAAGCAAGCGACGCGCCTGCCGAAAAGCTCCCGAACCAGAAAGAAAAAGGCGAGCAGGGTCAGCGCCCCGGAAAAGAGCGGCGCGAGAGCGACAGCCGCTCTCGAAGGGCCGAGCGCCAGGAAGGAGACCGCATGCATGTAGCTCTCGAGCGCCCCGATGCGGACGTAGGAATAGAAGATACGGAACTTCCCATGGAGAATGTCGAACGCGCGTATACCGGAAAGGAGCGAGTCCGCGTCCGGGACATATTTGTGCACCGGAAATGCGTAGAGGACTCGCGCGCCCGCCCCGAGTGTCAGGAAAACGAGAGCCACCACGCTCCAGGTATCAAACCGAGAGCGCAGCAGGATCAGATAACTGCGGCTGGTCTTTGGGATCGACATCTTCGACTCGCCGCGCGTGCGGAACGTGAAGTGGATGGGCGCCTCGCCGATCCGGAGTCCTTCGTCGGTTGCTCGAATGAGCATCTCGGCCAGGAAGGCGAAATCGTTGTTTCGATACCCTGTGAGCCTCCGCAGAGCCTCCGCCCTGTAGATTCGGAATCCGGAGGTCTTGTCTCGAACCTCCACATCGAAGAGGCTCGCGATGAGCCGGTTCATGAGGATGCTCAGGACCCACTTCCACAACGGGATTCCTTCGTTTCGACTTCCTGCGATGAAGCGAGAACCTACGAGCACGTCCAGATCGCGCCTCTGGATCTCCTCGAGCAAACGTGGGATCTCCTCAGGCTCGTGATTCAAGTCCGCGTCCATGGTGAGGACGAGGTCAGCGTCGGGGGAGACGGCCGCGAATCCTCGACGAAAAGCGCTTCCAAGGCCGCTCTGCTTCTCGGTATAGAGGATCTGGATCCGGCCGAGCTCGGTGGAAAGCCGTTCGAGAATCTCCCTCGTGCCGTCGGGGCCTTCAACGACGAAGATCATCTCGGAATCGGTTGCGGGCAAGCCGCGGAGGACTCCGTCCAGCCGCCGGGTCAGCTCTTCGATGTTGTCCTGTTCGTTGTATGCGGCGATGACGACGGAGAGCTTCATCCAGCCTTCCGCGCGACGACGACCATGTGGATGAAACCGTCTCGGGGGGTGAAGTCGACAGTCACCGGTTCCAGAGCGGCTTCACGCAGAATCGCGCGAGCCTGTCTCTTAGAGCGAAGGCGGTTCACTTCGTCGGGGAAGAAGCGCACCGGCCGACCGGCGCGCTCGCTGCGAATCCATTCGATCGGAGCGAGGACCCACCGCGAAGAGCCGTACTCCGGTGGCCAGAACAGGATCGCGACCCCTCCGGGCTTGAGCACCCGCCGAAACTCTTCGAGGATGCGGCGCGTCGTTTCGGCATCAAAGTGCTCCATGACTCCAAGGTTCCAGATTCCAGCCACGCTGTCGGCAGAGAAGGGAAGCGTTCGAATGTCCCCCTGGAGGAAAGCCCCAAACGCGGGCACCTTTCGTGCTTCCCTCAATGCGGCCGTCGAAAAGTCGAGTGCTACGAGCGTTCGCCGTCTTTGCGGGATTCGACTCGACGACTGACCTGTTCCGCATCCGCACTCGAGAAAGACACCTTCGGCGGGAAAGTAGGTCTCCGCGTAATGCCGTACGGCCCGGCTCAGGATCTGCCGTCGAACGAGTGATGCGGTTCGGCCGAAAAAAGAGCTCGCGGCGCCTCTGGAGTCCCAGTGCGATTCCCAGGCGTCATGTTCCGACGCTTCGCCCACAGTTCTGTCCCCTCGCCGAAAACATTTGGATTCTAGGTCAGCAGCGGCGGCTTCCATCCGTCACGACGAGGGAGCGGGCTAGAATTCGAAAAATGCCCGCCAGTCATCGTTCGCTCGAGGGGAAGCGTGCGCGCTCTCCCTGGCTGGCGCTCGCGGTTCTTCTTCTCATCGGCGCCGGCGTGCAGGCGGCGGCGCTCGCGGCAGGCAAGATCCCGTGGAATTCCGATCAAGCCGTCGTGGGTCTCATGGCCAAGCACATCGTGGAGAAGGGGGAACATCCGGTTTTCTACTACGGCGCCGCCTACGCTGGCTCCTTGGAGCCTCACTTTGTCGCCGCCGTGTTCCTGCTTCTGGGCCCGACCGTTCGCGCCTACGACATCTCGCTGATCCTGCTGCTCGCCCTTCTGTCGATCCTGATCTTTGCCATCGGACGGCGCTCTTTCGGGCCCGAAGCGGCCCTGTTCGCCGTGGCGTATCTCGCGGTGCCGCCGTTTTTCTTCCTGCTGAAGGGGCTCACGTCCGACGGCGCGTACGACACGCTCGCTGTGCTGGGAGCGGCGATGCTGCTCGTCGCCCTCGCTGCGGAAGAGAGGCTCGCGCGGGACCGGCCGCCAGAGACTGCGCTCGGTCTGCTCGGTCTGCTCGCCGGCCTCGCCTGGTGGGTCGATCCTCTCGCGGCCTATTTTTACCTGGCGATCTTTCTCTGGTTCCTGCTGGTCCGGCGCTCAATCTTTCGCCACTGGCGCGCCTACCCCGTCTTCCTCTTGTCGTTTGCGCTCGGCAGCCTGCCCTGGTGGATCGCCAACATCCGTGGATCCTGGCCGAGCCTGCGGGTGCCCGAAGCCGCGCGCCTGCCCGTGGCCGAAGCCGCGAAGGGGTTCGTTCGGTTCTGGACGACGGCTGTGCCCGTGCTTTTTGGGGACCGCCCCTTTTATGGATGGTCGCCCCTCTTTCCCGGCGCTGGAATAGTGGCGTTTGGCATGTACGCCGTGCCCGTCGTCTTCGCGGCGGTAATCGTTCTGCAGGCAGCTCCCTGGAGAGAGCGTCGCGGGTCGGAGACGGATCCGGCAGCCCGTCCCCTCCTGTTGCTTCTGCTCCTGATGCTCAGCATGCAGGTCGTGGTGAGCTGGAACCCTCGCACGTTTCAGCAGGAGCCCCGGTTTTTGTTTTCGATGTACCTGCCGTTTGCGCTGCTCATCGGTTTCTTCTTTTCCCGGGCTCGCCGATTGCTTCCGCTTCCCGTCGTGGCCGCGGCCGGAGTCGGAATCCTCGTCTTCCACGCACTGGGCATCGCGCGCGCGCCGCAGGAAGACGATTTCGCGACGCAGGCGACGACCGGACGCGTGACGCCGATCATTCAAGCTCTGGAAGAGCGAGGCCTCACAGATGTCTACACGAGTTATTGGCTGGCCTACCGGCTCGCCTTCGAGTCGGGCGAGAAGATCCGTGCGGCCTCGTTCGGAAGTGCTCGCACGGACCGTTACCCTCCCTACGCAGTCGAGGTCGCCCGGTCGCGAAACCCGGCAGTGATCTTGACCGGCTCGGAGGCCGACGCCTTCGCGCGGTACCTCGAGAAGTCCGGCACCCACGCAGATCGCCTCCGCGTCGGGCTCTACGTCGTATTCTGGAATCTGCCAGCGAACGTCGTCGAGCTGCTGGGGCGGATTCGACGAGTCCCCGACGCCGAGCTTCGATCGGGCGAGCTCCTCACGCCGTTCGGCGAGCAATCAGGCGCAGCAAGTCGTTTCGTCCCGTCGCCTTTCCCGCCGCCAGCAGCAGCTTGAGGCCCGTCGCCTCCACTCTTTCCGCCACGCTCGCATTCTTGCGCCAGGAGACACGATCGACGAGGTTGGCGGTCGCAATAGGATCGCAGCTGACCGCGACCGTCTCCAGGCCGAACCGGCGCAGGAGCTGCTCGAGCGAGCCGCGGCTGAAGTAATGCAGGTGCGGATAGGGAAACTCTATCTGCAGCATCCTGCGTAGCGGCCCATCGACTCTTCCCAGGCTGATGCGATCCAGCGCATCCGCCGCAAGGAAGACCGCCCCGCTCGAGACCGGGACCTGGATTCCGAGAAACCCGCCCGGGCGCAGACGTGCGACCGTCTCTGCCATCGCCGACTCGATATCGGAGATGTGCTCGAGCACGTCCATGTAGGTGATGACGGCCCAGTCCCGTCGTCCCCAGTCCTCCTCGGGGAAGTGCCCGCACCGGACTTTGAGACCTCGCGAGCGAGATGAAGCGGCTGCCGACTCGGAAGCATCGACGCCGTAGGCTTCGAGTCCCGCACGCTCCGCGACTTCCAGGAGCCAGCCGAAGGAGCAACCAACATCCAGCAAGGGCCCGGTTGCACCGAGCCGCGCAAGTGCGCTGACGATTCCCTCGGCCGAGCCGCGACGCTCGGATTCCATCGACCGAACATAGGAGTCTTCATCGACTCCCTCGTAAACATCGTGTCGTGTCTGTGGTGGACAGCCCAGAAGCAGCAGATGGCCACACTGGGTGCACTCGGCGAGCTGGCCATCGCGACGCAAAACGCGGAGGACGCGAACCGAGAGTGATCGGCATGCCGGGCACCGTGTCGGAAGCGTCGGTTCCTCAGCCACCCGGATTCTCCTGGCGCGCCGTGAGCACTCGACAGATGGCGTGGAGCATCGGGTGTTCGGGATTTTAGCAGCGGGGAGAAGATTCCGTCCGGCCTCCAACCGAAATCCGATACAGTTTTGCGCCTGCATGAATACACAACGTCGGGACGACGCTGTCGCTAGCGAAATCACGAGAATCCGCTTTTGAACCGTTATCCTGGCGAGCCGAATGTATCTTGAACACGAAGGATCCTTCGAACGGCTGCGAAGGCTCTATTTCCGCAAGATCCTTTCGAGGATGGCGCTTCCGAGGACCGCGGATATCCTCGATTACGGTTGTGGGCCGGGGGACTTCATGGTCGAGTGCAAAGCCCAGGGTTACACGGCGCTTGGCATCGATAGCTCGGTGCGCTCGATCTCCATGGCACGCAGGAGGGGCCTCGACGTCCTCGAGGGAGACTGGGAAGCGGCGTCGCTGGAAGGCAAGTCTTTCGATCTGATTTTCTTGCAGTCAGTCATCGAGCACTGCAGAAATCCGGTCGCCCTCCTCCGCGGTCTCTCCCATCGGCTCAAAGAGAGTGGGGTGATGATCGTCTCGGCTCCAACTCCTGGCCCACATTTTTGGGACGACCCCACGCACATTCGACCCTACACACCGCGCAGCTTGACTGCTCTCGCAGAGCTGAGCGAACTGCGCCTCGAGTGGCAATCGTATGTTTTCGCCTTTCTCTTGGGATTCAGGTTCAGCGCTCCCATTGTCTTCAAGTGCCTGAACATACTTCCCTGGAGCCTCGGGACTAATCTGATCGCCGCCTTCGGACGGCAGCCCGGTCAAGAGCCGACGCCGGCGAAGTCGTGATCCCGCGGATCGAATGGAATGTGATTTCGCGGTCAGAGCTGGCCGACCATGCGCATCTCTCGGAAGCCGTTTATGGCCCCTGTGCCGTCTCGAACATAGAGCATCTCGCCTGGAAGTTCCTTTCGAACCCCGAGGGCCCCGCCCTCGCGGCAACGTTGCGAGACACGGGCGGGCTGATCGGGCGTCTCGTCGCGATGCCACGGCGATTCGTCCAGCGGGATGCCGAGGTTCGGGCAGCGTATCTCGTTGATCTCGTTATTCATCCGCGCGCGCGAGGCGTGGCGAGCCTTGCGGCGCTCGTCGGTGCGCTGGATCGGCTCCAGGGCTTCGATTGTCTTCTTGTCACCCCGAACGAGATCGGTGCGGCCGTCTGGCGCGATCTTGCCAAGCTTCCCATTCGTGGCTCCCTGGAGGCGTTTGCCTTCCCTCTCCGACCGATGAGCCTGTTGAGTCGCAGGGTTAGATCGCGTTTTCTCGGACGGCTCATCGCGGTCGACCGTGCGTGGTCCTCCGCTGCCACGACCCTCTCGAGAACGGGCGAGACGGAATTGGAATGGAAGAAGGAGCTGCCGAATGCGGAGGACCTCCAATCGCTCGTGGCCGAAGAGGAGAACAGCTGGCGCGGGGAAAGATCCCGAGGATTTCTTGCCTGGCGCTTCCTTGACAGCCCTGTCTTTCGTTACGAGCTTTCGTTTCTTTGGAAGGCCGGCAAACTCGTCGGTTGGGTTGCAACGCGTGGGGCAGAGTTCGAAAACTACCGATGCTTCTTTATCGTCGATTGCATTTCGAGCCGCCGAATGAATGGGCGCGAGCGCCTCAGTCTTCGCCGAGCCATGCTGGGACGAGCTGCGGAACAAGAGTTCGATCTAGTTCTGAATCTCGTCTCGTCGTCTGAAGTGATGCCTCCGGATTCTTGCACCGGGCTGCCCTTTCTCAGGATTAGGCAGAAGTGGCTTCCTCACGGCACTCCCATCTTCTTGCGTTGGTCGAGCGCCGAACAGAAGCTGGCAAAGCTGCCCGTCCCGCGAATGAGCCTGGCAGATCTGGATATATTTTGAAGATGCGACTGACTTTCCACCATATCGGCATCGCCTGTCTGGATTTGGAAAAGACGGCGTCGTCCATTGTGGGGATGCTCGGGGCAAGCGAAGACTCAGGAAAGGTTTTCGACCCAAACCAGAACGCCTCGGTTCGGCTTTTGAAGATCGACGAACACCTTCAGATAGAACTGGTGAGCGGACCCGTGGTCGAGGGTGTTCTTCGCGCGAACGGGACCTATTACCACGTCTGCTTCCAGACGCCAGTTCTAGAAGAAGCGATAGCGGGGCTACAAGCCTGCGGAATGCTCGTCGTCTCCCCTCCGAAGGAGGCGGTGCTCTTCTCGAATCGCCGTGTCGCCTTTCTTTTTGGACCGTTCGGGCTCGTGGAATTGCTGGAGTCGGCATGAAGGCGCGGCTCCTGAGTAATGTCAATCTCGATCCTCTGGTGCAGTTCTTTGAGGCGGGAAGCGTTGAAGTCGGCGGGTTCAACTCAATTCTTGCGGAGCTTTCCGATCCGGCATCACTCGCCTCAACGGTTCCGTACTCTCACATTTTCTGCCTGACCGACGGGGTCGCGCTGCTTGGCGACGAGTTCTTTGGCCTGGAGGGCGCGGGGGCAGAGCGGGTGCTGATCGAAGCCATCGAGGGTTTCTGCGCGCGGCGGGGTGCCGTGACGGTCGTGGCGAACCTCTTCTGTTTTGGATCGCATCGTTACTTGACGGGGGCGGACTTGACCAGCCCGGCGTCCCTGCGGAGCCGGGAGTGGGAGGCCAATGAGCTGCTGCGTGCAGCAGCCGATCGGCATCCGAACCTGCTACTTTTCGACATGGAGCTCCTCTTCCGAAGATTCGGTGAGGAAAAGCTTCTCAGCGCCGGTATGTGGTACGCGGGGAGGATTCCGTATTCGAACCTGATGTTCCGTGAATTGGCGGCGCTTGTGAAAAGGACGCTGAGTGCGTCCGCCGGAAACTCGAAGAAGGTTCTCGTAACGGATCTCGACAACACGCTCTGGAGCGGAGTCGTCGGCGAGCTCGGGCCGTCTGGGATCGGACTTTCCGAGGAAGGTCGAGGGAAGTGTTTCAGGGACCTTCAAAAGGCCATCAAGGGTTTGTCCCGGATTGGTGTGCTCCTCGCCATCAACTCCAAGAACAACCTCGATGATGTGCGGGAGGCATTTGAGGCTAACGACATGATGGTGCTGAAACTGAGTGATTTCTCGGCCGTCGAGATCAATTGGGAGGACAAGATCGTTAATCTGCATCGAATCGCAGACACGCTCAACGTCGGCATCGAGAGCTTTGTCATGCTCGACGATAGCCCTGTCGAACGCGCCGCCGTCTCTTCGGCCCTGCCAGGCGTCACGGTCCCGGAGTTTCCTAACCACGCCGAGACGTTGGTCCGGTGGTTTTACGAGGAGGTCGTCGAGGCGTACTTTCCCCGCACCCACGTGACAGCCGAGGATCTTGGCAAGGTATCCCAGTATGCCGCGCGCGCGAAGAGGACCGAGCTAGCTACGTCGTTGGACAAGACAAGTTTCCTCCGCAGCCTGGATATCCGTCTGCGAGTGACCGAAAACGCACCCGACCAGGTTGCAAGAGTCAGCCAACTGACTCAGAAAACAAACCAGTTCAATGTCACGACCCGGCGCTACTCTGCCGCGGATATCGAACGGTTTGTCCGGTCGGGCTGTCATCGCGTCGTGACCGTGGACTACGAGGACAAGTTCGGCAAGGAAGGGATTGTCGGGCTGGCAATCGTTGACCTCGAACGCCGAGAAATCGATACGCTTCTCCTGAGTTGCCGAGTGATCGGGCGCGATATCGAGAGCCGGCTGCTTGAAGCCGTGGAGGGGGCGGTTCGGCGAGTAGGCGGGCGGACCATTCGGGCTCGGTTTATACCCACCAAAAAGAATGCTCCCGCAGCCGACGTCTTTTTGCGGCATGGATATCGGCTGCTCGAGGCCGATTCGACGGGCGGCGGGCTCTTCGAAAAGGATCTTGCATGAAAATAGAGAACTCGGATCTGAGAGCGATCGTTGCACGCGCTCTCGGCGTCGAGGAGTCGGCGGTCACCGAGTCAGCGGAGGTCGGTCATCCGCCGGAATGGGATTCACTAGGACATCTCAGGGTCTGCCTGGCTGTGGAAGAGCGCTTCGCCGTTGGGCTCGGCCTTGAAGAAATCGCTGAAGTGACGTCGATCGAGAGGCTCAAGAACTTTCTGGCGAATCGAGCTTCTGCCGGCGAAGACCGTCGGAACTGGCGGTGAGGGAGTGCGAAGAGAAACCGGAGCGGACATCGACGGTCTGCTTGTTGGCTCATCCGGACGATGAAGCGGCTGTCGCGTTCGGGATCCTCCAATCGCGGCATCGAGGCCGTCGCGTTCACTGTCTTTATCTGACAGACGGCACAGCACGAGGTGCCACACCGCTTCGCCGGGCCGACGAAAGCCGGCGCGCGCTCGCCCGACTCGGCGTTCTGTCAGGCGACATCCACTTCATCGGAATCGAGAACGGCTACCGTGACGGCAGACTCATCGACGTAATCGAGTCGTCCATGGCTCCCGTAACGCGGGTTACAGACCCTTTGAAAGTGTCGGAAATCCTATGCTTGGCGCGCGAAGGTGGTCATCCGGATCATGACGCGACACACCTGATTGCGCTGGCGATCGCTCGCCGAAAAGGCTGTGAGCAAAACGTTCATGGATTCTTTCTGTATAACGGCCGGGGCCTGAAAGGACCGTTCTTTCGCGTCGCAAAGGCGCTACCTGGCCTCGCAATTCGGCCCCTGACAGGCGTTTCGCTATCGGAGCGCATGAAGGTCGCGAGGCTGGCGTTCGCATATCCCTCGCAGTGGACAACCTGGCTTGGACTGGCGCCCGAATTCTTGGCGAAGTGCTTTGTGGGTCGCGCTCTGGGTGGCTATCTTTGCAATGTGGAGGAGATTCATCGCCGGCCCCATTCAGGACCGCTCTTCTACGAACGGCGATTCGGCATCGCCTACGAGACGTTCGTTCAAAAGACGTCGCCGTTTACGAGGAAGTGGCTCCGCCAGGATGGCGAGAATACGTAAACGAGACGGCGTGGGGACCAGTGGACGCCAACGGACTCAGACCCGTCCGATTCGCGACTCTCTGTCCAGCGGGGGGGCATGTTCCGTGTCACTTTGGGGCCGGACTGTCTTCCGGGACGGCGCCCGCGGCGTGTTCTGTATATCCAGGACGATGGCTTGCAGCAGCAATTGAAAGCCGAGAATGAACGGGACCGCGGCCAGGAAGACGGTCCCGGTCGGCGTGGCCACGCCGCGAATCGCATTGGTGATCCAGTGGTATGCGCCGAAGACGACGCCGAAGAGGAACAACGCGAGGCCGAAGAGGACGAAGAGAGCAATCGGCGAGACGTCGTAGAAAACGTAGCGCCAGTAGATCCGGCGAAACAGGCCAATCATCAGCCGGAAGGGGAACTCCAGGGCGATCCGGCCGGGCTTCAAGGAGCTCGTCTCGTCGCCGTACCGCGTTGGGAGCGGCACGTCGGCCACGCGCGCCTCGATCGCGTTCAAACGCAGAAGCATGTCGTTCTCGAAAAAGTATCCGCGAGCGAGCTGGTCCAGCCGCAGCCGAGCGAGGGTCGGCGCGTCAATCGCGACGAACCCGTTTTGCGGATCGAGGACATGCCAGTAGCCGGAGGCGAGCTTGGTGAGAAACGTCAGCCCGATGTTCCCGGCGAAGCGGACGCGCGGCATCGCGTGCAGAGAGTCGGCGTCGTGGAACCGGCATCCCTTCGCGTACTCGGCGCGCTCCTCTACGAGAGGCCGGAGGAGGGTCTCGATGTCGCGCGGGTCCATCTGGCCGTCCCCATCGACCTTGACGATGAAGTTGGCCCGGGCGTCCAGCGCGGCCCTATAGCCGGTGGCCATGGCTCCTCCCACCCCGCGGTTCTGACCATGCCGTAGCAGCGTGATCCGGGGGTCCGCGACCGCGGAGACAGCGGCGGCCGTTGCGTCCGGCGACGCGTCGTCGATCACGAAGACTCGGTCCACGTACGAGGGAATGCGGGCGAGCAGCGGGCCGATCTGCTTCTCGACCCGGTAGCAGGGGATGACAACCGCGACTGACTTGTTTTCGATCATCGAACGGGACCTAAGGTACTCGCAACGGGCGCCAAGGCAAAGTCGAGCGTCTCGGGCTTCGTGACCTTCGGGGCCTGATCCGGCCTCCGGCGGTCGAGAAGTAGGTAGCGGGGACGGCCCGATCGGCTCGGTGGCAGTTCGGTCGCCGTCCCGACGACCTCCGTCTCCCATTCGCCGAGGAAGTACCGCATCCAATCTCGGCGAGCTACGAGGGGCTCGTCGATCTCGATGACCGAGTCTGGCCTGATCCTCGCTGCCGCCATATCCGGAAGGACGCGAAACTCCGGATCGTAGGAGGGAATCGCCCGCTTCGCCCGGGCGACGACGTGCCGCGCGGCGGGCAGGCTGAGAACAAAGGCCAACGCCACGGTAGCCAGTGCCAGAACGCGCCGCCACTGGCGCAGGCGGCCGGGTTGACCTTCGCTGGCTCGCAGGGCAGTCAGCACGAACGCGACCAGCCAGACGGGAACCGCCAGTGGAAGGAACTTCGCAAATCCATAAGGAAAGCTCAGGCGGTAGGTCCAGGCCAGCGCGGCGCCGATGGGAACCAAGAGAGCCGCGACCAGCCATCTTTCCCGCGGGTCGAGACGCACCAGACCCAAGAGGAACGTCAGGAGAATCAGAAAGCTCGTGAACGGGATCAGAACTTTCCTCACGCGTCCTCGCGGGGCGGGCGCGTCTTCGCGGTAGGCCTCCAGGCCGGTCACCACATTCAGGCTCGGAAAGTAATGGGTGTCGCCCGCGATCAGGCGGTGGTACGGAGACGACATTTCGAGCGACCGGGAAGTCGTCCCGGCAAAGAAGCGGGTCGATCTCACGAGCCCGACCGGGTTCAAGGCGACCGCGAGCAACGCTGCGATCACATATCGCCGAACGGCCCTCATTCGCCGTCCGGCTGCCGCGATTCCGAGCGAGAGAAGCGCCGCCGCCCCCCAGGCGGGGGTCGTCTCCGGATAAAGCGTGAAAGCCGCCCCGGCGATCAGAGCCACAGCCCACACGCTTCTGGCCAGCGGCGAGCGGATCAATACGAGCGCCTGCGAAAGGAAGGCCACGAACAGAGCCACCGCGAGCAGGTTGCCCAAGTGTTGGCCGTAGAGCGTCGCGAGCAGGATGGAATTAGCCGCGGCCAGAGCGGAGGCGATCCAGCGCCACTTCGGAAACCGCCGAAGAACCCGGAAAGCCAGGAGGCCTGTTCCCAGGACGATGAGCATCCCCGATCCTAGAATCGCCACCGAGTAAACGGCGTAGGCCTTCTGCCCCAAGGCGTCGGCGAGAGCAGAGAGCAGATAAGGCTCGCCCCTCCTCACCTGCGCCGCGTCCATGCTCGCACGCACTGCGGCGGGATACCCGGCCGGGTTGGGATGCGACTGCCAGCCGTCGCGCGAGATCGAGTCGGCGACGGCGCAGTCCCGGATGGCGTCATCGATGTCTCCGAGCACAGCTCCCTCTCCGTGCGATGCGAGCGGGATGACTCCGATCGCGGCGAAGACCACGCAGGAGGCCAAGGTCAGCGCGACCGTGCGGCTCGGGCGCCGAAGACGCATGCGGCGCGCGAGAGTCGATACGAGCAGCGCCAGAGCGGAGACTGCGGTCAACGCCAACGCAGATAGAAAGGGTCTGACATTGAGCGCGCTTCCTGCCTCGGCGAAAATCGCGAAGAGAGCGAGTCCGAGGAGAGGCGCGGAGAGCGCGACCGGGCGCGACCCGAGAACCCTCGCCGGGAACCAGCCGATCAGACCAAGCCAGAATAGGAAGGCCAAAGTCCGGAGGAGAATAACGGCCGCGATCCTCCAGGCGGGAGGGCTGGGGACGCGCGGAACACGGAGAACTTCCACTTCCCAGATGCCGCAGGAAGCCTTCTTCCCCGAGGGGCCAATGGCCTTGATCTGAACGAGGTGCTTTCCCGCCGGGACAGCTTCCAGCGAAATCGAGGCGGACCATCCCGACCAGAGATAGTCCTGCCTATGGAAATGAGTTGCGACATCGGGGCGGAGGCCGGAGAGGGACGATTCGCCTGTCAGCGCGCCATCGAGAAGGAATTCCATCTTTTCGACTGGAGCGCCTCGCTGCGGATCGACCGCGAAACCCGTAATCGAAAGGAATCCGCCGGTTGAGACCGCACCATCGATCCGGTTGATCGCACAAACAGGATTCTGTTCCGTCGAGCCCAGGGCCCAGTGGACGCCGGCAGTTGCGAGCAGGCCGATCGCGAACAGCAGGCGGAACGCGTTTCGCACTTGGGGCACAGGAGAATCCTCGTTATGCGCCGGCGCCGGCGGTCGATCTCGGTATGATGACGCGAGAGTCTCTCATGGGAATTGCGATCGCGGCTCTTCCGGCGTAACGAGACGGATTTCGGATCCGCGCTTGACCAAAGCCGAAGAAGAGCTCGCTGTTCGCCGCGCCGCAGGCTGCTGGGACCGCGCGGCGCAAGAGCGCGCGAGCGACCCGCTTCAAGGCTGGCTCGATTCCCCCATCGTTCTGGAAAAGTACATTCAGCCGAGAATCTCCGGTTCCGCCAGTGTGAACTGGTTGGTCGGGCTGGCAGGACGCCTCCGGATTCCCAGGGGTGGCCGCTGGCTGAGTCTGGGGTGCGGCACCGGGGAACAGGAGATCATTGCCGCGAAGGCTCAGCTCTTTTCCTCTCTTGTGGCTCTGGATGCCTCGGCCCAGTCGCTCGAGGAAGGGCGCCGGCGGGCGGCCGCCACTGGAATCACGAACATCGAGTTCGGATCGGTCAACCTCGACTCTCTGGACCTGCCCCCTTCCGCCTTCGACGTGGTGCTGATGTACATGTCGCTCCACCATGTCAAGCAGCTGCGGCTCGTTCTTTCGCAGGTCGACCAGGCTTTACGCCCGGCCGGCCTCTTCCTCATCAACGAGTTCGTCGGGCCGCGGCAGTTCCAGTTCACGGACCTCCAGCTCGGCCTCGTGCGGGAGCTCCTCGACGACCTCCCTTCGGCATGGCGCCGGCAGCGGGGAGGAGAGATCAAAACAGAATACGTGCGGCTCCCCGTCGAGCATTGGAATCGGGCCGATCCATCCGAGGCGATCCGCTCCGACAGGATCATTCCCGAGGTGGAGAGGCGGTTCCAGGTCGTCGAGCGGATCGACTACGGCGGCACGCTGCTGGATCTCCTGCTCGAGCACATCGTCCACAACTTCGACTCTTCGAGCGAGAAGGATGTGGCCGCGATCCGGCTGCTGGCTCGAGTGGAAGACATCCTGATTCGGGCGGGAGTTCTTCCGAGCGATTTCACCGTCATGGCGATGCGCAAGAAACGCTCGCTATTCCGCTTCGTTCACCTTCCGCGGATTTCCGCGATCCGGGACACCTTCACGAGGCTCGTGAGGCCCGCCGCCCTCGCGCCAGGTGTCGCTACCGCGGACGTGATCGATTTCAGGGAAGGGCCGCATTCCGCCGCCTTGGTCTCGGGCTTCCATCATTGGGAGGGAACGAGCCGGTGGATGAGCCGCCGGGGCGAGTTGATCCTTCGCATGACCTCGAATCGGCTCCGCGTCGTTCTCGCGAACCCTTCTCCGCGAGGCCGCCCCGCTCTCGTGCGGGTGCGCCTGATCGAGGAATCGACAGGTCGGGCGACACGTCTCAAGCCCATTCGAGTGGCGGGGAGCGCCCGTGAGATCAGCGAGACTCTTCAAGTCCCGAACCGCTTTGCATCACTCGGATACGGGCAGTCTATCCGCGTGGTCCTTCGTTCGAGCAACGTGTGGATTCCGGCCAAAGAAATCGCGGACAGCCAGGATTTCCGAGAGCTCACGGTTCAAGTGTTTCGCGTCGGATTCGAAGAAGCGCCCTAGGCCTCCAACGCCTCAAAGCGCGCGACGATGCGTCGCGCCGATTGCTCCCACGTCCACTTCTCCGCCATCTCGCGAGCCGCGGAGGCGCCCTTCGCGCGCGCCTCGTCCCGGTTCTCGAAGATGTGGCGCAGAAGGTGGCGCAGGTGCTCGGGATCCGGATCGGCCCAGGAGAAACCCTCGTAGTAGGGGCACTTGGCTTCGGCGGGCACGACTCCCCGGATGCGCAGCGGATACGAGATCCGGTCGTGGACGAACTCGGTGTGCGCTCCCCAGTCGGTCGCGATCGTGGGCAGGCCGCAGGCCATCGCTTCCATCAGCGGCATGTCCCATCCTTCGCCCCGTCCCGCCGAGATGTAGCAGTCCGCCGAACGGTAGAACGAGCCGAGCTGGTAGTAGGGGAACTCGCGGTTGAAGATGAAAGAGATCTTGCCTCCCGACTCTCTCAGCCGCAGGCGTCGGATCTCTTCGCGCATGTTCAGCATGTTGTCCTTGTTGAAGATCTTGCAGACGAGGCGGACGGGCTCGCGCGCGGAAAAAGTCTCGTTGAAGGCCTTCAGGAGCATCCACGGTTCCTTGCGCTCACCCCATTCGAAGTTGGAGAGGAAGACATACTCGCCCATCGGGTTGGGATGCCCCTGGATTTGCGGGTGAAAGTAGTTCGGGTCCACGCCGAGCGGGATTCTGTGAATGGGCCGCTTCAAGCCGGATCGCAGGAACGCCTCGCGGTTGAATTCCGTCGGAACCCAGACCTCGTCCATGCGGTTGGCCTGGCGGACCCAGTCTCGAGGGAAGCCGTCGACTTCCAGCATCGTGTAACCGACCCGCCGGCGGCCGCGGTTCCTCCTGAAGACATCCCCCTGGCCGTAGACGACCGAGAGCTGCGGCCGCAGACCGTCCCGGCGTTCCCGGATCGTATCGAGCAGGAAGTCGCCGCTCGCTTCCGGCTCCGGCACCGGGAACACCGTGCCCGGGCCGTAGGCATATCGATAGACGATTCGAACTCCCTGGCGATCGAGCGCGCGGAGGATCTCGCGACAGCTCATCGCGTAACCGGTCGGGAAGTTCATGATCGATTGCCAGAAGACCTCGCGCTTGTAGCGAGCCTCCAGCGCCTTGCCCCACTTCTTCCGGAACTTCTCGCGGCTGGCCTGAAAGAGACTCATGAACCGGCCATCGTCGGCTTCGGTCGACCCGTGTTCTCGGTGAACGAGGGTGACATCGCCGCAGACCAGGACCTTGAAGCCTGCCTGACGCGCCCGGAGGCAGTAGTCGGTGTCCTCGAAGTACGACTGGTAATCCTCCGAGAGGCCTCCGATCTTCGCGAGGACCTCCCGCCGAATGTAGGCGCACGCGAAGACGATCCCTTCGACTTCCCGCGTGAACGTGAACTGCCCGACGTCTTTCTGCAGCGCTCCGATCTGCTGTCCCCACATCGAGTCGGGCAGGATGAAGGTGCCCGCGTGCAGCAGGCGCTGGTCGGGAAGGCGGAGGCGGCATCCGACCACGCCCGCGCCGGGCACCGAATGCGCGCAGTCCCGCAGGCGCTGGAGCCAGTCCTTCTGCTCGAACTCCATGTCGTTGTTCAAGAGAACGATGTCGGAATCCGGATCGGCAACCGCGATTCCCGCGTTGTTCCCGCGAACGAAACCGAGGTTGGCCGGGTTGCGCAGAACCCGGAGCCAGCCGTACATCTTTAACGCTTCGGGCGTCTCGTCCTCCGATCCGTTGTCCACGACGAGGACTTCGGCGCCGGTCAAATCGGTCTGCCGGAGCGTGTCGAGGCAACGTTTCGTCAGATCCCAGCGGTTCCAGGCCAGGACGATGAGGGTCGCTTTCCGAGGCATCTTCGTCAGTCGAGCGCCGGGGGCGCGGCGGTGCGCCAGAGCTCCGCCATCGTTTTGTCCACGTCACCCGACGAGACGGACGTCGTCTCGCGCCAGCCGCGCAGGCCGAAGCCGGCTCGCGGGATCGGAGGCTGGCCCACGGTCAGCCGCGACAGGCTCATCAGGTCGTCTTCGCAGATGACGCGCGCCAGCTGACGCAACAGCCGCGAGCGGTCCGCGAGCAGCTGCTCGAGCGCCGCCACGCGCGCCTCGAGCTGCTCGACCATCTCCACGGGATTGACCCCGCCGTTCACCATTCGCGCCCCACAAGCCGGCGGAGATACTGGATCAGGCGCCAGGGTCGGGATTTTTGCACGGCCCGATTGAACTCCGCATAGCGATGGACCTGGATTCTCAGGTCGTGCTCCATCGACAGCGCGTCATAATACTTTTCTTCGGCCTCGAAGACCCTCTCGATCAACCGTTGCTCGCGTTCCTGGCTCTCTTTCAATCGCAGACGCAGATCCACCGCTTCTGCTTCGGCTCGGCCGAGGCGGGCGGCGCTCGTATCCGCTTCCGAGCTTGTTTGAGTCGCGCTCAAAAAAACCTCCCCGCGCCCGCCAGCTTAGTCGGCTCCCGCGAGGCCGATGTCATCGGTTTCGGAGCCGGCCCTCGCCAGTCTTCTGATGCCACCACCGTCGGAACGTCTCGTCGCCAGAGTTTACAACGGCGATTTGCGAGTCCCCAGCGTAAACTTCCGGCCGCGTTGGTCAAACGTTCCGTCTGGATTCCGGCGGCGGTGTTGCTCCTCTCCTTTGCGGAGCTTGTCGTCGTCGGCAAGCGCGCGACGAGAGTGCTCGCCGAGAATCTTCCGACGCCGCTCAATTCCACCGGAAAGCGCATCGTGGATCTCGTCCACCCGACGGCCACGTTCGGCCGCCTCTATGACTTCAGCTTCACAGCTCGCCCCGATGCCGCCTCGTATCCTTCCGGCTCTCGCCTGCGGATTCAGCTCTCGTCCAACGGAAAAACCCGTTTGATCGTGGCCCGCCCGGGCCATCCTCCCGGTTCGAGGCGCGATGCTCTGCGGGACCTCGCGCGCGGCTCGGCTCGGCTCGAGATCGTCGCCGACCGAGGGTGGATCGATCTGGGCCCCCCTCCAGCACCCAGCCGCGAAAGTCGAGTTCAGCTCGTGGGCCTGCTGCCGGGTCCGTTCGGGTTCGCGGAGCTCGACTCGCCCGCGAATCCTGTTTTCTCGCGTCTCCAGATCTGGCGACCCGATGTCGCGGAATTTACCGTGCTCTCGACCGCTCCGCGCTATCGAATCATCGCGCCGGCGCCCGTCGAAGCAGGGGAGACCCTCGCCCGCTTTTTCTTTTTCATCTCGATCAGCCGAGTCCTCCAGATCACCGGTATTGCGGCCCTGGTCCTGCTGTTCGTCGGCTGGCGCGCCTTGGCGATAGGCGAAGCCGCCAGGGCGGTCTCGTGCTTGATTCCCTCGGTCGTTCTCCTCCATGCCATCTGCCTGCCGCCCCTCCAGGGCGCCGACGAGACCTCCCACATCGCGACGGTGGAAAAGATCGTCTTCGGAGAGATCCCGCCAAAGCTCGAGACCTATCCCCGCTCCATCTCTCTCGTCGCTCAGGCCCTCGAACAGAACCGCGTTCAGCACCATCCCGACGAGCCCCTTCCTCTGGGCAGCCCGGCCGATCGCTCTCGTCTCCGGAGTCTTCTGCAATCGAGCCTCGCGAAGGAGGCGGTCCGAGACGGGCCCCTGCCTCCAGCCACAGGAATTCAGTCCATCGACGCGCGCGCTCCGCTTTTTTTCAGGCCCTTCCGCGTTCCGGCGCCGCTCTTGCGGAAGCTCTCGGTTCTCGACCGGATGAGCTCCTACCGGCTTCTCGCGACCGTGTCCGGTCTCTTCCTCTTCTGCTGTGGGGCCTGGCTCCTTCGGCGAGCGAGGCTCTCCGAGCAGGCCACTCTGCTCTACGGCCTGGTGTTCCTCGTACCCTACATGGTTGGGGCCTCCGCGAGCTGCTCGAACTACGCGCCGGCAATCGGCCTGGGCTCCCTCCTGGCCGCGGCCGCGCTGACAACCGTCCTCGCCCCCTCCGGCCGAGAGAAGGCCTTCGGGGCCGTCCTTCTCGTTTCCGGGAGCTGGTTTGGCGTTCCGATTTGGCCGGACTTCATCTTCGCTGCCCTGGTTTCGACGCTCGTCGTTCTCGCGTGGTGGATCGATCACGCGGCGCAGACTTCGGGAGGGAGGATCGGCGGCGTTTTGCGCTGGGCTGCGGGAAGCGCGCTCGTTCTTCTGTTTCTCGCGGGCCTCCTGGGATTCTCACGGCTCAAGCTGGGCAACATCGGCACGCGCATGCCGCTCGACCTCCCTCGATTGGGAAGCCACGAAATGACCCTAATCATTCTGACGGTGGCGGCTCCGTTTCTACTGGCTGGGTTAGCCGCGCTCGCGGTCGCGCGACTGGGCAGGCGTGGCTTCCCTCGTATCGAACGGGATCTCCACCGTGTCTCGATCGGCGTTGCTGTCGTCCTGGTTGTGGGATTTCTCCTAACGCCCTACACGGTTGTCCCTTTCGAGCGCAGCCGGCCTGATTTGGGAGGCCTCGTCCCAACGCACAATCTTTCCTTCTGGTCGAACAACTTCTCCTGGGACCAGGATCGTCTCTTCTGGAAATTCTACTGGGGCGCCTTCGGCTGGCACGACGCGTTTTACCCGGATTGGCTCTACGCGCTGGCGCGGTGGCTGGCTGTTGCCCTCCTGATCCTGCTCCCGGTTCTGAGTGTCCGGTGCCTTTCATCCGAGCCACGGATCGCTGCTTTGCTTCTGCTGATCTCGGGAACGGCCATTTCGTTCAGCTTCGCGACGGAAATCCTCAGGTATTTTTTGCCGGCGAACACCATCGGCAGATTCCTTCTGCCGTACCTCCCGCTGATTGTGCTTCCCGTCGTGATCATGACGTGCGCACCGGGTCGCAAGAGGATTCTTCGCCGCACACTTGCCGTCGGCGTGGCTCTTCACGTCTGGACGGCGATTGTTGTCTTGGGAAGCCGCTACGTCCTCGGGAGCTGACCGTCGTGACCAGAGCGATCTCCCGGAGGATGTTGCGATTCCACGATTCCTCTGCTACTTTTCCGGTTTCGAACGCGTTCCTGAGACGGGAGCGGGGATGGCGTTGCCCGTTTGCGGGGCAATGCCGTTCGGTGTGGGACAGCTGTCGAATCCGGTGATCCTCCAACATCGGTCTTCGTGTTTTGCCTCAGGTCAGGACCCTGATTTTCGTCCTTCGTAACGGCTGCGGGTGATCTATGGCGTGCGAGACGAACACAGTGGGGGGTGAGGCCGGGCCGATCCGGCGGTCGAAGCTCGCGCGCCGATTCCGAACGATGGCGATCGAATCCTTGGAGATCATCTCCGCCATTTTCATATGCCGCCCCGGGGCTCCGGCCGTTTCCGAGTAACCTGAGCCGCAATCACCATGTGCGGAATTTTCGGGTTCGTGGGGTCGCGGGAAGAGGCCTCTCGGATTGATCTTCAGGCCGCGCTCGCTGCCCTGAGGCACCGCGGCCCCGATGGTGCGGGGACCTTCCGCGGCGAATCGAGGGTTCCAGGGCGGGGCGAACTCGTTTGCGTCTTGGCGAACACGCGCTTGGCAATCCTCGATCTCTCGGACGCAGCCAGCCTTCCAATGAGCACGCCGGATGGGAGATTCACAATCGCGTATAACGGCGAGGTCTACAACTTTCGCGAGATTCGAAAAGAGCTGGAGAGCCTCGGTGAGAGCTTCCTGACCCAGGGGGACACCGAGGTCGTGTTGAAGGCGTTTCGACGCTGGAGAGGGTCGTGTGTCGCCAGGCTTCGAGGGATGTTTGCCTTTGGAATCTGGGACGGGGTCGAGAACCGGCTCCTCCTCGCGCGCGACCGGCTGGGAATCAAGCCGCTGTACTACGTCTTGCGCCCCGGCGGCCTGGCTTTCGCTTCCGAAATACGCACTCTGCTGGCAACGGGAACGGCGAAGCCGAAGTTCTCTGTCTCGGGGCTGGCCGGCTATCTGCGGTTTGGCTCCGTGATCGATCCCCACACGGTGCTCGATGGAGTGAGATCGCTTAGTCCGGGGACGGCTCTGGAATTTGAACGCGGCGAGGGTCGGGTTCGGCGGTATTGGTCGATTCCGACTCTTTGTGCGGAGGATCAAGTCGGCGAGATGGAGACAGCCGAAAGCTTGAGGACGACACTCGAAGAGGCTGTTCGCCTCGAGCTCGTGTCGGATGTCCCCGTAGGTGTCTTTCTTTCGGGTGGGATCGACAGCTCCTCTGTGGTGTCGCTTGCGGCATCATCCTCGCCCAGGCCGGTCCAGACGTTCACGGTGACCTTCGCGGAAAGGGCCTACGACGAAGCACAATTCGCGGCCGCTGTGGCGCGCCGATTCGGCTGCCAGCACCGAAACGTGGAGCTCTCGGCGGAACGGGTCCTGGCGGAGCTTCCCGCGGCCATTCGCTCGTTCGATCAGCCGTCTGCCGATGGACTGAACACATATTTTGTTTCCCAGGCCGCGCGCCTGGCGGGCCTCACCGTCGCGCTCTCCGGGCTCGGGGGCGATGAAGTCTTCGCGGGTTATCCGCACTTTAGAAACTTCGGGCGCCTTCTGCGGCTCGGCCGGTGGACGCGGTTCTTTTCCGGTGCGTCGCTGGAACGAAGTCTTCCACCCGGGCGATTCCCGTGGTTGGACACGAGAACGAGAAAGGCATTAGCGCTCTCCGGCGCTGGCGGAGATCCATGGAAAGCATACGGCGCTCTCAAGGCCATGTTTACGGACGGTCAGGTGCGGGATTTCGTCCATCCGGAGTACCTCGCTGCCGTTGTCTCGAAAGACTTCGGGCCGGAGGGCGTCAGCGCGACGTCGAACGGCCAAGGGACAGACCCGGTGAACCTTTTTTCCGCATTTGAGATGTCCCATTACATGCGAAACACCCTGCTGCGGGACGCGGACGCGATGAGCATGGCGCACTCTCTCGAGGTCAGGGTTCCCTTGATCGACCACATCGTCGTGGAGCGGGTGGCGAGGGTTCCGGGCTCCCTCAAGATACACGGCATGCAGAACAAGTCGCTTCTCACATCGGCAGTTGGGAATCTTCCGCTCGCCGCGATCGATCGGCCGAAAATGGGATTCAATCTACCGATGGGTGACTGGCTTCGAGGTCCCCTCAAGAGTTGGATGGAGGAGAGCCTCCTAGGAGACAGCACCGCCCGCCTCGGGTTCCTCCAGGCGCGGGGTGTACGTCGACTCTGGAGCGCGTTCCTTCGCAGCGAGCGACTCGTTTCCTACTCGAGGGTCTGGTGCCTGGCGGTTCTCTCGAGGTGGGCGGCGGAGAATCGAGTCACCTTTTAGGCGAGCGCACGCCATGGCCAACTTGAATCGTTTTGATCTCGCATCGCCGGCTCGATCCCGCGGCAAGAGTGGACTGTTGATCCTATCGGAGGCGTTCAGCGGTAGCGGCGGAATCCAACGATACGGGAGGCTGCTCCTCAAGGCTTGCAGCGAGATATCGGCCGAGGGCAACGCGCGTTGGGAAGCGGTGATTCTCAATGACTCGGCGTCGGATGTCGACCCGCGCTACACCGACTCCATCGCTCTGCGCGTTTTCGACGGATCCCGACTCCGATTCTCGAGCGCAGCAGCGCACCGAGTTTTCCGGATGCAGCCTGACGTTGTTCTGTTCGGGCTGCTGAACTTTGGTCCAATGTCCTTGATTCTTCGGTTGCTCAGCCCGCGTTCGGAGCATTGGTTCGTTGCTCATGGTATTGAAGCCTGGACTCGTTTGCGCGGAGGCCATCGTGCGGCGGTCCGCCGGGCCGAGAGAGTTCTTTCGGTCAGCGACTTCACACGCAGGGAGTTGATTTCGCACAATCAGCTCGACCCGGATCGGCTAGTCTTACTTCCGTGTGCCCTCGACCCGGTTTGGGCGCAAGACGCGGGCCAGGTCGGATCAGAGAACCGAGCGACTCCGGACGATGCGACTCTCCTGACCGTTGCCCGGATGATTCGGTCGGAGAGATACAAGGGCGTGGAGGAGGTCCTGAAGGCGCTTCCGAGCGTCCGAGAGCGATTCCCCGAAGTTCGATACCTGGTTGTAGGCGACGGTGACGATCGCGCTCGGCTGCAGGAGCTTGCAAGGCAACTCGGTCTATCGGGAACGGTCGAGTTTCTGGGCCGCATCGGAGCTACGGAACTGGCCAGGGTCTACGCTTCGGCTTCTGTATTTGTGATGCCGAGTTCCCGGGAAGGGTTCGGAATCGTTTTCCTCGAGGCGGCTTTCTTCGGAAAGCCCTCGATCGCATCGATCGCCGGCGGATCACCCGAAGTCGTCATTGCCGAAAAAACCGGCCTGCTCATCGATCCCGGCGACATCGAGAGTCTATCTGCCGCAATCATCGAGCTCTTGAGCTCCAAAGACCGGCGCGAACAGCTGGGCCGGCAAGCCCGTGAGCGCGTAAACAGCGTCTACTGTTTCGCCCGGTTCAAGTGCTTACTGAAAGAATATCTGGGTTCGGATTGAGTCTGCGCCGCGCGATCCCCAAGCTGTTTCCCCGTCTCGTTAGATTGGTCGTCTCCTCACGCGTTGCACTCCAGAGGCGCAAGAACGAGAGACTCTCTGCTCGGGAGGTCTTTACGAGAGTCTACGCGACCAACTCCTGGGGCGGAGAGAAAGGGATCTATTGCTCTGGTGCCGGCTCGCAGCCCGCCGTCGCCGACGCATATTGCCGATTCGTACGAGAGTTTATTCGCGAAAAACAAATCTCCCGAGTGGTCGACCTCGGATGCGGCGACTTTCGGGTGGGTTCCCGGATCGCCACGCCGCGCATCTCCTACATAGGGGTTGATGTGGTGGATTCCCTGATCCAGCACAACCGCGAGCAACACGGGACAAGCCAGATTCAGTTTCTCTGTCTCGATATTTCCAGAGACGAGCTTCCACCTGGTGAACTGTGTCTTGTGCGCCAGGTCTTCCAACACCTTTCGAACTCCGAGATTCTGGCGGTTCTGGAAAAACTGTCGACTTACCGCTATGTCCTGGTGACGGAGCACTATCCGGCGCATGGAAGGCTGACGGAGTACAACCGCGACAAGCCGCATGGGGCGGACACGAGGGTGATTGATAATTCGGCTGTCTGCCTGGATCGTCCTCCCTTTAAGGTTCCGGGAATTCGGCTGGCGCTGGAAGTTCCTGCGAATCTCGGGCTTCGAAACGAAGGTGAACGGCTCCTGACGTTCCTGATCGAGAACTCGGGACCGGGCGCTTCGGGGCTCGCGTGAGTAGCGACTTTCAAAAGCGACTGTACGATCGCTACCTCAGCTCGCACGCGCTTCCAGAAGGGAGGACCTCGCGGGAGGACCTTGCCGCAAGAGCACCCTATTTGCGTCGGTTGCTCAAGCGCTGGATCCCCCAAGATCGGAATCAGCGGATTCTCGACCTGGGGTGCGGCTATGGCCCGCTTCTCTATTTGCTCAAGGAGGCAGGATACCGATCCCTGACGGGAGTCGACACCTCAGCGGAACAGGTAGCGGAATCGGCTCTCCTCGGCCTCGACTGTGTTCGGCAAGGCGATCTGTTGGAGACTCTCGAGGCCGCGGTTTCGGGCTCCTACGACCTGATCATTGCGTTCGACGTCTTGGAGCATTTTCCCAAGCCTGCGGCTCTCGCCTTCGTGGAGCAGGCGGCTCGTGTCCTCGCCGAAAGAGGGCGGCTCATTCTGCACGTGCCGAACGCGGAAGGAATATTCCCAGCGCGTATCTTGTACGGCGACCTGACGCACGAGACATGTTTCACGCGACAAAGCCTCGGACAACTTCTACGGATTGCCGGCTTTCGGCGGATCCGGTTTGCCGAGGACAGCCCCGTTCCCCATGGGCCGAGAAGCCTGGTGCGATATCTGGGATGGAGATTTGTCCGGGCCTTCTTTCGCCTGATCTATGTCTTTGAAACCGGTGATGCCGACCCCGGGCTGGTGCTGAGCCAGAACATCCTGGGAATCGCGGACAAGTGAGCAGAGGAACCACATCGGATGCGCGATAAGTCCGACGGCTTTTCGCTCGGTGGAGGGATCGACGCACCGGCGAAGAAGGTCTTCTCTTCCAGACGAGTCGTTCTCGTCCTGACGAGTTTCTGGGCCGTTCAGGTCCTGATATCGGCCGCGGCCCAGATCTACATCGCGGCTCTTTATGGCACCGGCGTCGCGCTGGACAGCTATCTGGTCGGAATCGCGATTCCGAACACGGCTTTCCTCGTGCTCGGCTCGGGATTGGGTGTCGCGGTCATTGGTTTTTTCAACGAAACCCGAATTCGATCCGGGGAATCAGCGGCGCTCGGGAAGGTTACCGTTCTCTGCGGCTGGACTGTTCTCGTCAGTGCTGTGTTGTCCGGCGCACTCGTGGTCGCCGCCGCCGACGTTGTCGATCTCATCGGTCCTGGTTTATCGGAGCAAGCGAGGTTCGCCGCGGGCCGCGTGCTTCGGCTTACCGCATACACGGTGCCGTTTCTCGCAGTCTCAACGATTGTCCAAGGTCTCCTGCAGGCGAACCAGAAGTACTACATCTGCTCGGTGGGGGCGATCCTGCAGGTTGGGTTGCTGCCAATCTTTCTGCTTCTGGGAGGCAGGCGGACACCGGAGACACTCGGATGGGGGTTTACCGCCGGAGCGATCATCGGATGTGGCGTCATGATTGCCTCTGCACTCCGTGCCGGCCTGTTATTGCCCGGTCGGCTCTCCCGACCGGACTGGGGATCGCTGGTGCGAATCGGATTACCTCTGATGTGCGCAGGCCTTCTGACACATTTCGTCTGGGTGTTCGAGCGCTACCTGGCATCTCAAAACGGGCCAGGCGCTATCTCTGCCCTGGGCTACGCTCAGCGTCTCGTCAACCTGCTTGCGGGCGGCCTGACCTTTGGGCTGAGCACTGTATTGGTCCCTCTGCTCTCGCGCAGGCTCTCCGACGGACAGTATGAGAGCGCAGCGCGCGTCAATCGGAAGGCTCTCTCCTGGGTTCTTCCCCTTTCCATTGGTGTCATCGGCCTCGTTCTGGTCCTGGCGACACCGGTCGTCCGGATCATTCTGCAGCGGGGTCACTTTACGGGAGCATCCACTGAAATGACATCGCTTGCCTTTCGCATGTATTCCGGGGTGTTGCTAAATTACCTGGTCGGCGCTGTCGTCATCCGAGGAGCCATGGCAGCGAAGAAGGGACGTCTCATGGTCCTCGCGTCGGTCGTGCTGGTAGCCGTGTATCTCACGCTGACTCCAAGGCTTCAGAAGTCCCTTGGTTTCGGCGGTGTCCCGCTCGGAGCATCGGTCGCCTTTTCCACTAGCCTGCTGGTCTATGTCGTCGGCCTGGCACGCGGGCGCTCGTATCTGTTTCGACCAGAAGGGTGGACTGGGGACGGAGCGAAATCGGAAATGGTGGTCGGCCAGGTACCAAAGAACGTGACCAGCGATCCGGGACAAACGGAATGATCGCTTTGGAGAGATTCTCGGACCTCGGATTCGTATTGCTGGTCGCCAACGCGATTCTCTTCACGATCCCGTTGCTGATTCAGCGGCGCGCCCGTGTCTACGATCTGTTTCATCCGATGGTCCTCTTCTCCATTCTTTTCATCGGCCCCATGATCCTCGTTCGGGGGTCGTACCTCCTCCTGGGAGGCCAATCGGATGTTCTCGGCTTGATGAACGATCCCGTTGAAGCGTTCGAGCACGCGCTTGGCTTTGCGTTTCTCGGCGGGCTTTGTCTGATGCTCCGGTTCTACGGCATCGGGCGGGTGATTCGATTCCGACCCAGCCCCCCGTCCGCCGTGACGCTGCGCCGACCGATTCCCTGGGATACCCTCTGGATCTTCTTCGGATGCGGCACGGTGGCAACGTTGCTTCTTGCCGCGGCCGGCGGATTCGGATCGAGCCTGGCGGGAGCCGTGGTCTTGGACTGGACGCGGATCAGTTGGCTTCGGCCCCTGAGCACCTGGAAGGATGCCGCCCTCTTCCTCATGATCTTTACTCTGGCCGAGAAGCGTCACCGCTTCCGGCTTCGGCTCGTTGGCGTTTTCCTGGCGGCCGCAATCTGCCTGGGATTCGCATTCGTCTCCGGTTCCCGCTCGGCGATCTTCTTTGAGATTCTTTGGATGGCGGCGGCGTTTACCTTCGCGCGATATCCGATTCGACGGGCTCGGCCGATTCTCTTGGCGCTGAGCGCGGCTGGCGTCGCGCTCCTCTCGGGAGTCCTCGTCATCAGCATTTATCGGGAGAAGAGAATGTTCCGGCACGGGCCTTCCGAGTCGATCTCGCTTCAGCGCTCGCTTGACCTGACAACCGAAAGCGTGAACGAGGCGTTCGGAATCGGTGGACGCCGGAGTCTCGAGTATGTCGGCGAGAAACTGATCGAGAGGTTGTGCAACCTGGACAACCTCGCGCTCGCCGTCGGCCGCGCCGAGGAGCTCGCCCCGCAGGAGCGGGTCGCGGGCACCGACATGAACATTCCCAAGGAGCTCTCCTGGGCCTTCGTTCCACGGCTTCTCTGGCCCGACAAGCCGTTGACCGGGAACTTCGGTCTCGAGTTCACTCGGATTTACCGCGAGTCGCAGGAATACAGCTGGAACGGCCCGACGGTCATCGGCGATCTCTACCGGAACTTCCGATGGCCCGGCGTGATCTTGGGGATGATGCTGATGGGCGCCTGTCTGCGATGGCTCTATACCCGCTTGATCGTGTACGGCGAGCGGCAACCTCTCGGGGCGTTGGCCTACATGACTCTGGCGCAGGTCAATTGGGAGTCGACGTTTACGCCTTTCTTCACAGAAGGTACTCGCGCCCTGATCTCCCTGGCCGTGATCACGGTCGTCATCCGGTTGCGGAGTCAGTGGAGACGTCGGCCCGCGGATTCCCATCCGCATGAAATTGCCGGCGTGACATCGGCCTCGTGACTTTTCCCCGGAGGACCAGCCACGCGAATCCTCATTGACGCATTGAGCGCGCGCATCGGCGGCGGAGTGACCTACCTCAAACAGATCTTGCCGGCTCTCGCTCGAGCAGCGGACCGCCATGAGATCGGGATCGTGCTTTCGCCGCAATATCAGTGCGGCATCATCGCAGGCCTGCCCCCGAAGATTCGCTTGGAGGCAGCCGATCTTCCCGCCGGCGCTCTCGGGAAACGCTGGTGGTATCAGCAAACCGAATTGCCACGTCTGGTCCGACACCGTCGCGCGGACGTGCTCTTCGCGGTCAGCGAGGCCGCGTATTCCCGTGTTCCGGCGCGGCTGGTCATCCTGGCTCGAAATCCGAGCATTTATGCCGGGCTCCAAGAGTCGGCCGCCGGCGCCTGGGCGACGCTCCGTCACCGGGCATTGCGACAACCCGGAGTGTTTCTCTCCCTCCAGAGGGCAGACCGGGTGGTGTTCGTCTCGGCGGCCTTCCGCGACGAGGTCGCGCCCCGTATGCGCCTCAGGCGCGAGAAGACGAGGATCGTGCATCATGGCGTCAGCGACCGCTTTTGCGAGGCCGGGCCGCCCGGAACGCCCGCGGGCGAGACACCATACGTACTCGCGGTCTCGAACATCAGCGGCCACAAGAACTACGAGACGCTGCTGCGAGCTTTCGCGAGCCTGAATGCTCCGGGCGTAGAGCTCCGGATCGCCGGCGGACCGGTCGATACCCGGGCTGCGGAAAGCCTGACTCAACTCGCCCGCGAGCTACGATTGGAGAGCCGGGTGAAATTTCTCGGAGAGGTCGGATACGAGGATCTGCCACTTCTCTATCGCCGTGCGCTGGTGTTCGTGCTGCCTTCCCGCGTGGAAACGTTCGGGCATCCCCTCGTCGAGGCGATGGCCTCCGGAACGCCGGTGATCGCCTCGAATCTTCCGGTCTGTCGCGAGATCTGCGAAAACGCGGCCCTCTTCTTCTCGGCTACGTCAGCCGAGGAGCTGAGAAGCCGTATTCAGACGGTGATTTCGGACCCGAAGTTGAGAGCTTCCTTGGCGGCGGACGGTCTGCGCCGCGCCAAGTCGTTCTCCTGGGAGAAATCGGCCGAAGGCCTGCTGGCCGTTTTCGAGGAGTTGGCGTCCTGACATTTCTCTTCCCCAGCGAGGACGAGGATCTCGGGTAAACAGGGATGCTATCGTAACCGCCGATGACGGAAAAAACGGAGAACGCGGACTTCATCGGGGCGAGGTGTCTCGTAACGGGAGGAGCCGGGTTCATCGGAAGCCATCTGGTCCGCCGGCTTCTTGCGGCTGACGCCCGCGTGACGGTGATCGAGGACTTCTCGGTGGGCCGGCGCGAAAACCTGCCGACCAACGCGAACCTGACCGTCATCGAGGGGGACCTGACGGCCTTTCCCGACCTTGAGAGGCTCACCGAGTCGGCCGACTTCGTGTTCCACCTTGCCGCCCAGGTTGGAAACATCAAGTCCCTCGATGCCCCCGAGCGGGACGCCGAGACCAACGTCCTCGCGACGGTCCGGTTACTTCGGGCCTGTCGCGGCACCCGTGTTCGCAGGGTCGTCTATGCGAGCTCATCGGCGATATTCGGAGAGGCCGAGTCGATTCCCATAGTCGAGGACCATCGTCAAAGTCCGGAGAGCTTCTATGCCTTGAGCAAGCTGACCGCCGAGAAATACACCTTGCTTGCCTGGCGGCACTGGCGCGTTCCTGGGGTTTGTCTCCGCTACTTCAACGTCTTCGGCCTCCCCATGGAGGACAACGAATATACGGGCGTTATCTCGATCTTTTTCCGAAGGCTGGCTGCGGGCCTTCCGCTTCGGATCTTCGGCGACGGATCTCAGGTGAGGGACTTCGTCTACGTGGACGACGTCGCTCGCGCCAATATGCTCGCCGCAATGTTCTCGCAAAGTGGCCGTACGTATAACATCGGAACTGGTCAGGCGATATCGATCCGCGAGCTCGCGGAGATCATGCAGCGAACGACCGGCCGGGGGACGGAAATCATTCACGAGGCCTTCCGCCTCGGAGAAGTTCGCCGGAGCGTCGCCGACATTTCTCGCGCCCGGGCCGAGCTTGGCTTTGAGCCGTCGTGGGACCTCGCCCGGGGCGTGGCTGCGATGTGGCGAACTCTGGCCGCCGAGGCCGCCGGCCCCGCTGACCGCTCCCGGGCACTGACCCCTTCATGAAGCCGGTTGCGATGCTGGCGGCCCAGCGCCAAGGCGTTGAGGCCCTCGGCACGCGGGCTCGCGGGTCGGGGCGTCAAGGTTCTTGTCGCTAGGCTTGCCGTGCCCCGGGTCGATCCGGGTCATGAGACGAGGAGGAGTCAATCCATGAGGATTCTGGTGACTGGCGGGCTCGGCGCCGTTGGAGCGCCGTTGACCGAGCGATTACGGGACAGAGGTGAAGAAGTCTGGGTTCTCGACAGGCCGCACCACCACGGTCTTCGCGGTCGCTTCTACTTTCGGGCCGACGTGGGCGAGTACCGGCAGCTGGAGAACGTTTTCGAGAAGGTGCCCTTTGATTTTGTCTACCACGCTGCCGCCGAGTTCGGCCGGATCAACGGCGAGGATTTCTACGAGACGATGTGGCGCACGAACGCGGTCGGGACGAAGAACCTGATTCGTTTGCAGGAGAAGCGAGGTTTTCGGATGGTGGTCTTCTCCAGCTCCGAGATCTACGGCGACTGGGACGGTCTCATGCTTGAGGATACGCCCGACCATCATGTGATCCGCCAGATGAACGACTACGCCATTTCGAAGTGGGTCAACGAGTTACAGGTGAAGAACTCGGCGGCCGTCCACGGGACCGAAACCGTGATGGTGAGGCTCTTCAATACTTTCGGCCCTGGAGAAGCCTACAGCGAGTACCGCAGCGTCATCTGCAAGTTCGTCTATTCGGCGCTCCACGATCTGCCCTACACCGTGTTCCTCAAGCACCACCGGACCTCATCGTACATCGACGACACGTGTCGGACGCTCGCGGCAATCTCGACGAATTTCAAGCCCGGTGCCATCTACAACATCGCTGGCGAGGCTTATCACGACATCAAGACGGTCTCGGACATGATTCTGAGGATGTGCGGCAAGACCGATCGCCTGGTTCGATACCTCGACGTGGAACTCCATAACACCCGCGACAAGCGGACGTCGGCGGAAGCGGCGAAACGGGATCTGGGCCACCAAGAGACGGTCACGCTGGAAGAAGGTATCGCCCGGACCATCGCCTGGCAGCGGGAGTACTACAGTGTCGGGCGCTGACGGGCGTCCACTCCTGCGCTCCGTAGCCGTCATCGGCGCCGGCTACGCGGGCCTGCCGCTCTGCCTTCATCTGGCCAAGGCCGGCCTCAAGGTGACCGCCGTCGACACCGACGAGAATGTCGTCCGCCAGATCAACGAGCGGACCTCGAAGATCGAGGAGATGGAAGACTTCGAGAGGTTTTTCCGGGACCCGGACGTTCAGAAGAACCTCGATGCGCAGCAGGTTCCGACGCTGGCGGACGCCTTCGTGATCGCCGTCCCCACTCCTGTCAACCACGGCGACAAGTCGCCCAACCTCAAGGCGCTCGTCTCGGCCTGCGAGTCGCTCGTCCCGTTCGTGCGGCCCGGGAACCTTGTCATCATCGAGTCCACGGTCCCGCCGCTGACGACCGAGAAGGTCGTCAAGCCGATCCTGGAGAGGAGCGGGTACCGCGTCGGTCCGGAGATCCTTTTGGCGCATTGCCCTGAGCGGATCCTCCCCGGGAACATCATGGCCG
>Ga0207684_10000637_pt1 | contig 41627 bp, 27 predicted proteins | sample KBSK5501metaG_FD_184342 | JGI IMG/M metagenome (GOLD analysis project Ga0207684, IMG submission 184342) | Corn, switchgrass and miscanthus rhizosphere microbial communities from Kellogg Biological Station, Michigan, USA - KBS K5-50-1 metaG... | ecosystem: Host-associated > Plants > Roots >... | reverse complement strand
TCCTAAGTGGCGACATTCACACGCCGGGGTATTCAACACTCTATTCATCTGACCCGCTGCATCAAAAGAAAGCTGTGATCCCGCACATCGTCGCCTCTCCAGTGGCGTATGAACCTTTCAACTGGGTGGGTGAGGCAATTTTCAGGCACCTTACCAAAGTGGTGCGGATCGGGAGAAAGGGAAGTTACACCTCGCAGGTAAGTCACCACTTTTGCTACCGAAACGTAGTTGTCGTTTCATTGAGGAACTACGAAAAAGACGAGTCTCATCTGAAGGTGAAGTATTACCTGGAAGGATTTCCCGAGCCTCAGGTAATGCTATTCGATCTGAATCACGGGGCGCACCGCGAAACCATTCACTGGCGGGACGTGAAGAAACCGAAACTGTGGCGCCGGTTGGTGGCCTGGCTAACCGGGAAGCCCATACCCCCGTCATTTGTTGAATTGCCGCCGCCAGCCGCGACTCTCCCACTCCCGGACAAGCCTGTCGATTAGCGTCAGCGCTCCGGAAAAATGAAAGACTCGGGCTTACTCCTGAGTAATAGAGCAAAATGACGAGCGGTGTTTCTTTTTGTCGTCGCGTCAGCGACGGCTGAATTGGGATTGAATCGACTCTGAAGCGACGAATGCAATTTTTCGTAATCTCTTCCCGGCCTCGACAGGGCGGGCTAAGTTCATCCGTCGCTCTTGCTACGAAGATAAAGACCGACTCCCCGGGACCATGCAACAAAATAATCATTGCAAACGTAGCTAACTACATTCGCCCGGTTTGCGTCGTCCCGTATTGGGCAGTGATAATTACAATGGTTCCCCGGCGGCAGTTACGTTATTGAAAGACTCTCATGGCATACCCCGAAGTACGTGTTTTCCGTCTAATTCTTGCACTGTCGCTCTGCACTTTGTCGGCCATGCTTTTTACAGGCTGCGCAAACAAAGCGGCACAGGGAGGTTTTGAACGTCCACCGGCGCCGGTCTCAGTGAGCGCCGCAGTTGCCGAGGACGTCCCCACCTACCTCGATGCGATCGGTAAGACTGTGGCGCGCGAAGTGGTCACAATCCAGCCGCAAGTGTCGGGGCGCATCACCAAAATCCATTTTACTGACGGCGCGAACGTGCGGAAGGGCGACATGCTGTTCACGATCGACACGCGGCCGTTCGAGGCAAATCTCAGCCAGGCGCGGGCAAACGTGGCTAAAGATCAGGCCCTGAAAAAACAAGCCGAAGCAAATCTTGCCAGGGAAATCTCACAAGCGAAGTGGGGTTTGGTACAGGTCAATCGTTATAAGGTGTTAGCCGAGCAGGGCGTCGTTTCGAGGGAACAGTATGAGGAGTTTCGTGCAAACCTGGATTCTCTTAACGCGAACGTCGGCTCCGCACGCGCCGCGGTTAACAGCGCGGAAGAAACTATTAAGGTGGACACGGCCGCGGTTGAGAGCGCGAAAGTTCAACTGAGTTATTGCTTCATTCGCTCACCGATTGATGGCCGCGCCGGGCAGCGCCTCGTAGATGTGGGAAACGTGGTGAATCCCGGTAATCCGTCGGGCAACACCGGTTCGAGTGGCGAAAGTACGGACAGCGCCAAGGGTCTGTTGGTGATCGAGCGCCTGGATCCTATCTACGCCGACTTCACCATTTCGCAAAACAATCTGGTCAGTGTTCAGCAGCAGATGCAGGCCGGCCGGCTGAGGACCGAAGTGCGGCTTCCTGATGCTGGAGATCAAATGGTTATCGGTCAGCTTACGTTTCTAAACAACGCCGTTGCCGATACGACGGGTACAGTGAGTCTGCGGGCAACGATTCCCAACAGTGGTCATACGTTTTGGCCGGGGAGATTCGTCAATATTCGTCTGGTATTGAACACAATACATCAAGCTGTGCTGGTGCCTGCCTCTGCGCCGCAAATGTCTGCCAAAGGATCGTTCGTCTATGTGGTCAAGCAGGACTCGACTGCCGAACAACGGCCGGTGACGCTTGGTCAGCGGCAGGGAGATCTCATCGTAGTTGAAAACGGGGTTGCGGCCGGGGAGAGTGTGGTGACCGCAGGTCAACTCGGTGTGACGCCGGGCGGCAAAGTGCACATTGAAAAACCAGCAAGTCCAACCGCGGCAAGCAGCGGAGCGAAATAGATCGGGGAAAACGCAAAGTCAGAACCAGGAGCGGTAGCGACCGGGTTCTATTTTTCGAACGAGCGCTGTGAGCTAAGTATCGTCAGGTCGCAACCACCACCCCACGCGGGATGCCCGCGCGGGGACCCCGGTCCGCTCCCGGTTCTGTATTTGTCGACCCCTGGCGGCGGTGTTTTGGCTATTAAGCAATGAACCTTTCGGAACCATTCATCCGACGACCAGTCATGACCGCAGTGCTGACGCTGTCGGTAATACTGTTCGGCGTGTTGAGCTACAGGCAACTGCCGGTTAACGATCTGCCTGCGGTGGACTATCCGGTGATCCAGGTCACGGTAGGCTATCCCGGCGCCAGTCCGGATACGATTGCCAATAACATCGCCACGCCGCTCGAGCGTCAGTTCATGCAGATCAACGGTCTCGAGGTAGTCACCTCCAAGAGTACCCAGGGCGTTGCAACGTTCACGCTTCAGTTCGCGCTTGAAAAGGACATCGATGCTGCCGCCACTGATGTGCAGACGGCAATATCGCAGTCAATCGGCAGCCTGCCAGCCGACCTGCCATCGCCGCCAACGTATTCAAAGAGCAATCCTAACGATCAACCGATCATGTATATCGCCATGACCAGCGATTCCGTGACACCCGGTCAGCTCTACGATTACGCAAGCACACAGGTGGGTCAGCGGCTGAGTATTTTGCCCGGTGTGTCGCGTGTGAACGTGTATGGTACGAAGTCGGCGATTCGCATCAAGGCTAATCCGGCGTCGTTGTGGGCACGGGGTATTTCGATTGACGACCTGAGCGCGGCCATCAAAAGCGGCACCAGCTACACCGGGGCAGGGCAGTTAGACAGCAGCACTGGGACCTCGATACTGCGGCCGCAAGGTCAGCTCGAAACCGCTGAACAGTACAGCAACCTTATTGTCGGCGGCAGCAGCGCCTCGCCGGTGTATTTGCGCGACGTTGCCGTGGTCAAAGATTCGGTCCAGGACGAGCGCGTCAATATGCGGTTCTGGGTGCGCGGTTATGAAGTGCCGTCGGCGACCGTGATAGTGGCGGTTAATCGGCGCGCGGGCGCGAACGCGGTCGAGGTATCCAGGAGTATCCGGGAAATTCTGCCGCAGGTAAGCAATCAGTTACCGGGTTCCATTCGCGTTACGCCAATCTACGATCGATCGCTAAGCATCGTTCACTCAGTCACTGACGTAGAAACCACGCTGATCATCGCCTTCGTTCTGGTAGTGATCGTGATCTTTGCTTTCCTTGGTCGAGCCACTGACACGCTGATCCCCACCGTGGCGCTCCCCTTGTCATTGCTCATCACCTTTATGGCGATGAACGCTCTTGGTTACAGCCTCGACAACCTCTCATTGATGGCTCTAACCCTGGCAATCGGGTTTCTGGTTGACGATGCGATCGTGTTTCTGGAGAACACTGTGCGCCGCATGGAACGCGGCGAGGAACCGTTTGCCGCCGCCATCAACAGCGCCAAAGAGATCAGCTTCACGATCATGTCGATGACGATCTCTTTGGCGGCGGTGTTTATTCCACTGGTCTTCATGACCGGCCTGGTGGGACGAATTTTCCGCGAGTTTGCAGTCACCATTGTGATTGCGATCTTCGCTTCCGGTCTGGTGTCGTTGACGCTGACGCCGTTAATGTGTGCCCGATTGTTAAAAGGGCGCGGCGAAGGCACGAAGAAAACCTGGATGGAGCGCGTGATTGGCAGCATCGAAAAGCGTGTGCTGGCCCTCTATGGCGGATCGCTTTGGTGGTTCCTGAAGCATCGCTGGGTATCTCCAGTGATTTGGGTCATCTGCCTCGCCGGGACGATCGTCTTGTTCGTTCTCATTCCCAAGGCGTTCCTGCCGCCGGGCGATAGCAGCGTAATCTTTGGCGCCTTCATTGCGCGCGAAGGCTCGTCGCCGGCGCAGATGCGTGAGTTGCAGGATCGCGTGGACCAAACTCTGCACGCTGATCCAAACGTGATCACCGATTTCACTATGACCGGCGCCACCGGGTTTCTGGCCGCAAATCAAGGTATTACGTTTACTTTCATCCGCCCACCTGAGCAGCGCAAGCCGATCCAGGAAGTGACCGCGGAGATGATGGGTAAACTAAACACGATTCCCGGCGTGTTCACCTTCCTGCGTCCTTTTCCGGTTTTGGAAATCAGCACGGGCGTAACCAGTCAGCAGCAGGGCCAGTATGCATACGCCGTCTCGGGCGCTAATCCTGAGCAGGTCTATGAGGTCAGCGAGAAACTGATGGCCAAGCTCATGCCTTACCCGGGCTTCCTTACCGTTTCGTCAGACTTTTATCACAACACTCCGAACGTCAATATCGATCTGAATCGCGATCAGGCTAAAACCTACGGAGTGTCTGAAGCAAGAATCCTGACGATGCTCCGTAACGCGTATTCGCAAAACTATCTCTATCTGATCAAGAAGCCGGAGGATCAATATCAGGTCATTCTGGAAATGGCAGACGAGGCGCGCGAAAATCCCGACGACCTGAAAAAACTGTACATCAGGTCTGACGACGGACAGCGACTCGTGCCGCTGGGCGAGTTGGTTACCTGGAGAACAACCCTGGGGCCGCAGACAGTGAACCACTTGAATCAGTTTACGAGTGTGACGCTGTTCTTCAACCTTAAACCGGGTGTAGCGCTCGGCGATGCGACGAACTTCATCAACAAGACGGCGGCGGAAGTTGTGCCGACTGGTGTGCGGGGGGAACTGGTTGGCGAGGCACAAACTTTCGCGAACACCGTGACCAGCCTGACGCTGCTGATGGCGTTGGCAGTCTTCGTCATGTACGTGATCCTGGCAATACTCTACGAAAGCTACGTGCACCCGCTGACCGTGTTATCAACGCTGCCCACGGCGCTGGTCGGTGGTTTGTTGACGCTACTGTTGTTTGGCCAAGAGGCATCGCTTTACGCTTTCGTTGGTATGTTCATGCTGATGGGAATTGTGAAGAAAAACGGAATCATGATTGTCGACTTCGCGCGCCAACGGGTTGACGCCGGCGAGTCAGCGGAGCAGGCTATTCACGACGCGAGCATGGATCGCTTTCGTCCGATCCTGATGACCACGCTTGCCGCGGTCTTTGGTGCGATGCCGATCGCGCTTGGTTTTGGCGCCGACGGCGCATCACGTCGCCCGCTCGGACTGGTAGTTGTCGGCGGACTGGTCATTTCGCAGTTTATTACGCTCTACATCACGCCTGTGATTTATCTTTACCTGGAACGCTTTCAGGAAGATGTCCTTGACCGCACCGCCTTCTTCGGCTCGCGTAAAGTACGCAAAACCGTACCGGATGAGACGCCGTTAGCGAATAGCGTCGAGTGATTTGCTGGGACCGCGGGCGTCCCGCCCGCAAACGCGCCAACGGCGCGCAGTCTTTCAGAAATTAGAGTCCAATTCATTTTTCGCGCTTCGCGCTCATCTGCGGGCGGGACGCCCGCGGTCCCAGCCAATCCCTTCTGAGTTGCCAGACCACGTGCTCGCTCGCTTTGGGCTACCAGGCGTAGAATGACTGGCGCCGCGTTAGAAAAGAATCGCAATCTTCTGCATGAAGGGGAATGTGAGATGCACGATTTGAACAAACCCGAAACCCAAACTGACCAAAGTGAAATGTCTATAGCGAAGACACAAGAATTGCGGCCCGATCTTCGGGACATGATCGCGCCGGAGAATGAGGCTACTTTCCTGGCGGGACAGGAAAAGGTTCTTGAGATGATTAACGCCAACGCGCCGCTCCGCGAAGTCCTCACGAGCCTGGTGCAATTGATGGAGGCGCAATCGCCTGAGATGCTTTGCTCCGTGTTGCTACTGAGTGACGATGGGGATCACATACTACACGGAGCCGCGCCAAGTCTACCCGAGGAATACGTCAAGGCCATCGACGGAGCTCCTATTGGCCCCAGGAACGGATCGTGCGGGACAGCTATGTGGCGTGGCAAGCCAGTGATCGTCACCGATGTACTGGCAGATCCGCTCTGGGAGGATTACCGCGAGCTGGCGTCAGCAAGCGGTCTGGGCGCTTGCTGGTCGACGCCGATTCTGTCAGGCAAAGGCAAAGTCCTGGGTTCGTTTGCCATGTATTACCGGCAGCCGCGGGCGCCCAGCGGTGTCGAGGCTCGTCTCACGGAAGTTGCCACGCGCCTTGCCGGGAAGGCCATTGAGGCACGGGTAGCACGAGAGCGCTTGTGAGCAACGGGGCAGTAGCGACCGGGATGAAGAAACCGGCGTGGGTCGACAGATACAGAACCGGGAGCGGTAGCGACCGGGTTGAACGTACGATAGAGATTTCGGTATCGCAAGTTGAACCCGGTCGCTACCGCTCCCGGTTCTGTATTGGTCAACCAGAATGCAGGAATTCTGGCATCGCTAGCGCCTGTGGGTCGCTAAAATCGTTAGCTAAATCGCCCGAGTGCCGACGCCGATGCGCCTTTGCACAAGTCGTTCGACGTTCAACGGCACACCTTCAGCCTTGGCCTTGCGAATAAACTCAGCATCGATGTTGAAGATGCGCAGCTTCACACTGTCTTCAACGGAGAGATCCTTTAAGCCTTCGTTGCGAACCTCAGCAAGGAATTCCGGCGTCACTTTAAAAATCCGCATCTTAACGAGACTCTCAAACGGTTCCTTGTCAAAACCCATTTGAGTTGCCTGGCGAACGAACTCCGCGTCGATCTTGAAAATGCGAGCCTTGACGAGATCCTCCATGTCCATATTCGGAAATCCCGTGGCTTTCATTTCGCGCATGAACGCGGAGTCGATCTTGAAAATCGCCGCCTTGAAAAGATCGTCCACGCCAAGTTTGCCGAAACCAGCGGAAACCAGGTCATCAGCAAGCGCCGTCGTTACATTCAGTGCCGCGGCGGCGAAAACTTTATCTTCCGACAAGCCATGACGTTTTCCGGTTGACTCACTTTCGAAGTCGAAGCCCTTGCTCTTCATTGCCGCAACGAAACCCGGATTTCGGGTGAAGCGGAAGGTGCCTGAGCCTTTTCCATTTTGAAAACTGCCTTCGCAACTGATCGTTCCCGCCTCGCGCGCGAGGGCGAAGGTAACCGGCCCGCCTTTCATAACCTGTTCGCGAGTCAGTCCCAATTCGGCAAACTCGTAAGTTTGCCCAAACTGATTCCGCGCGCCTCTCTCATCGGTGCGTTCGTTCTCGGAGGTCTGGCGGAAGTTTAGATTGATTCCGGAACCCTGTTTTTCGATCGAGGCTGTCCACTCGCCATTCGATACGTTCTGCGCGTTAGCGCCGGGAGCCCGGAGGGAAGCCATGAAGGCCAAACTGACGCCGAGTGCCAGGCTGCAAGCCAAGTGAATCCATGTTTTCGTTGACATAGAGTCGATCTCCTCTTTTTCGTATTTGTTGCCGCTTATAACACCTGATCAACCTTCAAACGTCCCTCGGAAGTTTTAGTTGCACAAAGTTTGGTTAACCGGAGGTATAGGCGAGGGCGGTACATCGGAATCCGGAGTCCCGGCTCAGGAGATCATGTTGAGCCGCCTGGCTTCCAACCTTCAAAGGGCTTCACTGTCCCACAGCTGGGTTCGCCATCTTTTCCGGTACCCTCAACCCGAGCTTCAAGAGTCGCTAAAGAAGACTTCGCTGTTGGCGAGATTAAATCCCACGTGATGCTCCGTAACGGGATTTTTAGACGCCGGCTCCACGGTGTGTTTGTTTGGCCGGCGTAAGTACCGATGTCGAGATAGACGAAGCGCTCATGCGGTGGACCTTGAACAAACGGGCCGAGGAAATTCGGACGGCCATCCTTTCCCTGGCGCACCCGCACGTTGAACTCGAATTTGAGATCCGCAGACCTTGATTCCACGGTTTGCACGGTTTCATAGTTGCCGCCGCTGCCTTTCTGTAAACCGAAATAGACGCCTGACGGCGGCCGCTCAACGACGATTCGCAGGTTGATCTCACGTTCCATGGTTATGCCGCTCCCCGGTTTTGATTGTCCGCGTGACGGACGAATGACAAATGGCCTGCCAATACGGGCGACTGCAAGCTAACGGGCCGCCCAATGCTTGCCTGAGTTTTCTGGCAACTTAGGTGCTTTGGCAGTTTCTTATCATTACGAAAAGATTGCAAAGGCCTGTCAACGCGCGTTGGAGTTCCGGAGAAGTGTCCTGCTCGTGTGCGGCGAAGTATTTTGACCTGAAAAGATCAGCATATAAGTAGCATATGAGCACCTATCAATCCGCGCAGCGCGCCGCCGAACACCCGGCCCTGCAGGAGATCAACCTTAGCTATTTGCGACCAGACAGCCCGCTGCCACTCGTGATTCGACCCACCCGAGAGGGAGTTGACCTCAGGCTTTGGGCAGCCGCCAACTCAGACTTCATTGAAACTTATTTGTTGCGAAACGGCGCGATACTCTTCCGCGACTTCGACGTCGCAACGGTAGAGGCATTCGAACAGTTGATTGAAGCGGTGGCTGGACCGTTGCTTGATTACTCGTATCGTTCAACACCCCGGCACGTAGTTAGTGGCAGAATCTATTCATCGACTGAGTACCCTGCTAACCAAACCGTCCCCCTGCACAATGAGAACTCCTACACGCGCAACTGGCCGATGAAGCTTTCATTTTTTGCGTCGCAGGTCGCGGAACAGGGAGGGGAAACGCCAATTGCTGACTGCCGCAAAGTCTACAAAGCTCTCGCGCCGGAGATTCGCGAATGTTTTGGGCGCCATGGCTTGCTGTATTTGCGCAACTACGGCACCGGCCACGACCTTTCCTGGCGTGAAGTGTTTCAAACGTCGAATAAGGCGATGGTTGAAGACTATTGTCGCAGAGCTCGGATGGAATTTGAGTGGGTTGGAGAGAACCAGCTTCGCACGCGACAGAGAGCGTGCGTGGTGCAGGCTCATCCTCGCACCGGCGAGCTCGTCTGGTTTAATCAGGCGCATCTCTTCCACGTCTCCAGTTTGTCCGCCGAGGTGCGCGATTGGTTGCTGGCTGCGTACGGAGAACAAAACCTGCCGCGCAACGTTTACTTCGCCGATGGCTCACAGATCGACGCGGCAATGTTGGACGAGATTACAAGGGTATACAACGACCATTCGGTAGTCTTCCCCTGGCGCGAGGGCGATGTGTTGATGCTGGACAACATGTTGACTGCGCACGGCCGCAAACCGTTTGTGGGTAAACGTAAGGTAGTGGTTGGTATTGCCGAATCGAACCTGAGCGTAGCAGATTTATCAAATGCTGCCAGATAATGAGTCCGCTTGAGAACACATTCGCTCACTTTGTGGCTTCTACCTGCGCGGGCGCCGTTTCCGCTTCTTCCTTCTTCGATCTCCACATGCCCGCAATCTGGTTGGCTTCCGCAAGCGTCATGTTGTCGTAGATGTCCGCGTTATTCTTGATAACGCCGTCCTCCAGTTCACACACTTCCCAATCGGGTGCCTCCGGATCTGTGCCCGCGCGTCCCGGTTTGACGCGAACGTTGAATGAAATTACTGGAGCTTTCGTTTCGTTTTCCATCAATTAGTTCCTTTGTTGTTTCCTTCTGCCATTAGAGCGGACTAAATCTACCATAAGTTCCTTGCAGCGAGAATGTGGCTGGCTGGACGGTCCCAATCGCCAAACAAAATCAGAACTGGGAGCGATAGCGACCGGCCGATCACTCAACTGGGAACTTCCAGAATGTAGCGCTTCTATTGTGCAGATTTTCGTGAGTTGACTTTCCGGCTGGTCGCTACCACCACCCCACGCGGGCTGCCCGCGTGGGGACCCCGGTTCGCTCCCAGTTCTGATTTTGTGTATTGGCTGTCAGAACCGCCTGTGTCTGCGAGTGACTCATTGGCCACCCGCTATGCGGGGGTTCGGACATTTTGACAATCGCGAAGGCTCGGGTAGCATGGCGCGCGGAAGTCACAGCCTGAATACGACAAACTATAGACAATCATGTGTACTGATAGAAGAGACTTTTTACGACTCTCTGCCGGCGTTGCTGCAGCGACTCTAGTCGGCAGTTCAGCTCTTGCTGAAACAACTGAACCAAATCTCACTCAACAACGCGAGCTGCCGTCATCGATTCGCAAACTTCGAAGGATGATGGACGACGTCGTGCCCATCTCGATGGACGAGCGACGGTCGAGAATTGAGAAGGCTCGGCGCCTAATGCGCGAGAACAGGATGGATGCCATCTACGTCGAACCGGGTTCGAGCATGTTTTATTACACCGGCATGCGTTGGAGCACGAGCGAGCGAATGCTCGCCCTGGTGATACCTGCGCGCGGCGAGATCGCCTGGGTGTGCCCGAAATTTGAAGAAGAACGCGCGCGCGAGCTGATAACCATGGGCAAAGACATTCGTACCTGGGAAGAAGACCAAAGTCCTTATCAGCGTGTGGCCGAGATCTTTCGCGACCGCGGATTGCGCACCGGCCGAGTTGGCATCGAAGAGCGGGTGCGCTTTTTCCTGTTCGACGGCATTCGCAAAGCCGCGCCGAGATTGCAATTCGTTAGCGCGACGCCGGTGACCGCGGGCGGCCGCATGTTCAAATCTCCGGCAGAAATCGCGCTCATGCAAAAGGCTAATGACCTTACGATTATCGCCTACCAGGCGACGGTCGAAAGCGCTCGCGAAGGCATGACGCAAGACGAGTTTGCCGGCAACTGTGCCGCGGCTTTTCGCGCCTTGGGCGTGCAGGGCGGAGTTTTTTGCAGCTTCGGTAAATACACTGCCTTCCCGCATGGCAGCAGCACACCGCAGAAACTTAAAGAAGGCGACATCGTGTTGATGGATGGCGGCTGTGGCATTGAAGGCTACCAGTCAGACATCACGCGCATGTTTGTTCTCGGCAAGCCGACGCAGCGGATGAAAGATATCTGGAACCTGGAACGCCGATCTCAGGACGCTGGTTTTGCCGCGGCGGAAGGCGGTGCGCCGTGCGAGGCAGTCGATGCTGCCGCTCGCAAGGTAATTACTGACGCCGGCTTCGGTCCCGATTACAAAGTGCCTGGCTTGCCTCATCGGACCGGACACGGCATCGGCCTCGACGGTCATGAATGGACAAACTTCGTGCGCGGGAACAAGACACCGATTCAACCCGGAATGTGTTTCAGTGATGAACCCACGATCGTGATTTACGGGGAATTTGGAATTCGTCTGGAGGATTGCCTCTACATCACCGAGAACGGGCCAAAGTTTTTCACGGCGCAGAGTCCATCGCTCGAGGAACCGTTTGGATAAGGACTACTGCCAAAACTCACCCATTCACCGTTACCCGTAGAGGAGAACCAAAATGCCAAACGTCAATGACATGCGCTGGTTCAAGCTGCAATTTCATCAAAAGATAGATGCGGCCCTGCAAGGTACTCCATTCACTATCGACTTCATGACAGCGCTGGCGTGCCAGGAAAGTGGTGAGGTGTGGCCCATCCTGCGCAAGAAAGATCTCAGCCTCGACCGCATAGTGGAGCTCTGCGTGGGAGATACTTTCGACGGGCGCAGCGCCTTTCCTCGGAGCAGAGCTGAACTCGAATCTGTGCCCAACGGGAAGAGGATGTTCCAGATCGCGCGCGAGGCACTGGTGGACATGGCCCAGTTCATAAATGGCTATAAAGAAGTTGCCAAGAAACCGAACAAGTTCTGCCACGGCTTTGGAGTCTTTCAGTATGATATTCAGTTTTTCAGGAATGAAGATCCCGATTATTTTCTTGAGAGGCGCTATACAAACTTTGAAGCCTCCCTGCAAAAGGCGTTGGGAGAGCTGCGGAATGCCACGAAGAAACTGCATCTCGAAAATAAACCCAAACTCAGTGATCTCGAAATGACGTATGTGGCCATTGCCTACAACACCGGTGGTTTCAAACCGGCGTTGGGATTAAGGCAAGGGCACAAATCTGACGATGGCAAGTTTTACGGTGAGAACATCTTTTCTTTCATTGGACAATCCAAGACGGCCACTCTGGATGGTCAGACGACGACGGGTACTGCCCCGACTGTGACACCGGCCGGAGCGCGTTTTGAGGTAACCAGCTCGGATCCCCTACGCCTGCGCAAGGAGGCGTTCAAAGACCCAAACAATCCCGAATCCAATGTGAGAGTTAAGCTTCCTCACGGTCACATCGTTCGAGCCGTCGCGACCCAGCCGATAAACGGATTCCTGGAGGTTGAAACCAGTTTTGCCGGCGAAACTATAAGAGGGTTTGCTTCGGCCCAGTTTCTGAAGCCTGTTTGAGACAGACGCGTGTGTCTTGTTGGAGGTAACGCCCCATGACTGAGACTTGTTCACACCTTGATCAGATCCGGCCGGTGACACCGAGCGCGCAAGGCTGCGAAGACTGCCTGCGCATCGGCGCGCGTTGGTTGCATCTCCGCCTTTGCATGACCTGCGGCCACGTCGGCTGCTGTGATTCTTCGCCCAACAGGCACGCCACGAAACATTTTCATGCTGTCGGCCACCCGATCATCAAATCGTTTCAACCCGGAGAGGATTGGGGTTGGTGCTACGTAGACGAAATCATGTTTGATTCCCTGTAATCCTGGCGCGGTCAGAAGGCACGCTCAGACGCCCCGCCGGAAGTCTTTCCATATGCCAGTTTCAATGGTCGACGACAAAGTTTGGTTTGACGAAACAACCAAACTGCGGCAGGTCTGTAATGACGTGGCAGATGCTCGCCTCATTAATCGAAATGTTTTGCTTCTTTCTAACTTTGAAGCGACGCTTTCGCGCCTTTCGACTGAGCTGCAAGAGAGAAGCATCAGTCATGACCGGTTCTCAGTGTTGAGTCCTGCTGAACTTTGTGCGAGTTCGCCCGGCAAGGTATGGCTCGGTTCGCCCCTGGCCTTTAATGTCGCGCAAGCAACGTCGCCGGCCGTTAGCGGAAATAAGTTGGAAATCATTGTTGCCGAGCACCATCCAATTCAGTCACATGATCAGCGGGTGGTTGACTCAGCAGAAAGATTGGCGTGCGATGGGCATCTTTGTTTTCACTTCTCGCTGGATGATCCGGTGATGAAACTCTTCGGCTCGGAAACGATCAAAGCACTGCTCGAGCGTTTGGGGATTCCCAAAGATGAGTGCATTTCACATCATCTGGTCACGAGGGCCATTCGCACTGCTCAGGAGAAGATTGAAAGCAAGGTAGGTAAGGACGTGCCAACCCATTCCGCCGAAGACTGGTTCAAATACAACCTGCCGGGAACGTGATCCAGTCCAAAGTCCCACGAACCGCCAAGACGCCAAGAACGCCAAGTCAAATTAAACAGAGTTCGGCTTTGCTTCCTTCTCTCTTAGCGTTCTTGGCGACTTGGCGGTTCGTAGGACCTTGGACTTTGGACTGGTCTTAAAAAGCCCACTTTCCCCACGCGAACATGCTGCTGAAGAATGCCAGGTACAGAATCGACCAGATCGTTACCACAGCGAACCACACTCGTCTCGTCGCCAGCAGGGCGAAGAGAATGAAGATCGGAAACATCGTCAGCGTGTAGCGTGGCACGCTGAGCACAAAACTCACCGAGACAAACATCAACCAGTTGCCGGTCATCCAGACACTGTAAGAAGGCCGCAACTTGATCCAGCTCACAATCGTGCAAACGAGGCCAAGGGCAATGAATAGAACCTCCTGCATGCCGACCATTTCTGCTTCCGATGGTGCTCGACTCAGCGAACCGAGCGCATTGTCGATGCCGGTAATAGGCGACGAGAGTGACTTGCTGAAAAACTGTTGCATGAGTGAGGTGAAGGCAAACGCATCTCCGGTCACATATTTGTTGAGCAGCAAGTAGCCGCCGAACCCGAGCCCCAGCAGCGGAATATACAGCCATTGCCATTGCCAGCGGCGCGTAGTCCAGTATTGATACGCCGCTTCCATGACCAATACCGGCCCCAGCACCAGGCCGTTCGCGCGCGTGAGACAAGTGAGCGCGCCAAACAGCGCGGCCAGGAACCAGCGTTGCTTCCGGGCGGCGTAAACGCAGCTCATTGCCAGCATCAGAAACAGGCTCTCGGTGTAGCCGATGTGAAGAAAGTAGCTGGTAGGGAATATGAATAGGAACCAGACGGCGCGTTGGGCCAGCTCTCTTGGGTAATCGAGTTCGACCAAACGCAGCAGTACGATTGCGGCTACAAATGACGCCAGGGTGGAAACGATGAGGGCGCTTAGCACGTAGTCGCGCGTCAAAAGGGCCAGGAGTCTGACAGTCCAGGGGTACAACGGATAAAAGACTAGCAACGGACGCATCTCGCCCGTTGCGCTGTATCCGAATTCCGCGATCTTCTGGTAATTGACGGCGTCCCAACGATTCCAAATCTCCAGCCAGCCGCGTAATCCGGCCACACGCTGATTTTGCAGAACCTGATAGCTCTGGCCCGCGAAAAGAAACAGCAGCGCTTTGATCGAGATTACAATCGCGATCATTTGCCATTCATGGCGGCGAAGTCCCCAACGCGCCTCTGCTAGTTCAGTGATTGAGGAAGGGATGGCGTCGTCATTTTTCATAGGAGAGCGGGCCTTAGATCCGAACATGGCTTGGCGCAGAGAAAGTAAATCAGCCGCAGCAACTTGGCAATAGAAATAACAATATTGGTTAAGTTCGATAGAGAGCGATCGTAAAGCACAATTCTTGCTTTGTGGGTCGAGCAATACAGAACCGGGAGCGGTAGCGACCGGCTTCAACTTGCTTTACAGACTACCGCGTGACGATCGAATTTCGAGGGCACGGAGTATACGCTGGGAGTCTCCAGTTAGTCGCTGTTGTTAGTCGACTTCAGTGCTGTTTGTTGAATATGAGGCAAGTTGAACCCGGTCGCTACCGCTCCCGGTTCTGTATTAGTCGACCCACCAGGTTTGTTGAATCCAAGTTAAGTTCAACCCGGACCGCGTCCAAGCGGAACCAGTACAAAATGGTCTGACGCGCGGACCTAGGCGCTAGTGATGTTATCCTCGGTGAACTGCGGAGCGATATCAAATGTCATCGATAAGCGAAACATGGGGAACGGAGCCAGAGGAACGACGGCTCGCTTTTCCTTGTGACGACATTATTCACCAACCTGACGACGCGCTCTATCGCGGCGTCACGGTCAACGCTCCACGGGCCACGGTGTTTCGCTGGCTGTGTCAGATGCGTGCTGCGCCGTACAGCTATGATTGGCTTGATAATGGCGGGCGACAGAGCCCACGTGAATTGACCGCCGGACTCGAAAACCTCGTCATCGGCCAGGACGTCATGCGCATCTTCAGGCTCACCGCATTCGAAAAGGATCGTCATCTCACGCTCCGCTTGAAGGCAAAGTCCAGCGCCTCGAAAACTTTTGGGGACATCGCAGTGAGTTACGTCCTGGTGCCCCTTGCTGACGATCGCTCAATGGCAAGTTGCCGATTGCTCGTTAAGTTAATAATCAAACATCCGTCCGGACTCTATGGCAGGCTGATGCGGACTGTGTTGCCCTGGGGAGACTTGATAATGATGAGGCGCCAATTGCTGAACCTTAAACGATTGGCAGAGCAGACGGAGAAGGGAAGACAAATACAGAACCGGGAGCGGTAGCGACCGGGTTACGCCCCGACAGATACATGCTCGAGCTATTTAATTCCTTTGACTACTATGCTTGGACCCGGTCGCTACCGCTCCCGGTTCTGTATTTGTCGACCCATTATGAGATCGTCACTTTCAGTCGGTGTCTGGAAAAACTGGAATGGCGTGGATCTCTCTTCGCTGTCGCAGCGCATACTTGAGCGTCTTGATCGTTCCGCCGCCCTTGCCCGACCAGAAGCCAAAGACCATCACTGCCAGATCAACCATGTGACGATTTCTAATCGCGCCGGCCGTCTTACGCCGCGGCAGCTGCAGCTCCACGATGCGATCGAGTTGCTCGAGCCAGGGCTGAATCCACTGTGGCTGCTTGAAGCGCGTGTACGGAACCACAGCCCAGCAGCTTTCACTATTTTCCAGTAGCCATTCCATCGCCCAATGGTCGATGCCGCGAGCTGTGCCAACTAACCAGGTTCGACCCTGTGACAGGAACGGCGACAGGTGTTGCTCGAATAGTGTGCGCGCCGTTTCGCGATCTACATCGCGTGAGCCAGTGATCATGATGGAGTTTTTGAGCATTATGGCAGCGGACTCAGTTCACTTGCGGTCTTGAACGTTCGATGATGCCATCAAAAGAAGTTCCCGCGGGTAAAGTGCCGAGCGTCAGATACTGCTTACCTGCCAGACGTGATGAACAAAAAGCATCCGTTACGGCTGGATGTCCGTGTTGCAGGAGGATCGCGGCCTGAAGCGCCAAACCGAGAGCTTCGACAATTCTTCGAGCCCGCGCTTCAATCTGACTCTTCTCTGACAACTCCCCATCGATCCAGGCCAGGAGTTCATCGTAGCGCCTGTCAACGCCCTTCGCGGCATTGAGTTCTCCAAACAGCGTTGCGACTGTTTCAGGCTCCCTGTGCATCGCTCGCAACACGTCGAGACACTGGACATTCCCGGAACCTTCCCAAATCGAGTTCAGCGGCACATCGCGATAGAGTCGCGCCAGTGGTGCTTCCTCAACATATCCGTTACCGCCCAGGCATTCGAGTGCCTCTGCAACGACAGCGACCGCGCGTTTCGTGACCCAATATTTGCCGACGGCTGTGGCAATGCGGCTGAAGCGGCGCTCGGTTTCATCGCCCGACGCTTCATCAAAACTTCGTGCCAACCGTAGCGCCAGGGCGGTGGCGGCTTCCGATTCAAGGCATAAATCGGCGAGCACGTTTTTCATCAGCGGCTGATTGATAAGCCGGTCGCCGAAGGCGTAACGATAGTGCGCGTGATGGGTCGCTTCCGCTACTGCGCGCCGCATGGTGGCTGCCGAACCAAGCACACAATCGAGCCGTGTGTGCCGTACCATCTCAATAATATTTGGCACGCCGCGTCCTTCTTCTCCGACCAGCCACGCCAGCGCGTCGTGAAACTCTACTTCGCTCGAAGCGTTTGACCGGTTGCCGAGCTTGTCCTTCAGACGCTGAATGTGGAATGCATTGAGCAAACCGTCCGGCTTCCAGCGCGGTAGCAGAAAACACGACAGTCCGCCTTCAGCCTGTGCCAGGACCAAAAACGCGTCGGACATCGGCGCTGAGCAGAACCATTTGTGACCGGTGATTAGATACGTTTCGCCGGGGCCGCGTTTCGCGAGCGGGCGCGCGCGTGTAGTGTTGGCGCGTACATCCGAACCGCCCTGCCGTTCGGTCATCGCCATACCGAACAGCGCGCCGCGTTTTTCATTTGCTGGAATAAACCTCGGATCATATTCGTTGGAGAGCACACGCGGCTCGCATTCGGCCGCTAGTTCCGGCTGAATCCGCAGCGAGGGAACGGCGGCGAAGGTCATCGTCAGCGGACAACTGTGTCCTTCCTCAAGCTGGTGACTAAGCATCATCAGGGCAGCGCGGGCCACATGGGCGGCGGGTTCGATTTGATTCGCCCAGGGCAGCGAGTGGGTGCCCGCGCTGATGCTTAACCGCTCCATTTCATGCCACGCCGGATGGAATTCAACTTCGTCAATGCGATGACCGAAACGGTCGTGCGTGTGAAGTACTGGCGGATTGCGATTGGCCAACTCGCCAAGCTGCAGCGTTTCTGACTTACCCAGCAAGGCGCCGAATTCTCGCGCTCTTTCTTCAATCCACGCGCCACCCTCGCGCGCCACCGCCTCACACAAAGGCCTGTCACACTCATACAGATTGTAGTTTTCGAGCGCAGGCGGCTGATTCAACACCGCGTCAGGCGCGCAGGCAGCGAACTCCTCAGCTTTCATAGCCGTCTCCCATGATGAAGCGGATTCCGCGCAATTGACCGGCTTACTAAGGTCGCATCGCAGCAGACTCCATCGCGCGCAAAATTATCACAAACGATGGGTGGCTGGCTTGGTGGCGGTCGAGATTAAATTGTTGATTTGAGGTTTAAATTGAGCCGAGCAGTACTCGAACCGGCGACTCACTGGTTAAAACCCAGGCTAATCAAACAAAAGTGATCGTTAAGAAATCGCCTGCAAGGGCCTTTGTAATTCACCGCCCTGTAACGATAGTTATGATCGGTTTTTTGTTTGGTGAGATTCAATTACAATGGACTCTCAAAATAAAGTCCGAGATAATACAAACCATGGTTGTCGCTAATAGAGTCCTTGAATCTCGTCTCCCAACTGAAGCGGAGCCGTGTATCATCATCCAAGACGATGCTCTAAATGCCCTTGGGCAATACGCTGATAATTCTTTCCAGTGTTGTGTGACTAGTCCTCCTTATTGGGGACTAAGAGACTATGGAATTAAGAATCAAATCGGCGCTGAGATGGCCGTAACAGATTACATAGACAACTTAGTCCTAGTCTTCAGGGAAGTCTTTAGAGTTATGACTCTAGATGGCACCCTCTGGTTGAATATTGGAGACTCCTATACAAGTGGTGGGCGCACATGGCGTGATTCAGATAAGAAAAATCGCGGACGAGGGATGAGCTATCGGGCTCCAACACCAGAGGGACTAAAACCAAAAGACCTTATAGGAGTTCCTTGGAGACTAGCTTTCGCCCTGCAAGCTGATGGCTGGCACTTGCGTTCCGATATCATTTGGCACAAACCAAACTGCCAGCCCGAGTCAGTCAAGGACAGGCCTACGCGGGCCCACGAGTATCTGTTTTTGCTTACTAAATCCGAGAAGTATTATTACGACCCAGACGCCATCGGAGAAACTACAACAGATGGGAATGGCTATAAGAACAAGCGAAGTGTGTGGTCGATAAATACGACGCCCTTTAAGGATGCTCATTTCGCAGTGTTCCCATCCGCCTTGGTGAAACCCTGTATCCTAGCAGGCAGCAAAGAACAGTCAACCGTCTTAGACCCGTTCTTTGGTTCGGGAACCGTTGGCGAAGTTTGCATTGAAACGGACCGAAAATGCGTTGGAATTGAATTAAATCCCGACTACATCAAGATAGCAAAGAAGAGAATCAGCCAGGCTAATCTAAGTTTTCGCTACTAACTCCTCAGAGGGAAATTTCCAGTGTGCGTGAACAATGCAGTTTGCAATATCGATTGCTTTGATTTGGAGCTTCCGCTCAGTGCCGCCGTCGAAGTAAAGAGCAAAGAGCGGTTTTCCCGCTTCACCGCTAACGTAGCAGTTGCCTGGTCTTGGCATTTGAGTACTACCATGCGCCATTTCAAGTCTACCGTCAGCAGCGCGTTCCAATAACGGTTTGGGTATTTCTATTAGTTCATACTCCCAATCCTTCGGAGCTTTGGATAAAGTACGCAGGACCAAAATCCTGTCGTAGGATTTCATGTGAGAGAAGAATTGGTTCCTAAGCCCAACCAAGTCCTCGTCCTTATCACTCCACTGACCTTTACCTAGCTCCATGAACTTTGAGATATGAACAAAGCTACGATTGATGTTTTTGTTCGCTTGGGTCTTGAGCGAGAACTTCTCGCCCTTAATTGTAATGTCATGCCCTGGATTTCCTCGGCGCGCAAGCTCAGCCTCAATCCCACACAAGCTGGCCGCTCGCTCCATCAAGTATTCAAATTTATCTTTGCTAAATGCCTCCTTAGAGAAGCAGTGGTGTAACCGAAGGGCGTCTCCTATTTCCTCTAACATGCATTCCGAAACGATGTCTGAAGTGTCATTGCGTCTGAAGGTATGAGCGCGATTAAACTGCTTTCCTATTTCTTCAAGCCAGCCTAATTGACTTTCGTTCAGTCCAGGAAGAAGGGAAGCCAGCCGTTTAATTCTGCCTTTCTTATCGTCTTGAGGAGTGGGCAATACGAGGCCTCTCGCTTGGAGTGTGAAAACAAGGCGCACTATAAGGCACTTTACGGATAAAAGAAAACTGGCATTCAACGACAAAAGAAAAGGGCAATCCCGAATGGACTGCCCTTTCAGCATTGATTTTAGTGGTGAGCCGAGCAGAACTCGAATCTGCGACCCACTGTTTAAAAGAGCAGTTAAGCGAGTTCCATCCAGTCACGGCTCTTGAGATCTATTAACACTTTACATAGGTTGCAGCCGCTTCGGAGTACACCTAGTCACAGCTATTCATACCTGTTTGCCGGTATTCACGTCACAAATTTGCCACAAAGAATTTGAGCAATCCACTTATGGTTTGCGCTGATGATGTTGATAACTTCCCACCGTAGCATAGACTTCAGTCTGTGTTCTGTTCGATGGGTATCACAGACTGAAGTTGCTACGAATCACAGACTAGAATCTATGCTACGAATCACAAACTGAAGTCGATGCTACTTCAGTTCAATGAACGCAGTGTGCGTGCTGCCGTCGCAGAGCGTGACTTTGATCTGCCAGACGCCCTTGCTCAGCGATTTCGTGGACAGGTTGAAATGCCACTCGCCGGTCGCTGCGTCAGTCATAAACCTATAGATCGGTAAACCTAGATCGGGGTCAGGCCTGCGATTTTGCTATTCCAGGATTTGAATAGCCCAAGTTACCCGGCGCGGCATTGAGAATCGCAAATCGCAGGCCTGACCCCGATCTGGCTGTTCAATAGTATTGGAAATGTGTCCCGCTCGAACAAGGATAGCAAGGGAACCCGTCCTTCGATTCCGCCCTCGCCAATCTGCGAGCGGATTTCATAGCGACCGAGTTTTGTGCCCGCGGCGAGAACCATCCTTCTCCTTTCAACTACTCATCTTCGGCGTAAAAGATTGCCTCCTCCAGAGTCAGCGCGCGGCCGCGTGACGCTGCTGCAGCGAAACCTTCTTCGGCCAGAGCGGCGCGAGCCCGTGTTTTCATCCGATCAGATTTTTCCTGTTCGATAGGAGATAGCCCAATTTGCAGAATTTCGCGCAAACTGTCCGCTGCGCCTATTAATTGCGCGGCGCGCTCGGACTCATTTCGCGCCAACGCGACGCTCGCCAACCCTTGAAGACATTCTATGATTCCATGCTTGTCGCCGATCGCGGTTCGCAGTTTCAAGCTCTCGTGCAGGAAAGCTGAAGCGCGACCGTATTCACCCTGCTCATTCATGATGTTTGCCAGAATGCAAAGACCAAACGCGACGCCGTATCTGTCTCCGATGTCTCTAAAAAGCATGAGACTCTTTTCCACCAGGTCCAATGCCGCGGATTTATCGCCTTCCACCAGCATGACGTCACCCAACACTCGGAGGCTAAATGCGAGGTTATACTTCGAGCCAATTTCATGACTAGTCGAAATAGTTCGTTTGAGCAGGACCTCCGCTCCCTTTTGATCGCCGCATTCGTGCAGCATGTTCGCCGTGATTAGATATGAGAAAGCGAGGAGCTGCTTGTCGCCGAGCTGCTTGAACATTCGGCGGGCCTCTTCAATCAGCGCGGTGCTCTGCTCATAATCGCCCTGTTTGTGTATGGCCCAGGCGAGATTCGTGAGAGCAAAAGCGACCGCTCGTTTATCGCCTAATTCGCGTCGCAGAGCGAGACTCTGCTCGTGAAAGGAACGCGCGGCTGCATAATCGCCCTGATGATGCGCCACCCAGCCGAGATTGTTCACGGCGTGAGACATGCCCTGCTTGTCGCCCAGTTCACGATGTAGAGACAAGGCTTCGGCCGAAAGCTCATGCGCTTTCGCGTAGTCGCTTTGACGCCATGCGATCCATCCCAGATTGTGAAGCGAAGTGGCGATTCCACGCTTGTCTGCTATCTCTCGCCATATCGTCAGGCTCTGTTCAAAAAGATCGCGCGCGGCGGCGTAGTCGCCCTGGTTTTGCGCCAATGTTCCCGCTCCGGTAAGCAGTCTGGCGCGCGTTGCTGCCGAAATTGAACCGAGCGACAGCACGTTATTTAATTGTTCCCGTCCTTCACTTAAAAACCCGCGCACGAGCCAGAAACGCCAGAACGCAACTGCCAAACGCGCCGCGATTTCAGGCTGCTCATTTTGTAAAGCCCAATTAAGAGCGGCGCGAAAGTTGTCATGTTCTGTTTGTAAGCGATTGAACCAGGTGGCCTGGTTCGCGCCGGTCAGTTCCGGCTCAGCTTGCTCGGCGAGTTTGAGAAAGTACTGCGCATGCGAAAAGCGAACCGCGGTTGCTTCCTGACTCGCCTGCAATTTTTCAAAACCGTACTCTCTAATTGTTTCCAACATGGCGAAGCGCGGCTCACCATCCGGCTGTTCCTTTTGAAGGAGAAGACTGTTGTCGACTAAATACGTGATGCCTTCTAAAGTGCTCAGATCGTCTTCATTGTCCGCGCCCGACACCGCATGCGCCGCATCGAGAGTGCATCCTCCCGCAAAAACAGTTAGCCGCCGAAACAACTGTCGTTGCTCCTCATTAAGCAGGTCATAACTCCAGTCGATTGCGCCACGCATCGTTTGCTGATGCGCGGGTAAGTCGCGCGCGCCGCCGGCCAACAGCTTGAGCCGATTGTCGAGCCGAGCCAGCAGAGACTTGGGCGAAAACAGTTTTACGCGGGCAGCCGCCAATTCCAGAGCGAGCGGCAATCCATCCAAGCGGGCGCAAATTTCGGCGACGTCGCGCGCGTTCTCGTCTGTGAGACTGAAGCCGGGATTTACGGCGCCCGCTCGGGCAACGAAGAGCGCGATCGCGCTGTACTTTGAAAGAGCCTCAGTTGCGGGCAAGTGCTGAATGTCAGGTAAATCCAGCGGCCGGACGGGAAATTCATGTTCACCACGCAGATGCAGCACGACGCGGCTGGTGACGACTACTTTAAGCTCCGGACATGCCGCAAGTATTTCAGCGAGCAGCGGCGCCGCCTGGATCACCTGCTCAAAGTTGTCCAGCACCAGCAGCATTCGCTTACGCCGCAGGTGAAGTTTCAAACTCTCAGTTAGCGGAGTGTCGCCAGACTCTTTGACACCGAGCGTTTGCGCTATCGCAGGCGAGACTAAATCAGGATCAGTTATCGCAGTTAAAGAGGTCAGGAATACTCCATCGTAGAAATGCGGGAGCAAATCCGCCGCTACTCGAATGCTGAGCCGCGTCTTGCCCGTACCTCCCGGGCCTGTCAGCGTCACAAGACGCACGTCCTCCCGCCTTAGGAGTTCTGCGATCTCAGCCAGTTCCGACTCGCGGCCAATGAGCGGAGTCAACTGGCCGGACAGATTGTGCGGAGGGCCCGCATAAGACTTCGGCTCACCAGTGTCCGCTATCAAAGTGCGGTCTGTGCCTGAAGAAAACTCGACGCGTTCGCCTGTTTTCCCTCCCGAGTCTCTTTCCCAATCGAGCTTTCGCTTCAGTTGTTTCAGATCGCGTGCGAGTTCTTCAATCGTTTGATAACGCTGCTCGCTCGCCTTGGCCAGCGCTTTATCAAGAATGCTTTGGATTTCATCGGGAGCTTTGGGCAGATTTTTTATCGGCGCCGGATCACGCGTCAGAATTTCGGCAATTACATCTGCGGCCGTCGCTCCTGCGAAAGGTTTGCGGCCGGCGATCATTTCATAAAGGACGACGCCGGTGCTCCAAATGTCCGCGCGTGCATCTACATCCATTCCCCGCGCCTGCTCAGGCGACAGATAACTGACCGTCCCCAGGACCATGCCGGGCTCCGTCTTCACCAGGGTTGCAGTCTCAGTCCCGTGCACCGAAGGTTGCGTGACTTTGGCTACTCCGAAATCGAGGACCTTCACGTAACCATCGCGCCGGCGCAGCATGATGTTCTCCGGCTTTATGTCGCGATGAACAATGCCGGCTTCGTGCGCGGCCGACAACGCGGAGGCAACCTGGATGATGATCGCGAGCGCTTCGCTAATCTCAATCTCGTTTGACATGTGATGGCGCAGCGTCTCGCCGTCGATAAACTCGGTGACAATGAAGCGCACCGAATCCGACTGTCCGATTTCATGGATAGTAAGAATGTTCGGATGATTCAGCGCCGATGCCGACTTCGCTTCGCGTATGAAACGCTGCATAAGCTTATCGTCGGCTGCAAGGTCCGCGGGCAACACCTTCAAAGCAACATGTCGCCCCAACTTAGTATCCTCCGCCAGATACACTTCGCCCATGCCGCCCTCGCCGATCTTTGAGCGAATTTCGTAGCGGCCGAGTTTTGTGCCCGTGGCAATCGTCATCGCGCTCTAGCGGAAATCTTTGATCAGGATCACGTCGCTGGTCTGCGTGCCGCGCGAGAGGGCGAGCTGCTTGCCGTCGCGCGAGAGGTCGAACGAGAAGATTTGGTCGGTCTTGAAGTCGGTTACCTGTTTCGCCGCCCCGCCGTCCAGGGGCAGCGACCAGATGTTGGAGACGCCGTTGCTTGTGTCTATGTAGGTCAGGGCGCGCCCGTCCGGCGTCCACCGCAGACCGGGGGCGCCGCTGAAGCTAGGCCGCGGAAGGTCGAGCACCTTGACGGGGTCGCCGCCCGCGAAGGGAATCACGGCGACCTTCGTGCGCGCGTCCGGCTGATCCTCGCGGTAGAAGCAGGCGATCAGGCTGCCGTCTGGTGAGACGGTCGGATTTTGTGTCCATTTGTCGGTCAACCGCACGGGCTCACCGCCGTCGATCGAGACCTTCCAAGCCCTGAATGAGCCGGAGCGCGAGGACGAGAAAACCACCCATCGACCATCTGGCGAAGATTGTGGAAAGATATCACCGGGCCCTTCGGTCAGTTGTTTGAGATTGCCGCCATCCGGATCCATGCGCCAGATGCTCCTTGTGGATCGCGCTCGTGTGGACGTGAAGACAATGTAGCGACCGTCGGGCGTGGCCCACGGGTAGATGTTAGCTCGCGCGTGGGCCGTCAATTGCTTCTGATTCTTTCCGTCCTGCTCAATGCTCCAGATGTCACCAGAGCCGCTCGCTCGTGACATGTAAACTATCTTACCGCCGGGCATCCACGACAGACCCACCCACCCGTCACCCCTGCCCGAGGAAATCTGCTTCGCGCGGCCCGCGTCTCCCAGCGGCGCAACCCAGAGGTTCATTTCGCCTTCAGTCTGGACTGTTACCAGCGCGCTTGAATCCGCGGTCAAGCTCAGCCGGTTATAGTTATTCAGGTCGTTCGTGATCTTACGCACCTCGCCACCAGGGTAAGAGATATGCCAAAGCTGAACTGAAGACGAAGCCTGATCGATCGCAATTGCGACGAGGCCGCTTCCGTCCGACAGCCATGCGACTTGCCCCGTGGCCGTGGGGGGCCACTTCTCGGAAGTGATCGGCCTTTCCGCGCCGCTTTCGACCTGCACTTCAACCACAGCAGTTCTCGCCACGGCCTCGTTGGAAGGTCCAACTACGACCTCCGATGCGAGCAGCTTGCCGTCGGGCGACCAGGACGGCCCGCCGGTGCTGAATTCGTCAGGCCGCTTCCGCACAGCGACCGGCCTCTCGCCCGTCCCGTCCGCGTTCGCCACGACCAGCGCGGTTTGCGACGGGCCACCGCGCACAAACGCCAGGCGCGTCCCGTCCGGCGAAAGAGTGACGGGAGATTCAACGTGTTCGATCACCTTCCGCGAAGCGCCGCCGAGCGCCGACACCTGGTAGAGCGCGCGCGTAGCGGGATTATTTGGCTCGCCTAAGACGTAATAGATGTAGTCGCCGTCTTTCGAGAAGGTGATTCCGTAATAGTTCTGCCATGAGGGCGGGACGATCTGCGTGTCGCTCGTGGTCATCACCTGCCGCAGCCAGAGGCTCCGCTGCCCGGCGTCAGTCTTGACGTGCGCGACGTATTTCCCGTCGGGCGAGATGGCCGCGTCCGAAGCCTTGCCCGAAGTCGTCAGCCGCGTGAACTTCGCCGATTGAAATGGGGGTGCGGGCTTACTCTGCTTCGCTACCCATTTGTAAATGCCGTAACCGATGCCCGCCAGCACGAGCGCCAGCAACGCAATCACGACCGAAGCGACAGTTTTGTGCCGCTTGATTCCATCAAAGATGTATTCGGCGCTCGACGGATGTGTCGAAGAAGGAGTCGGTGAAAGACTGGTTGGTGCGGCAGAGATGTGAGCAGCATCGGCGCCCTGGGGACTGGTCGAACCGGCAGTCGATGGGGGTGGGACTGTGGTATCGATACCGGCGCGGCCTTGTAACTCGCGGCGGACATCTTTGATCTCAATCGCCACGTCTTTAATCGTCTGGTATCTCTCTTCGGGATCTTTCGCCAGACAACGCCGCACAATCCTTTGCAGGTCGTAAGGCACGTCGGGATCGAAATTGGCGATCGGTGTCGGCTGCTCGCGAATGATTTTGTTGAGCGAGTCGATGGCATCCTTTCCTTCGAATGCTTTGTGCCGCGTGATCGCTTCATAAAGAATGCAGCCGAACGAGAAGATGTCCGAACGATGATCGATCTCATTTATTTTTCCCTGCGCCTGTTCCGGGGACATATAGCCAACGGTGCCGAGGACTGCTCCGGGAGTTGAATGTTGCTGCAGGATAGCCGTAGCCAATTCGCTCGCCCCGCCGCTGGCTCGGGAAGACTGTGCGGGCTCGACGAGTTTCGCCAGCCCGAAATCGAGAATCTTCGCGTGCCCTTCACGCGTGACCATGATATTGTCCGGCTTCAGATCGCGATGGACGATGCCACTGGCATGAGCTTTCGCCAATCCTTCCGCGGCGTGTTGCAAATAACGCAGGAGCTTGGGCAGATCAGTTTGTTGTCCGTGAATCAGTTCCCGCAGCGTGACTCCATCGATAAATTCCATAGCGATGAAGTTGATGCCGTCGCTCTCACCAATTTCGTAGATGTGCGCGATGTGCGGATGATTCAGCGCGGCGGCAGCTTGCGCCTCTTGAGTGAAGCGGCGCATTCGATCTTTATTCGCCGCGACTTCGAGTGGGAGAATTTTCAGGGCGACGGGCCGTCGCAGCTGCATATCTTCCGCGAGATACACCTCGCCCATTCCGCCTTCGCCAATCTTGGAGCGGATTTCGTAGCGGCTAAGTTTTGCGCCGGAAGCCAGGCCCATAACTGAAAACGAATGGCTGACCCTAACTATGAAATCGAATAACGAAAGTTCGCTGGGATTCTATCTGAGTTACTAAGGTCAGGCCAGTAATCAAAAATAGATTGGTCCAAACCAGGGACGTTCGGTGGCAATGAAACGCATCGGCCGCGAGATATACCTGCGGGTCATTAAGATGGTGAGAAGTTTGGCGTCCCGTACGGGAGTCGAACCCCGACTCGTCGGGGTCGCCGCCGTGAAAGAGAAGCGTTTCACTGTATTTCAAAGGAACTTCGCTGCATGGGTAGCACTCTACCGCATTTGAAGGACTCACGGGAACGCTTATTGGACTCTTAGTGGACTCGCGGTATGTGCGCGGTGCTGCAAATCTATTGGTCCTGCTAAAGTATTCTTGTCACAGGTTTGTCTCAATCCATGTTGAGAACGGGCTGCCGACGACGAACAAACATCTCTTCGTCTGCGCTCATTAATAATCGAAAAATGGATCGCTGATCAGAAACTAAACTTCAAGCCGATTTGAATCAATCGGGGATTATTACTAGTCGAGATGATGCGACCGAACGCACCCGGGTTGATGATGCGCCCAGTATCCGCGGCGATACTTCCGCCGGAGGAGGGGATGGCGTTGAAGTCGCTTATCGGTTGGCGAGGTTGACGTGATTGAACAAGTTGAAAGCGTCCGCACGGAACTCAATGTTTTTTGATTCGTCCAGCCGAAAGCGTTTAGCGATTGAGAGGTCGACGTTTGTTTGTGACGGCCCGCGTAATACGTTGCGCCCGACGTTGCCAATATCAGTGCCGGTAGCAGCAGCGACGGCTTGCCCACCTGACGTCGGAATTAATTGTCCAGCTGGTACGATCGGGCGACTGAAGGCGAACGGATCAAAAAAATATCCAGGGGGGCGTTTATAAAATTGCCACAAAACGATAAACGAAAGGAAAAAAGCCGACGCTCAAAACACTGATGGGAGCGGGCTTAGTCTTGACTCGATTTTGCGACCCACTGGTTTTTCGGGAGAGGGTCGGAGTGACAATACGGCTCTGGCATAAACGTTAGAATAATTAGGCTTATCTGTTTGTGAAGGTTCTTGGGAGGGGTGGAATTTGCAGCGAAATCGACGGTGTATTTCAAAACAAGGTTATGTTAACTTCTTGTAGTGTAAGGGAATTGAGCCGAGCAGGACTCGAACCTGCGGCCCCTGCTAAAAGCCAGTTGCTCTACCGACTGAGCTATTGGAGCACTTTAGAATACGTACCTCCGTCCAGCACATCACACTCGTCATAAGGGCTTTGCCCAAAAAGTACTTTATCAGTCCGCAAAGCGGACGAATGATAGTAGCCCAGCAGTTCACTGCTGGGATAAAGAGCGGAAGAATGGCGAGTCCGTGAAGCGGACGACTGGATGTTAACTACCAGATCCCTCAATCTTTCAGCCGTCCGCTTCACGGACTTCATCTCGGGCTGCTGCCAATCCCAGCGATGAATCGCTGGGCTATTTCCAGTCGTCCGCTAACGCGGACTTAGAGATTCCTCTTTTTGTGCAAAGCCCGTCGTAATGCCTCAAAGACGCGAGCTTGGTTTGATTACCGTTCTCTAGTCTACGAACCTCTATTGTCCGAAGCGCGATGAGCTTAGCGTAACGTCAGCCCGGGCCCACGCCTTCTTGAAGCGCGCCTCGACCAATGACGCATCTTCATTCTTAGCCTGTGCCTTGAGGGCCTGCAGCAAGCCAAACAGCGCCCAACCGTTCTCGCGATTGCGCTTCAGATCCTCCCAGTACACAGTCTCGGCTTCGGCTGGTCGGCCTGCTTCCAACAGCACCGCGCCGAGCGCGTGACGCGGCGGATAGTGAAACTCAGAAGGTTCTGTGTACACCAGAGCGTCTTCCAATCGCACCGCACGCTCGAGGTGCGCGATCGCCGGGTCGTAATTCTTTTTGGCAGCGGCAATCCCACCGGCGAGAACTTCTCTCGCAATTGAAAGCACCTGGCGACCGGTATTCGGCGAAAAGAGCGGCTGATCGAGCGACTTGTCCGCCATTGTCGAGTCCAACTTCGCGAATTCCTGATCGGCCGAATCGACCTGTCCTTTGCCAAGGAAGGCGGTGCCGCGGGCGTAGTGCCACATGCCCGTCATATACGCGCTGGTCGTTGGCGGCTGTGGTTCGCGCAACATCTCGTCCCATTTTCCAAAACGGGTAAGCGCGAAGTAAGGCACGACGCGAAAGCCGGCAAGCAGCGGAACTGCTTTTAGAGTTTCGTCGCTGACCTGCGAAGCCGCCTTGCGCGCGGCTTCAATCGCCAGCTTGCTGCGGCCTTCAGCCGTCGCCGCAAACCAAAGGAAGTGCAGGTTGTGCGGGTAGTAGGCCATCGGGTAGAGGCCCTGGGCGCGGCATTGCGAAATGTAATCTTCATCCGCCGCGATCGCCAATTCGTTGCTGTGCGCAGCGTCGGCATAGCGGCCCACGCGTTGATAGATGTGCGCGGGCATGTGCACCATGTGACCCGCGGCGGGCATCAGCGTTTGCAGACGGTCAGCAGCTGCCTCGGCCTTTCCCGCCTGGTAGGCCTCCATCAGGTGAATGTAGAGATGCAGCGCGGCCGGATGTAGCGGATTGCGCGCGATGACTTGTTCCGTGAGCGCGACGATCTCCGTGGTTCTTTCATAAGGCGTGCCGTCTCGCGTCCAGTAACCCCAGGGCCGCAGGTCCATCACAGATTCAACGTAGAGCATGGCGATGTCCTGATCGTCCGGAAACTGTAGATGCACCTTCCGCATTGCGTCGGCGTAAGCGACATCGCGTGCCTTGCGATCTTCGGCGCGGCCGGAGTAGCGCTGGGTCAACGCGTCGATCAAGGCCTGTTCGCGTGGTGATGCTTTGGCTTTGAGGGCCACGGCTTTCTGAATCACCTCGAGTGCTTTCGGCTCGTTAGCAGGATCCATCGGTGCGTTGATATTCGGCCCGAGCGCCAGTGCGTCGCCCCAGTAGGCCATCGCGAGGTCAGGATCGAGACGCGCGGCTTCCCGGTATGCTCGGCCTGCTTCCGCATGATTGAAAGCGTACGAGAGATCCAGGCCCTGATTCATGAAGAGCTGCGCCTGTTTGTTCTTTGTCGAGACCGGAAATACATGACTGCCGAGTTTCTGCAGCCGGGGCGCGATCGCACCGGTTGGAGACGTCGACTGTTGGGGCGGTTCAATATAGTGAACGTGGTGGGGCGCTGGCTGCGGGGCTTGAGCCAAAGTAGTTTGCTGAAAAGCAATCAGAGTCACGCCGGTTGCAGCGAGCGTCAGGAAGAAGCTTGAAAATCGCATGGGTATGTCCTTTTTCTGACTGAGATCCTTGCTCTTTTTGGAAAAAGGATTCTACCGCCGTACGAATATAGCTTCAAGCTTTTCCGACTTGGGGTAGTGCTCCATTAGCAGAGCACGACCCGACTTGTAGCTAGTCTTGTGAGGAAAAGTGACCCGAGCAGGACTCGATCGGCATTGTTCGCTCGCCATGTCTTCATGGAAACCGGTCACGGGATCTTCGACGGGCCAGCACTCGCAAAGTAAATTGTATTGCCAGGCTTTGGCCTCACGAACCGAAGGAGGGAAAAGGTTTTGAGGCCATACAAACTCAATCATCGAAAGGTAAAACACACCCTGGTTATAGCGTTGAGATCGTAGCCCCAGACGGGCGTTGCCTACTCAGGGTAAGTACCTCGCCACCAAGCTATCAATCGCCGGAAAATCGATCAGCTTACTTACGCATTCGACGCAGCCTGCCTCCAGCGCCTTGTGCGCGGCGAAAGGGTCACACAATGCTGATACCGCCACTATTGGAACTCCGACTAATCCAGGTAGAGATTTTATCCGGCGGGTCGCCTCGTAGCCGTCCATAACAGGCATACTCAAATCCATCAGGATCAGGCCGGGATGGCTTAGCTTAGCGAGTTCCACCGCCTGCTCGCCGTTAATCGCTTCTACTACCTCGTAGCCCCTTCGCCGCAGTTGCATGCAGATGAGTTCGCGCATGTCGTCCGCGTCATCAACGACCATCACCGTGCCGCTTTCGCCAGTGAGCCGCGCCATCACACCCTCCTTGACGTCGAAGCCAATTAAAAATGACGGGGGTTGTGAGTGGGAGTCTAGCCGGGCAGACTTGAGGAATTCTTGAGATGCACTGAAAGCTGCATTTTCAGTAGGTTATAACTCGTTTTGCAGTCAAATCACGGACGATCTAAAAACCGAAAGGCCAGCTTCGGGGCTGGCTTCTCAAGCTCGGACGGAAGGATTCGGCCTCCCAATTTAGTTCGAGCATTAAAAAAGAAAGATGAGGCGCTATCGGTCTACAAAACGCTCCTGACAATTGACAAGGCAGAGGCTCAGAAGTTCTATGCGGAGATTGATAAACAGAAGTAGCTCGCTCTCGTCATATCATTCCTCCCCAGGTCATGTATTGCTCCTATCTGTTTGGGTGAAGAAGCCCAGCCCTCTTACCTAACTCGATGTGATACCGAGCAACTGGTTCAATTTCTTAGTGTACTCATCAACATTATTCTTCTGGATGACGACCGTCGGAATGAGAATCGTTTTGCTCGCTGGAATCGCTGAACGGTCGCCTTTTAAGATCTTGGCTGCCATCTGAATTGCCTGGTAGCCGTATTCGAAAGGCTGCTGCGCCACGGTCCCGAAGATTGTCCCTTCTTTGATAGCCGCTAGCGTCGCTCGTTCGTCGTCGAAGCACACGATTTTGATTTGGCCGAGCTTACCCTCTGGTCTTAACGCCTGCAAAATCGCTGGGCCATTGTAGGACCACAAACCAACCATGCCGGCTATGTCGGGATACTTCTTCAGCGTTTCATACGCATTTTGCCTGGCGCGACCTTCGTCGGCATCGTCGGTCAGAAGGTCAATAATCTCTACCTTGGATCCTTGTAGTGATTCCTTCAGTCCGTCAAATCGTTCCCGCGCATTTTGTACCTCGCGCTTGCCGACGAAGACCATGATCTTGCCACCTTGCGGCAGAGCTTTCTTGATGAGTTCTCCGGCCTGGTGTCCGGCGGCACGATTGTCGGCGCCCAGGTAAAGCGCGCGGTCACTGTCCGGTGCGTCGCTGTCCTGAGTGATGACCAAAGCCTTCTTCGCCGCGTCGTTAATCACCTGCTTCTGGCCAACTGGATCTACCACGCTGATCGCGATGGCGTCAGTATCCCTCTCCAGCGCGTCGCTAATGAGTCCATTCTGCTCCTTTGCCGACCCGGTGTTTGTGCTTTTGAATGCAACTGTCACATCGGGCAGTTCGGTATCAGCTTTCTCGCAACCCTTGTGCGCGATCTTCCAGAAGTCGGAAGTGGCATTGGTAATAAAGGCGACCGTCTTTACCGCCTTTGGAGCTTTTGGCGGAGAAGCACAACTGGCGGACGTGGCGAAGATTAAGGCAAGCAAACAAATAAGCTTATGTGAAGTTGATCTTTTCATGGCTAAAATCTCCTGTTAAGAGCGGACCCATGTTAATGCCATGCGAGGACTCCTAGTACTTCTCCTGCTTGGTGACAAGCGACTTATATTCTTCAAATAGTCCAGTGTCAAAGGAGAATGGGCCGGCGTTCGTTGGCGGATGATGCGTCCAGTGAGACTAACAATGAAACGCAAAAGAAAAGCGGCTGGCCTTATCGCCAACCGCTTTTCCTAAGTAGTGGAATTGAGCCGAGCAGGACTCGAACCTGCGACCCACTGGTTAAAAGAGTGGTTAAGCCGACTCCATACAGTCACGGCTCTTAAGATCTATTAATATTTTTTACAGGTTGCAGTCGCTTCGGAGTGCATCTAGTAACAACCATTCATACTTGCTTGGTTGTAATCACGTCACAAATTTGCCGCAAGAGTCAGAGCGAGCGAATTTCATAACGACCGAGTTTTGTACCTGGCGTTAATGTCATCCCTTCAAGTCGGCCGTCCAATTCAGAACGACGGCAATCGGCGCGGAGATGGGCTCAGCAGTGAATAGTTTCGGCCGCCGACTCGCCGTGAAAGGCGCGCCGGTTCGAAAGCATTTCGTAAAAAATCGCGCCGAACGAAAAGATGTAAAAGATGTCCTCGCCTAGCTTCGAGCGAATTTCGTGACGGCCGAGTTTGGCGCCCGGAATCATCTTGCTCTAATTCAATAGTCCGACGCGGCGCACGATCTCAATGAATCTCGCATCGTCGCGCAAACTTTCCCATCGCGGATCGACGGTAATGTAAATCATCCAGCCGTCATGTATTTCGTAGGAACGATTCAGCCATTCCAGCGCTTCGTCAAATTCGCCAAGTCCGCAATGTAACAGCGCGAAATCGTAAGCCGAGACATACCGTGTCGCCGCCAACTGTTTTAATTTCGCCAAGAGCGTTCGCGCCTCTTCAATCTGGCCGGAAACTGCATAGCAGTGGCTGAGTGATGCCAGGCTTTCCGGACTATCTCCAGAGAGCTTACGCGCCTGGTTGAACTCGGTTATCGCCAGTGCGAACTGGGCCCGCGTTTCGTAAGCGCGGCCAAGCTCGAGACGCGCGACAGGTTTGTAAGCGTCCAACTCGATCGCTTTCTGAAATTGCTGGATCGATTCGTCGAGCCGGCCAGCGAAGTGCAGCAGCTCGCCGAAACTCGTGTTCGCCGGCAACGATAAAGGATCAAGACTCAAGGCGTGCCGCATCTTCTCAATTGATGCTGTCCGCTCGCCGGTAAAGGCCAGGAAGTACGCATAGTAAAACCATGCGGGCGCATAATTGCAATTCAACTCAATCGCCCGCAATAGTTCGCGCTCGGCCGTCGGCCAGTCGAATAGATGCATGCTGAGGTGGCCCAGCGTGCTGTGACCTTCAGCCAATGAATCATCCAGTTTCAGCGCTCGCACGACTGACGCGTGCGCTCGGTTAAAAGCCTCCTTTGGCGAAATGGCCTGCACTCCGACGTCGCCGAGCAGAGTCTGGCAGTCCGCCAAACCGGTATAGGCGAGCGCAAAATTCGCGTCGATTGCCAGCGCCAGTTGAAAACACTCGATGCCCTTGTTCGCATCTTCCTCAGTGCGTTTATTCCAGAAATAACGGCCCTTCAAATAGAGTTGATAGGCCTCGCTGTCTTTCGTGTGACGCTTACCGAGGCGCTTTTTCTGCGGGCCGGTCAGCTTTATTCGCAACTTGCTGGTTATCTGTTCAGCAATCTCTTCCTGCAGCTTGAAAATATCTGCCATTTGGCGCGAGTAGCGTTCACCCCAAAGCTGCGAGCCGTCCGCGACATCGACCAGTTCAATTCCGATCGTCAGATGATCGCCAAGCTGTTGCACGCGACCAGTGACTACCGCCTGCACTCCTAATTCATTTCCCGCGCGCCGGGCATCAAGCTGCTGGCCCTTGTAACTAAAGACAGTGCTGCGCGCCATGACTTTCAACTTAGGCAACTGCGATAAGTTGTTAATGATGTGTTCTGTGATGCCGTCGCTCAGGTATTCGGCATTAGGATCACTGGCATTCTCGAATGGCAACACGGCGATTGAATCGATCGGCTGTTTCCGGGTCGAGCCAGGTCGTCGCGATGTGATTCTTCGAGTTTCGGTGGCGGTTGCGGGGGCCGAGCCAAATACGGCGGTGGGTGACTCGTTGTCGAAAGAAACTAATCGCGCGCCATCGAGCCGGCAGAAGGCGAGCGCGGCGTCAATCTCAACCCGATTACATTGAGGGCAGCGTTTCATCATTAGAGGATCGCGACTGTGCCATCATGGCCGGCGCGCGGCGCCAGATACACCTCGCCCATTCCGCTCTCGCCAATCTTTGAGCGAATTTCGTAACGGCCGAGTTTGGCACCGACGGCGGGACTCATAATGTGCTATGGAATGCCAATGCGACGGACGAGATCGTTGAACCTCGGATCCGAGCGTAGCCCGGCGAATCTGGGATCGTATTTCACGCGCAGCACATTCAGGTCGTGTGCCGTGTTCGCCTCTTCAAGAAATTGGAATGCTTTATCGGTTTCACCCAGATAGATAAAAACGGAAGCGATGTTCGATGCCGAAACGTACTGTTGTTTGGAGAGGGCAATCAGTTGATTAAGATTCTTCTGGGCTTCTGTTCTGTTACCAGCGGCCGCGTGTGTTTGCGCGAAGCCGAGCAGGGCCAAAGCTTGGCCGTTTGGTAATCGCGAAACTTGCGTGAACTCGGACATCGCTTCTCCAAACATCCGTGTTTCAACATACGCTTGTCCCAGCCGGTAATGAGCGAGAATGAAGTTGGGATCCAGGTCTACTGTTTTGCGGAGCTGTTCGATAGACTGATCAATCAGGCCCCTGAGGAAAAGAATGCGTCCATACCACGCATTTATGGAGAGCGAAAGCGGATCTAAATCATAGGCTCGTTTTATCTCCACTGACGCCTCGTCATACCGTCCCACGATCGTCAGAAAAATCGCATACCAATGATGAGCGACTGAGTAATTCGGATTCAGGTCAATGGCTCGTTTGTACTCGCGTTCCGAGCCGGCAAAATCGCGATCGTAATAACACTTGACGTGAGCGAGTGGAACATGACCTTCGGCAAGGCTCTCGTCAAGTTCCAGAGCTTTTATTGCTGCCGCTTTTGCTCTCGGCAACGTTTCATTCGGAGACATGTCTCCGCCGGCCTCGGGACCACCAAGAAGAGCGTACGTATCGGCCATACCAGCATAGGCGAGGGCAAAACCAGGGTCGCGATCAATCGCCTGTTGAAAGTAATCAACGGCTTTATGTAGCGACTCTGGATTTCGCTTGTTCCAGTAGTATCTCCCTCGCAAGTACAACTGATAAGCTTCGTTGCTCTCGGTGTAGTGTTTAGTCAGACCTTTCTCTTCGCTCGATACTTTTAGCTTTAGCTTGTCAACGATCTCTCGCGCAATCTCGCGCTGCGTCGCCAACAGCTCAGACATCTTTCGTTCATACTGCTCGCCCCAGAGTAGCTTGTTGTAACGAACATCGGTTAATTCGGCGCTGATTGTGAGGTTCTCGCCCCGTTGCACGATTCTGCCCGACAATACTGCGTTGACGCCCAGTTCCTGACCGGCCTTAACGGGATCAATCTCTTTTCCTTTGTAGCGCAACACTGAACTAGTGGGACTGACTTTCAGGTTAGGCAACTGTGAAAGGCGATAGATGAGTGACTCAGTCAAACCATCTGCGAGATACTCGGTGTCTGGTTCTGTGCTCTTGTTCTGAAACGGAAATACGGCAATCGATTCAATCGCAATTTCTGTGGTGGCCGTGTGTCGATACCAGAAGAAGCCCACAACCATAACGATGAGCGCGAGCAGGCCGACAGCCGTCACGATTTTGTGTTGCCTAATTCCCGAAACAATATATTCAGCGCTTGATAAAGATGCGGCTTGTCCGCCGGTGGCGGAGGCAATTGAAGCCTCGGTAGGTCCAGTGGCACTCGGCGGGACGGTGGCGTCGATGTCATCATTGCGCGCCAGTTCGTGCCGCAAGTCCCTTAGTTCGATGGCGACGTCCTTGATCGTTTGATAGCGGTCTTCGCGATCCTTTGCTAGACAGCGACGGACTATCCTCTGTAAGTGATTAGGCGTACCGGGCGCGAATTCACTGACAGGTCTCGGCTCCTCGCGAATCACCTTATTAAGCGTGTCGATCGCATCTTTGCCGGTGAATGCTTTGTGACCCGTTACCGCTTCATAAAGAATGCATCCGAAGGAAAAAACGTCTGAGCGATGATCGATATCCTGCGTTCTGCCTTGTGCCTGTTCCGGCGACATGTAGCCAACCGTGCCCAGCACAGTGCCGGGCGTAGATTGTTGTTGCAGCAGTGCTGTCGCCAAGTCGCTAGCCGCCTCTTGACGCTCCGTGCTGGACTGGCTTGGCGGTTCGATCAGCTTGGCGAGACCAAAGTCAAGAATCTTCACATGACCATCATGTGTGATCATGATGTTGTCGGGTTTTAGATCGCGGTGCACAATCCCCGCTGCATGAGCTCTGGCTAAACCGTCCGCGACATGCTGCAACCACCGCAAGACTCTTTTCAGTTCCCCTGGTTGTTCGTGGATGTTCTGGCGAAGTGTTACGCCATCTATGAATTCCATCGCGATGAAGTGCGTCCCCTCAACTTCGTCGACTTCGTAGACGTGCGCGATATTCGGATGATTCAGCGTCGCCGCTGCTTTGGCTTCCTGCGTAAATCGCCTCATGCGGTCGTCGTTGGTTACGAGTCGAGCCGGCAGAATCTTCACGGCAACCTTCCGATTCAGTTTCATATCCTGCGCCAGATATACCTCGCCCATTCCGCCCTCGCCAATCTTCGAGCGGATTTCGTAACGGCCGAGTTTTGTACCTGCCGTTATCGTCATCGTTTCACGTCCGCCGTGAATTGACCTTATTCGGGGAAACCGGCTTTCTTCAGCACTTCCTGAAAGCGCGGGTCGTCACGCAATGGATCCATGTACGGGTCTACTTTCATCAGGGCCGTATGCTGATCTTTTGTTTCGATCGCTTCGTTCAGCGCGGCAAAGGCTTTATCTTTCTCGCCCAACTCCGCAAAGAAAGTTGCCACAAAATATGGATATAGTTTAAGTCGCGTGCGCTGCTCGGTAATTTTCCTCAGGAATCCCTGCCAGTCGCCACCCGCAAGACTCTCCCGGATCAACTTTGCCGCGTCAGGTTCACGTCTTGCATCCTGGAGTTTCGCTAGTTCTTCGAAAGCCGAAACATAATCCCGCTTCATGCGGTAAACGTAAAAGAGCTGCAAATGCGCATACCAGTAATTCGGATCCAACTCGATGTTCTTTTTGCTCAACGTTTCGCTTTCATCATATTTTCTTTCAAAGAAAAGCAACTGCGCATAATTTTGACTGGTTACCGGTGACAAAGGGTCGATCTCCAATGCCCGTCTTAAAGCAATACGGGATTCCTCGAATCTGCCTAGGTCATAAAGTAGCAGCCCGTACCGACGATGAGCTTCGGCATAATTTGGATTCAGTTCAATCGCGCGTTTTGTCTCGCGTTCCATGCAGGCGAAATCGTGATCATAATTAAGACAGATGACTCCTAATATCGAATGTGGCTCGGCTAAGTTGCTATCTAATTCCAAGGCTTTCAGGGCAAGTTCCCGTGCTTTGGGGACCACTTCATTTACCTGCGGGTAACTGTAAAACGCGAGAAACCCGTTTGACTCGGCCAGACCTGCAAATGCCAACGCGTAGTTCGGATCAATGGCGGCTGCCTGCTGGAAATACTCAATGGATTTCTGAGCATCTTTGGCCGTGCGCTTACTCCCGTAGAACCGCCCTTTCAAATACAGTTGATAGGCTTCCGCGTTGGCTGTGTAATTCTTTTCGACTTTCGCTGCGTCCGCACCTGAGAGTTTGGTTTTGAGTTTATTTGAAACATCTCGGGCAATCTCGCTTTGAAGGGCAACGAGCTCAGAGGATTTGCGTTCATATCTATTGCCCCACAGAATGTTTTCCGTCTGCGCATCAATCAACTCTAAATTGAGTGTTAATTGATCGCCACGTTGGACAACCCGCCCTGTTAGTATCGCTTGCACATTTAGTTCAGCGGCAATCCTTTTCGAGTCAATCTCTTTGCCTTTGTAACGAAAAACGGATGAACGTGCCTTCACGCTCAATGTTGGAATCTGTGAAAGACTATTGATGAGCGTTTCAGTCATTCCGTCAGAGAGGTATTCAACGTCAGCATTTCCGCTGTCGTTAACAAACGGCATTACGGCAATAGACTCGATTGCGACTGCGGCATTGCGCGCGTACAGATAAAGAAAAAGCCCGACTGCGCCGACAACAAGCACCAGGAGTGCAATCACCACTGCTCGCTTATGCTTCTTGATTCCAGTGATGACATACTCAGCGCTCGAGGCGGGTTGCTGGCTAACGGACGCAGTGCTCTCCGCACGCACGTTGTCGCCGGTGCTCCCGATCGCGCTGCTCGTATTCGTGGACGGCGCCACCGACCGCTCGATGTCGCTCACGCCCTTCATCTCTTCGAGCAATTCTTCGAGGTCGTTGGCAGTGTCGCGAATAGTCTGGTAGCGCTTCTCCCGCTCTTTCGCCAGACACTTGCGGATGACTCGCTGCAATTCCGGCGACGCTGAAGGATTAAAGTCAGTGATGGCCGGCGCCGGCTCGTGAATGATCTTGTGCAGCGTGTCAATGATGGAGTCGCCAGCGAACGGCTTGCGACCAGTGGCGGCTTCGTAGAGGAGGCAGCCAAAAGAGAAGATGTCCGAGCGCTGGTCGACAGGTTTCGCATGCGCCTGTTCCGGAGACATGTAGCCAACCGTGCCCATCACCACGCCGGGGGTCGAATGCTGAACGAGCATCATCGCGGTCGCTGCTTCGCCTATTTCCGCTGCGCTTTCCGGCTTCGTCTCAAGCAGCTTTGCCAGGCCGAAATCAAGAATCTTTGCGTGCCCATCCCGCGTGATCATGATGTTGTCTGGTTTGAGATCGCGATGCACGATTCCTGACGCGTGTGCTTTCGCCAACCCTTCCGCGACCTGAAGTAAGTGTTTGAGCAAAACCTTCAGTTCGCTTTTTTCACGATGAATCTGCGCGTGCAAAGTCTCGCCGTCGACAAACTCCATCGCGATGAAGTTCGTGCCATTGCTTTCACCAATCTCGTAGATGTGCGCAATGTTGGGGTGATTGAGCGCGGCTGCGGCTTTCGCTTCGCGGACGAACCGTTCCATACGATCGCGATTCGCAGCAACCTCAGTTGGCAAGACCTTCAGGGCGACCTTGCGATCGAGCTTCGTATCCTGCGCCAGATACACCTCGCCCATGCCGCCCTCGCCAATCTTCGAGCGGATTTCGTAACGGCCGAATTTTGTGCCTGGCTCAATCACTTACGGCGCTAGCATCACTTAAGACCCCAATGTTTCCGGGGAAATCCATTCACGAGTGGTTCCAGCTCACTAAGAGATTCGGTCGCGTTTGTCTGAACCACGCGCCCGCGCAATTACTTTTTCAAGTCCGCCGTCCAGTTCAGGACGACGTCGATCTGCTGGCGTTCCGGTGCTTCGGGCAAAGAAGATACGAGGAAGCGTTTGCCATCACGAGTTACCGTGTAATATCCATTGCCCGGAAAGCTCTGATCGATTGCGAAGACGCGAATCTCGAAAAGCGGCCGGGCTTCTCCGACTTTAAATGTCGGGCCATCCCCGTTGACTTCCACTGCCATTAATTTTCGGTCAGGCGTGTAGTAGTAAAGCTCCTTCCCATCCGCGCGCCATTGCGGTTGTGAGCCACCACCGATTGAGATAGCTAACTTGGCGCCCGTGGTCGGAAAGCTCTCAACGTAAACCTGAAACTGTCCCGTCTCGTTCGATATGTATGCTATCCAACGACCATTTGGCGAGAAACGAGCTTGAGCTTCGATGAAGGTTGTTTGCAACAGCGGCGTCGGTTGTTTCCCGCCCCCTAAAGAGAGCAAGTACAAATCCGAATTCGTCTTGGGCTTGAGTTGAGAATAGATGATGAACTGCCCATCAGGCGACCACTGAGGGTTGTACTTCAGCTCTGCAGACGAAACGAGCGGCTCTTCCGGCGATGTGCCGTTCGAGGGCTTTTGATAAATACTTGTAGCCCCGTTGCGAATCGAGAGGAAGATGACGCGATCGCCGGAAGGTGACCAAGAGGGGTAACCATCGGAGGCCGGATCGGTGGTTAGCCGTATCTGAGTGCCGCGTTCAAGATCTATCAACCAGATGTCAGGGGCTCCTCCAGTCTGTACGTCGGCGCGGGCGACTGCCACCCTTTTCTCATCGGGCGACAGAGCGGGCGCGTTATAGCTGCCCGTGGGTGTGAGGGCACCGAGCTGTTTACCTGTCCGATCAAGCCAGATGAGTTGGTTGTTATTGATGTCGCCCGGGCGAAGGACAAGGACACCGGTTTCAGAGACCGAGAACATAGCCCGACCGGTTATCGGATTCCGTACAGTATGTTCTGCGACAAGAAACGCGTCGCCTTTGAGTTGTATCGTGTCAGCGTCAAAACCTTGCGCCATAAGGGTGCTCTCACGCACGAAGAGCAGATATCCCGGCGGCGCGTATGCTACGCTCGAATGAGCTTGCAATAGCCGGGTGGTGTTCTTTGAGTCGAGTGTGCCAACGTAAATGGCACTGTTCTCCGGTTGCGCGTTCCTCACTAAAAAGAGGAAGTGGCGACCGTCTGGAAGAAAGTACGGCCAGATGTGTTCAATCTCGTTATTGCCCGGATCAACCGTCGTAAGTTGAACTGGTGTACCTCCCGTTGCCGGGACACGATAAAGTCCACTCGCTACGCCGCGCGAGAAAACGATCGTTCCCTCGCGGCCCCAAGTGCCGCTCCAATTCGAGGGTGCGTCGCAGATTGTCTGCAACGCTCCGGTTGAAACGTCAATTCGCTTGAGTTGACCGTTGGCGAAGAATCCTACAAAGCGACTATCAGGTGACCAGAATGGCTGAGCACTACCGTCAGTTCCGGCTAGAGGGCGTGCTTCTAACGAACCAACGGCGCGCAGCCAGAGAAGCTCTTTGCCGTCATCGGTGTTGAGCCGAAAGACCACGAAGCGACCGTCCGGGGAGATCGTGGGAGGACCGACGATTTGCGCCTTCTCGGGCACTGCGATGTTGAAGCGCATAACGTCGGCCGATGCCGCATCC